>Ga0209517_10001085_pt1 | contig 42938 bp, 37 predicted proteins | sample PeaSoiMetSII2010_FD_187695 | JGI IMG/M metagenome (GOLD analysis project Ga0209517, IMG submission 187695) | Peat soil microbial communities from Weissenstadt, Germany - SII-2010 (SPAdes) (version 2) | ecosystem: Environmental > Terrestrial > Soil > Wetlands > Peat | place: Germany...
CGGGGAGAACGACGTGCAGCGTCAGCCCCTCAATGCGCGTGACCTGCACATGCGCGCCGGCCGGAATTTCTTCCCGTGACACGGCGCGCCACAATTCGCCGTGCAGACGCACCATTCCCTGGAAAAACTCGCCGTCCGCATGCCGCACGAGCGGCTCGGTCACTTCTCCCGGCGAGCCCACCAGTTGCTCGCGGCCCGTCGACGGCTTCCACGAACGCGAGTGCAGCACGAGACGCATCAGCAGAATCGTGAGCAGCGCAAACGGCAGCGTCACTCCGAACGCAACGCCCAGGCTCACCCCCGCATGCGTCAGCGGCGAACGCACCAGCATCAACGCGCCCAGCAGCATGGCCACAATGCCGCCGATCGCCAGCACGCCGTGGCTGGTGTACTTCGCCTCCAGAATGAATAACCCCAGCGCCAATAAAATCAAAACAATGCCCGCGGGAGCCACCGGCAAAATCTGCATCGCATACAGCGCCAGCACCAAAGCGATCCCGCCGATCACCCCCGGCGCAACCATTCCGGGGTGCGTGAATTCAGTGTAAAGTCCCAGCACTCCCACGATCAGCAAAATGAAAAACGCGTCGGGCTGCACGATCCGCGAAAGAAATCGCTGGCGGAACGACATGGAGAACGCAACGCTCTGCGAATTGCGCAAAGCAAGCTGGACCGTCGAACCGTCAAATCGCTTGACCGTGCGCCCATCCAATTTTGACAACAGATCTTCCGGAGAGTTCGCAATCAGATCGATCAGCTTGCCGTCGAGCGCTTCCGTTTCCGTCCAGGCCTTGCCGTCAACCACGGCCGATTCCGCAAGCTCTACATTTCGTCCGCGTTTCGCCGAGTAGCTGCGCAGGAACGCCGTGGCGTCATTCAATATTTTTTTCTTCAGCGTCTCATCCACCTGCAGCGGAACTCCTCCAATAGCAAGAAGCGGCGAGGCCGCGCCGGTGTGCGTTCCCGGAGACATGGCCGCGATGTCCGCCGAGAGCAAAATAAAAAATCCCGCGGAAGCGCCGCGCGATCCGACGGGCGAAATGAAAATCGCCACCGGCACGGGCGAGTCCAATATGTGGTGGATGATGTCCTCCATGGAGGTCGAGAGCCCTCCGGGAGTGTCCATCGTGATCAGGATGAGGCTCGCGTGGGTCCGGGCAGCTTCCTCGATGCCCCCAACGACGTACTCCGCCATCACCGGCTCAATTTCGTCGCCGATGCGAATTTCGAGCACTTGCGGCGGAGCTCCCGGCGCCGGAGAAATTTTTGTTTCTTGCCCCTGCGCTCGCAAAGTGAACGCGCCGGTCAGAGCCATCGCAAGCGTTGCCATCGCCAACATCCAGGCATAGCTCGCCGGAGAAATCATCACCGCGCGGCGATTGCCAGACTTCTTCAAGGATGCTCTCCCCTGCTGTCGATTTTGCGAGGTCCCTTCCCTGCCGCCGGCTGCCCTTCCGGAGCTTCGCCCCCAGGGCGCAGAAGCGTGCGATCCAAAGTTCTGGACACGCGCGCCAGCCGCGCAAGCCCATTGCCATCCTGGAGGTCCGGCTGCGGCGTCTTGTCGGCGCTATCCGTAGACTCGGCGCGAATCGCCGCCGCTTCCGGGTTTCGTCCAAGCGATTCCAATGTTGCAATGAGCAGCGCTTTCGCTCCCTTGTCGTCGGGAACAATTTTCCTCGCGTGTTCCAGCGGAGCGACCGCGGCGGACGCCTGCTTTCCAATAATTTTCACAATGGCGATGTTGATCAAGTAATCGGCTTCTTCGGGATCGAGCGCGGATGCACGATCGAATTCCGTCCCCGCCTCATTCCATTTCCCGAGCCGCAGGCGCGCCACGCCCAGGTTATTGTGCATTTCCGGCAGCTCCGGAAGCGAATCTTTCTCGCCGGGTTTGCGCGTGCGTTCGAGCAATCCGGAAAACGAGGCATCCGCGCGGCCGGCATCGTTGCGCGCCAGATGGCAAACTCCCGTCGAGAAACTTGCCACGGGCCCGTCCGGGCGATTGGGAGGCACGCGCGAATACCACACCAGCGCCGAGTCGCAATCGCGCCTCTTGAAATAAATCTGGCCGAGTTCAAACGCCGGCCGGTCCCAGGCGGGCTCCAGCCGCGCCGCTTCGCGCAGCAAGCGGAGACGTTCCTCGTCTTGCGATCCGGTAAGTCCGCGCACGAAATTTTCGAGCGCGTCCAGACGCAGCGACTGCGGCGGGTCGGAGAAACTCGATTCGTCCCTCGTTGCGCCCTGCTGCGGGCATTGCTTCGGATCGATGGCGCAAATAATTTTCCACGTCAGGCGCGCGTGCGCGCGGAGCAATTCTTGCATGCCGCTCGTCTCCGTGAGCGGCGGCGAAAGTGACGGTGGATTCAGGTGCAGCACACGGGCTTCCAGCGTTGCCGTCTTGCCGTCGGATTGGAAGCGTCCATAGACCACCGCGTCGGCGTCGGCTTCCCCCGCGATCTTTATGATCGTGGCGTGTGAAAAACGGGCGGAATCGGGCAAGCCTATTCGTTCCAGCGTCGCCAGCCGATCCTCCCGGGAAAGCACGTTGACACCCCGGTCCTCGAGACGTTCCGCCGTCAATTCGGATAAACCTTCATCAAGCCAGTCGAGATTGGCCATTCGGCTTGCGTTTTCAAAAGGAAAGACAAGAAGTATTTCGGAGTGGGGTCCGGCGGAAGGAGGGCGAGTCTCCCCCGTGGATTGCGCGGGGCGAGCGCGGCCCGCCATCACGGCTCCACAAAGAGCCGCACCCAGAACGAAAAGCCCGGATCGAAACATTCGCGGGGGCATCGCAGTCACATTGTAACAGAGGCCGCGCAGCGCTTGTTCGCGCATGTCGCGTGTGTCGGAAAACTTACGCGCCGGGGTGCGTCGCGGATCCCTTCTGCTCCGCGGGGGCTACGCGCGCCATCACTTCCTGCACGGCAGGGTCGTTGATGACATCTTTAAATGCGGGGTCCGTCGCGGCTTTGCCGACGTCCTTGTAACCCTCGTCCAGGGATTTGCGGAGGTATTCGGCGCAGTGCGCGGCGTCGCCCTTCTGCGCATATACCTTGGCCATCGTGAAGAAAAACAGGCCATGATTGCTAACCGAGCGGTCCTGCACCATGGTGCCCACCCGGTCATTGCGCTCGAATATGTTCGGGTCAAGTTCGAGCGCCTTTTGAAATTCCGCCGCGGCTTCGGGGTACTTGTTCGAATTGTAGAAGGCAAACCCAAGATTGGAATGAGTCCCCGCCTGGTTCGGATCGATAGCGACCGCTTTCTGGTATTGGCGGATGGCCCCGCCGAAATTCTTTTGGTGGTAATAAACCATACCCAGGTTGTTCACGGCGCTCGAATATTTCTTGTCGGCCTTGGCCGCGCGGGCAAAATACTTTTTGGCCTGGTCGTAATTGGACAGGTCCAAATACGCAATCCCAATCATGTTCATGAAGATGGCGTTCTTCGGATCGGCCTTCAATAAATCTTGATACGACTGAATGGCCGCCTCATACCGTTTTTCCGCCATTTGAACTTTTGCGCGCTCCTCCTGCATTTGTTTGGGGCTGAGCGCAGCGGGGGCGGGCTGTTGCGCGCCCAAAGGAAGTATTGCGGCAAACAGAAACAGGCCCAGGAAAATCCAATCAGGAGTTTTCCATTTCATGTTCATGGCGAACCCCTCCGAAAGACGCCGAATCAATGTTGCTGATCTTGTGAACCTGCCTGTGGCTTGTCGGCGTCTTTCTTGCCTCCAAAGATACCAAAAATCCGCCGCAAGACGCCTTTTTTGTTCTCATCCTCCGGCGGTTGACTATCGGCGGAGGCGGGCGGCGAGGGAGGACGGACGCTTGTGGGTCCGGTCACGGCCGGGTTCGCGGAATCGGTTCCCTTGTCCTTGTCTCCGCCAAAAACATGCGATAGCCAGGAACCCGGAGGAGAATCGTTGGCCATGTGCCCGCCATGCAAAGGGCAAAACTCGGTGGGTTCCGTGCCGTGGATGTAGACTTCCTCGCGCGTGACCGGACATTCCGGTGTCGCGAGCGCCAAAGACTCCGGGTCAATCGTGACTTTCGTGACCCCTTCCGGCATATCGAACGGTTTCACATCGCGATACGCGGGCAACGTCACCGCGCGCTTCATGAAATCCGCCCAGATCGGCGCCGGAGCATTCGCGCCGGAAAGGCCGAGGTCGCGGTTGTCGTCAAATCCCACCCACACGATGGCCAGCAGATTCGAGGTGTAGCCGGCAAACCATCCGTCGCGTGAAGTGCCGGTTTTCCCCGCCGCGGGCGCGGTGAATCCGCGCGCGCGAACGGTTGCGCCGGTGCCATGGTCGATGACGTCTTCGAGCATGCTGGTCACGAGATAAGCAACGCGTGGATCGAGCGCCCTCCTCGACCGGATCGAGTTTTGTTCCAGCGATTCTCCATCGGCGTTCACCACGTTGCGGATGAACATCGGCTCGGTGCGCACGCCTTCATTGGCCAGAATCGTGTACCCCGTGGCAACTTCGAGCGGCGTCATTTCATACGCCCCGAGCGCCACCGATGGCGTCGGCTGAATCGATGGATCGAGCCCGAATTGATGCGCCATGTCCGTGACGCGCGTGTAGCCCACCAGCTCGGCAACTTTCACGGTCGCGACATTCAGCGAAAACGTCAGCGCTTCCCGGAGCGTGACCTGGCCGTGGAATTTTTCGCCGTAGTTGTTGGGCGTATATTCCTTGCCGTCAAAATCGAAAGTGGTCGGCTCGTCCATCACCGTCGTCGCGGGAGTCACGATGGGCTTCACCCCGTCGACCGCGCCTTCAAAAGCCGCAGCATACACGAACGGTTTGAACGCGGAGCCGGGCTGTCGCCGCGCGAGAATGTGGTTGAGCTGGCTTTCGCCGTAATCGCGCCCGCCGATCAGCGCCTTGATTTCGCCGGAGTGCGGGTCCAGAACCACCATCGCGATCTGAGCCTGCGGCGCCGGCTGCCCTTCTTTTTTCCACCGCGCGTAACGTTTCGCAAGCTGGGTGTCGATGCTCTTTGCTCCCAGATCCACTGCGTCACTGGCGACGCGTTGCAGCTCCGGATCGAGCGTCGTATAAACACGGAAACTCTGCGAGAGAAGATCCGATTCGGAAAACTGGTCGAGCAGGTGGTCTTTCACCATGTCCACGAAATACGGCGCCGTGCTGCCTTCGAGCCCGCCGGCCACGATTTGCAACGGGGTTTTCTTGGCGCCGAGCGCCTGCACGGGCGTAATCGCCCCATTCTCGGTCATCGCCAGAAGTGCGCGGTCCCGCGCCTCGATCGCGCGGTCGGGCCGCCGTTCGGAGGTCGAGTAGCGATTCGGCGCGTGGATAATCCCGGCGAGAAACGCGGCTTCCGGCAGCGTCACTTCGCGGAGATCCTTGTTGAAGTACGCGAGAGAAGCCTCGCCAAATCCATGAATCGCGAAGCTGCCCCTGTTCCCGAGATAAATTTCATTGGCGTAGAGCTCGAAAATCTGCTGTTTGTTGAAGCGGTGCTCGAGTTCGAGGGCCACGACCGTTTCGGCAACCTTGCGCCGAAAGGTCCGATCCGTGCTGAAAAAGAAACTGCGCGCCACTTGCATGGAGATCGTGCTGCCGCCTTGAACGCGCGCCCCGTGCCGCAAGTCGGCCCAGGCCGCTCCCAGAATCCGGATGGGATCGAATCCCGGATGCTCGAAAAAGCGCCGGTCTTCCACGGAAAGCACGGCATCGCGCAAAATCTTCGGAATATCGTTGTAGCTGATGGCGCGGCGCTTCTCGCGGGAACTGTCAAACAAGGCCGTCAAAAGTTCCGGCTCAACCTGGGCGGAATCAACAGCGGCTCCAGTATCCATGGAGCGGATCTTCTGGATTTGAGCGCCGTTGAAATCCACGACCAGCCGGTTTTTTGTTCCAAAATACGATTCGCTGGACGGGCGGATTTCGATTTCGTTGCCATGCAGAATGTAGCGGCCCGGCGTCCCTGAAATGTCCAGTTCGCTGTAACCCGCGCGTTGCAGGTGATTGGCCATATCCGCCAAGCTAAGCGATTCGCCCGTATAGATCAGCTGAGGCGCGGCATAAATCTTGGCTGTCGTTTGCTGAATGTGCCCGGAAAGACGCAGATCGATCATCCGGCCAAAGGAAATCCAGTAATACGTCCCAATGCCGGCTACGCCAAGGAGAAGAAAAATGAAAGTCCCAAGAAGGACCAACCCAAACCGGGATCCCCAGAAACCCCGGCCAATTCGAATACGCAAGGTAATTCTCCGTTCCGCCGCGAAAAACCCTATGTGGCCCGCAGTACCCTGTTTATTTAGATGCGCCTTCGGGCCGCACCGGAATAAGTTTACACGCCACAGCGATCGATTTCGAATTCGCCAAACGAGTGGGGAATCATCGCCGGCAGGGGTCGCGCCTCGGTGACTACTGGCTGGGGCTCAGCACGAGCGAGAACCCCACTCTTCCTTGCTCGCTAAAACAGTGAGAGGTTGGTTGCATCCGGGTGGAAGTTCAGCGTCCACTGATAAACTTTCAGGTCCACGGTAACGGAATAATCGACGTTGATGTGGACGTTTCCCGCGCTCCCTTCCACCTTTACGTCTGCGGCTTGCACCGGCAAATCCTCTTTCTGCGCCTCTTCCAATACAGCCTGCTTGACCTGTTCATTATTCTTGCGATTGACGCTGGCATACCGCGCGATGTTCTGAAGGCTGTCTTGAAATTCGTATTCATTAATCAGAACCGGTATCACCATCACGGCTGTATAAACAAACGCCACCAAAATGATTGTCCATATGATTGCCTTGAGGTTTCCCGCGCCCTTCTCACGGCTTCGTTTCTCCTCAGCGCCGCCGCCGGGAACCGCGCGAGAAAAGAGACGCCTGCCTCCCGACCGGAACGCACCCGTTCCATGCGAACTCGGGCATGGGAAAAGTTCCATATCTTAAAATGCTAGCATCGGACCGGAGGGGTGTCGAGAGTGAGTCCGCGCCCGGTTTCGGCACAGTCACTTTCCGCAACAGATTGATAATAAATAAGTTGCTTGTTAAATCGTAGCCGGCGAATGCCCTAGTAAGCCTTCCCGAAGATGGCGAGTTCGTTTGCCGGTTTTCCGCAGTGGATGCAGACCCCTGCTACACCGGGCTGCTCCATGGGGATACATCGCAGAGTGGCCTTGGTCTTTTCCTTAATTTGCTCTTCGCACTTGGCGTCGCCGCACCAGTAGGAACGCGCAAATCCCTGCTCGACTACCACACGGAACTCTTCGAGATTCTTCGGCTCAAAGGTATGCATGTTGCGGAATGCCAGCGCGCGCTCGAAGAGCGCCTTCTGAATCGCGCCGAGTTGCTGCTCGACCGATTCCGCAATCCCCTCCTGGGATACGAAGCTCTTCCCTTCCTTGCCCGGCCGATCGCGGCGCGCCAGCACCACGCTGCCTTTGGCCACATCCTTCGGCCCGATTTCCATGCGCAGCGGCACGCCGCGCATTTCCCAGTCATTGAACTTGAAGCCGGGGCTTTGCCCCTCGCGCTCATCCACTTTCACGCGGATGCTTGCCTTCACCAGTTGGTCGCGGATTTTTTTTGCGGCCTCGAACACCAGCGCCTTCTCTTCATCTGACTTGAAGATGGGCACAATCACCACTTGATAGGGCGCGAGCCTCGGCGGCAGAATCAGGCCTTGATCGTCGCCATGCACCATGATGATGGCGCCGATGAACCGCGTGGAAAGCCCCCACGAGGTCGTCCAACAATACTGAAGCGCGCCGGCCTGGTCGAGGTAGCGGATCTCGAAGGCTTTCGCGAAATTCTGCCCCAGGTTGTGGGAAGTGCCGGCCTGCAAAGCCTTGCCGTCGCCCATCATCGCTTCGATCGAATAGGTGGCGTCGGCGCCGGCAAACCGCTCGGACTGCGATTTTCTGCCCGGAATGACAGGGATGGCCGCTTCGTTCACCGCAAAGTCGGTGTAAATATCGAGCATCTGGCGTGTTTCGGCTTCGGCTTCCTCGAGGGTCGCGTGCGCCGTGTGCCCTTCCTGCCAGAAAAACTCGAGCGTGCGCAGAAATAATTTCGTGCGAAGTTCCCACCGCACCACGCTGTTCCACTGATTGATCAAGACGGGCAAATCGCGGTACGACTGAATCCATTTCGCGTAGGCATGCCCGATGATCGTCTCCGATGTCGGACGAATCACCAGCGGCTCTTCCAGTTTTTCTCCGCCGCCGTGCGTGACGACGGCCAACTCGGGGGAAAACCCGGCGACGTGCGACTGCTCCTTGCTGATGAAGCTTTGTGGAATGAGCAGCGGAAACGCGGCGTTTACATGGCCCGTAGCTTTGAAGCGTCGATCGAGTTGCGCCGTAATGTTTTCCCACAGCGCCCACCCATACGGCCGCACGATCATGCAGCCGCGCACCGGCGCATAATCCGCAAGCTCCGCCCGCAACACAAGCTGGTTGTACCACTCGGAAAAATCTTCAGAGCGAGTAGGAAGCTTCAAATCCGCCATGCGCACCGGTCCTTGAAAAATGCCTTCTTATATTCATGCGAACAATTTCGTAATTTCATGTGAACACCCCGCGTCTAAAGCGGCGGTCTACAGCGTCCTGCAAATTGGCGAGGATCAAGAAAAAGAAGCGTAGCCGAGGGTGCCAGAGGTGTCAACCAACTCCGGGAAGCATAGTGGGGCACTTTGCAAGAATAAGAGAAACTTGGCTCATTTGGCTGGTAATGAATATCCGAACCACAACGACGCGTCGATCTGCTACTGCTTGTCATATACCAGCACGACATGTACAGGCTGACCGCTTACGGTCGTTCCAGTAAGCGTAGTCGTTATCACCTTCCCATCCTTGGACAGCACCTGACTTGCTGTTTGAACCACTTTGCCGGATTTCTTTAAAGTCTCCTCAACGGTGTCTGCATCGATGCGCCTGAGGGAAATGGTATCGGGAACTGGTGGCCCGGCCCTGGGGTAGTCCTGTACCTTTCGGGGATAGTCCTTCCCATCGTATTTCGGAGCCTCGACGATTGTTCGATGAATACCGGTCGCGTCTTCCTGCTCAATGGTGTATTTCACCGCGTCGCCGACTTGCTCCCTCGTCACGGTCATGCTCCTTAGAGGCGGGCCGGGATCAAATTTAGATTTCGCGATGTTAAGCTTCCATGTTCCGAGTGTGCGAGGGTCAATCTGAGCGGACGCTACGTGCGGAAGGGCAACGATGAAGGAAAACACGATAAGGAAATAGCCGGCGTCGCGCATTCTGAGTGACGGTAGTATGGTGGCCTTCAAGCTGACCTCCTTCTCCGTAGTAAGCGTTCTTATTTTTTGGCCGGAATTTTTCGGACTTGTACCTCTGGCTAACGCATCGTACGCTCCGCCTGCTTTCCGCGCAAACAAACCTCCCACCGGAGCAGGCCCCAACTTTGATGGTTCTGGCAGCCGAGTCCTGTAGGGACGGCACCACAAACAACCTCCAGTAGCGGCGAAACAGGAGTCTCACACCGACGAAATTTGCGCACAACGAGAAAATGCAATCAAATCAAGTTCACCTCTTTGCGCCCTTCCTCGCTGGCCCACCATCGCGCGCCTTTGTTTTCCTTGGCTTGATCGTGCGCACTCGAAAGAATCTCTCCCGTCGCGAATTGTAAGTGGTCACAACCCCTTTCCCGATGTGATACACCCAACCATGAAGTTTCAAGCTACCCTGCTCCAGCCGCGCGGCGACGGCTGGGTGCGTATGTAGATTTTTGAGCTGTTCGACTACATTCCGTTCCGTGAGTGCGAGCAGAAATTCAGCGTCGCTCAAGCCGCCATCGGATTTCGCAAGGGCTTCGCGTGCGGGCTGGGCATGGCCGAGCCAGGCGGTCACGTTCGCAAGTGGTTTCAACGCCTCCGGATTCAAGACGCCCTTCATCACGCCGCAATCCGTATGCCCGCACACGATGACGTCGGGCACGCCCAGGACACCCACGGCATATTCGATCGTCGCCGAAACGCCGCCAATCGATTCGGGGTAGCGCGGCACGATATTTCCGATCACACGGCAGATAAATAGCTCGCCCGGCTTGGTCTGCGTCAGCAGGCAGGGATCAATCCGCGAATCGGCGCAGGTGATGAACAGGGCCGCCGGCCTTTGCTGCAGCGCCAGCTTCTGGAACAATTCACGGTGCTTCGGATAGACCTTCTTCTGAAAGCGCTTTAGGCCTCGCAGGATATGATCGACTGGCATGACAGGACATTTTGCATGAATTTGAAGGCGCGGTTCTAGTCAAAATGCGGGGCAACCGCCAAGCACTTGTGGTAAGGTATCGCGCTCTCGATTCGAACGCGGGAAGATTCGAAAAATGAGATGGGGTCCGCGCATCAAATTTTCCGATTTTTTCGTGATAAATTGTTCCGATCTTGCGTGCACGAATCACAGAATCGTGAGATAATAGGTTGCGAAATTGTATTCTCTTGACGATCCGATGGGGGTTCAGTGGCTTTGGCAGAGCCTCTCGAGCACACTTTTTTCGCGTTATTCCGTCGAAAGATGTAGGCCTACGCTGTGAAGGTGCGGATCGATGATCCCAGGCTCGCCCCGCGTCCTGCCACGCCGTAACGTACTGAAAAAAAGGGCGTTAAATAGGGGGTCGTTTCGTCACCTCCGCCACGTGACTTAGCACCGCCAATTGACTCTAATACTTAGGGAATCGAACTGAGTCGTGTGTGCATCCAACTGCCGCGCTCCAGGGTTTGAGCAGGGTCTGACGGCCGTATTGAGCTGATTCGTAAGGGGGATAACTGCTTGTCTCTGAATAACCAAGAAGCGGGAGAAGAGGTCCGAAGCATCATCGGCATCGGCAAGGAGCGCAGGTACCTGCTTCCCGAAGAGGAAGAGAATGTGTTGCCTGTCGCCGAGGCCGCGCCGGAGCCGGAGGAGGGCGAACAGCACCTCTCTGGCTTTGAGCAGGCTGGAGTTGCGGCCGATGAGGACATCGCTCCGGCAAACGCCGCGCAAGCCGTCCCGGACGCCCTGGATGCCGAGCACGGCGCTGTCGCCGAAGAGGGCGAACTGGACCTCACGCCGGGGATGCTTGACAAGAATAATGACCCGGTCCGCCTCTACCTGAGGGAGATGGGCACCGTTCCGCTGCTGAAGCGCCAGGACGAAGTGGCTATCGCCAAGCGCATGGAGCGCGGGCACCTGATGGTGCTGAAAACAATTTCCCGTTCTCCCATCGTTCTCAAGGAATTGATTGCCGCCGGCAAGGATCTTCGCGCCGGCACGTTGTCCATCAAAAAAATCATTCAGTTTGAGCAGGAAGAGCTGACCGAAGAGGAAACCGAGAGCAAGACGCGCGATATTCTTCGGATCATCGCCAAGATCGAACAACTTTACGCTCTGGCGCACAAGCAGGCCGCCCAGCTTGCCAATACGCCGAAATCGAACAAGCGGCTCTACCTGCGCTACCGGAATCGTTTGGCCCGGACGCGAGTGGAGATGTCGCAGCACGCCCGGTCGATTGACTTCCACTCGCTCGAGCGGAAGCGGCTCATCGACAAGATTCACCACACGGTCGAGCGCCTGCAATCGCTCGAGCGCGAAATCGTCAAGCTGGAACGCAGGGCCGACGCCTCCAAGGGCGATCATGCGGCGGAAGCGCGCAAGGAATTGCGCGCGCGCCGCAACGAGCTGCGCGAAATTGAAGCCGCCAGCGAAACTGGGCTGGTCGACCTCAAGCGCATGCTCCAGGTGGTGCTCCGCGGAGAAGCGGAAGCGAGCCAGGCCAAGAAGGAAATGGTCGAGGCAAATCTTCGCCTCGTTGTTTCCATCGCGAAAAAATATACCAACCGCGGATTGCAATTCCTGGACCTGATTCAGGAGGGCAATATCGGCTTGATGAAAGGCGCGGACAAATTTGAATGGCGCCGCGGCTACAAATTTTCCACTTACGCGACGTGGTGGATCCGCCAGGCCGTCACCCGCGCCATCGCGGACCAGGCCCGCACGATCCGTGTGCCCGTGCACATGATCGAAACGATCAACAAGCAAGTCCGAACCAGCCGGCAGCTCGTGCAGGAGCTTGGGCGCGAGCCGCGCGCGGAAGAGATCGCGCATCGCCTGGGCGTTCCCGTCGAGAAGGTGCGCAAGACCAAGGAAATTGCGCAGCAGCCCATTTCGCTCGAGACTCCCATCGGTGAAGAGGAAGATTCACACCTCGGCGAATTCATCGAGGACAAGTCTTCCGTTTCTCCGTCCGACGCAGCCATCAGCATCAGCCTCCAGGAACAAACCGAATCCCTGCTGAAGACGCTGACGCCGCGTGAAGAACGCGTGATCAAAATGCGTTTCGGTCTGGAAGATGGTTCCGAGCACACGCTGGAAGAAGTTGGGCAGTCTTTCGCTGTAACGCGCGAGCGCATCCGCCAGATCGAGGCGAAAGCGCTGCGCAAGCTGCGACACCCCTCAAGGTCGAGAAACCTTCGCTCGTTCCTCGAAGATAGTCTCTGAAGAATGTACTGAGCCGGGACGCCGCAGGCGTTCCGGCCGCCTCTTGCTATTTCTCGCTACTTCCTGGCAAGGGGCTTCAGCGCCGTCCACGGCACATTTCGCGTGATGTGCCCTTGCCCGTCCGTCGTCTTGAGGTTTGCCGTCTGCATCAGCGAATTGATGTCGGCAACCTCATACACACCCTCTTGCTGAGCCATGGCCACGCGGTCGCCTCTCTTCGGAGCGATCACATTGGGTTCGGAACTCATCTTGGTCCTCCTGGTTACTGGCAGATAGCTGGGCCGCTTTCTGAAAGGGACGTCCTATAGCAGCCATTTTTACGCCACCTTGCCCGGAATAGCCAGAATTATCATTTTGCGCTTGCGGTTTCGCGCCAGTGTGCCCGGAATGGGCGGGATTCGAGATAACGAAGCGAAGTCAAAGGTAATGGTTGAACTATATTGACCGGCGAACTGAATGGACCAAATCGTTTAGCCGGGCAAAATACTCCCTACTGAGCAGCTTCAACAGTCAATCTCAGCCCGATGGCTTTTGTAACTGCGACCAAAGTAGACAAGCGCGGGTTGCCGCGAATGGATAGTGCGCGATAGAGACTTTCGCGTTCGATTCCGGCGGCTTTTGCGACTTTCGCGATGCCTCGCGCCAATGCCAGGTGGCGAAGAGCAATGAGCAAAACGCGTGGTTCCCCCGAGTCTTCCAATGCGGCCTTGAGATATTCGGCGGCGAAGTCCGGGTCCTTCCGTAGACGGCGTACCACTGCCTCGTCGTGGGAAATGCTCGCTTTGCGTTTCATGGGGTCCCAGTCCTTTCCTTGTAATCCTCTATATATTCCAGCGCCCGATCAATGTCTGACGACTGTTTTCGCTTGTCGCCGCCGCAGAGTAGCAATACGCATGCAGTGCCAAGCATCGCGTAATAGATGCGGTAGCCAGGCCCCCAATCGATTCGCAATTCAAACAAGCCCTTGTGGAGGGACTTGCAGTCGCCGAAATTTCCAGCCGCGAGCCGGTTGATTCGGACCGAAATCTTCGCCTGCGTGCGGGCGTCCGCGAGTTGCGTCAGCCATTGATCGAAGACATCTTTCCCGCTGCGAGTCACATAATGGCGAATCTCGACCACTTGGCTATTGTAACTTATACATCACAAGATAGCAAATCCATTTTCAAGAATTGGAATTCCCCGCCGGATTCCGATAGAATTGCATCGGTCAGTCTCTTGGCAGAATCTTCCTCCAAACCGCGCATCGTAGTGGGCTCCGATCACGCGGGATTTCGCGCGAAGGAAACGATCAAGAAATATTTGGAAGGCGCGGGATACCGGGTCGAAGACGTCGGCACGCACTCGGAAGAATCGGTGGACTATCCCGATTATGCGAAGGCGGTTGGGGAGCGCGTTGCCGCGGGAAACGATTCTCTCGGCGTCGTAGTCTGCGGCACGGGGATCGGGGTTTCCATCGCGGCGAATAAGGTGGAAGGGATTCGCGCGGCGCTGGCGCATGATTCTCTTACGGCGCGGCGGGCGCGCGAACACAATGACGCGAACGTGATCGCCCTCGGCGGCAAAGTCGTGGGCGAGGACGAAGCCATCGCCATCGTGCAGGAATTTCTCGGCGCGACATTTGCCGGAGGGCGCCATCAGCGGCGCGTCGACAAGATCAGCGAAATGGATCGGGTACGCGAGCACCAAACCTGACGCGAGTGCGGTCAATTCTTTCACACTGAACGCTCGCCGCGGCGAGCGTGGAGACCCCCAATAAAAATGGATACCAAAATTTCACAGCACATGAACCGCCCGCTCCAGGACGTCGATCCTGAAATCGCCGAAGTATTGCGCGAGGAGGGGCGCCGCCAGGGCACGGGCCTCGAACTGATTCCCTCGGAAAATTTTGTTTCGGAAGCGGTTCTCGAAGCGATGGGGTCGGTGCTTACCAACAAGTACGCCGAGGGCTATCCCGGCAAGCGCTACTACGGCGGCTGCGAATTCGCCGACCGCGCCGAGCAGCTTGCCATCGACCGCGCGAAGGCCCTGTTCGGCGCGGAGCACGCCAACGTGCAATCCCATTCGGGCACGCAGGCAAACGTTTCCGTTTACATGGCCGCGCTGCAGCTGGGCGACACCGTCCTGGGCATGAATCTCGCGCACGGCGGCCATCTGACGCATGGGCACCCGCTGAATTTTTCCGGGAAGATGTACAAATTTATTCCCTACGGCGTAAGCAAGGAAACCGAGACGATCGATTACGAGGAACTGGGCCGCCTGGCGCAGGAGCACAAGCCGAAAATGATCGTCGCGGGAGCGAGCGCATATTCGCGCATCATCGATTTTCCGCGCATGGCAAAAATCGCGCGAGACGCCGGCGCGCTGTTTTTCGTGGACATGGCGCACATCGCGGGCCTCGTCGCAGGGGGAATGCATCCGAGCCCGGTGCCGCACGCCGATTACGTTTCGACGACCACGCACAAAACGCTGCGCGGGCCGCGCGGCGGCCTGGTGATGTGCAAGGCGCAATACGCGAAGGAGCTCGACCGCATCACGTTTCCGGGAACGCAGGGCGGCCCGCTCATGCACATCATCGCCGCGAAGGCCGTGTGCCTGAAGGAAGCGGCCGATCCGGGATTCCGCGAGTACGCAAAACAAATTGTCTCGAACGCGCAAAGGCTCGCCGCCGAAATCACAAAAGCGGGCTTCCGCATCGTCAGCGGCGGCACGGACAATCATCTCTTTCTGATCGATCTGTATTCGCGCGGAATCACCGGCAAGGACGCGCAGCCTGCGCTGGACCGCGCGGGCATCACCGTGAACAAAAATTCGATTCCCTTCGATTCCACTCCGCCGATGACGGGCGGCGGCATCCGCATGGGTACTCCCGCCATCACGACGCGAGGGATGCTCGAGCCGGACATGGCGCGCATCGCCGCGTGGATCGCCGAGGTGCTCACGCATCTGGGCGACGCCGAGCGCGAGCGGCGGATTCGCGCCGAGGTCGCGGAGTTCGCCGTGCAATTCCCTCTGTACACGCGGCGCTGGAACATCGCTCCGTCGCTGGCCGGGAGCCGCGGCTCCGCGCGCTGAGCGCCGGCACCGATGCGTGTTGCCATCGATATCCGGCGCGCCGGTGATTTCGGAATCGGCACTTACATCCGCAACATCATCAACCAGTTCGCGCGCACGAACGACGGCACGGAATATTTACTGATCGGGCAACAGTCGCACGTCCAGGAATTCGATCCCCTGCCCGACAATTTCACCCTGCTCGATTATCCGTCCGAGCCGGGCTCTTTCCACACGCACCTGCATTTGCCTTTCCTGCTGCACAAGCGCGGCGTCGATCTTCTGCACATGCCCTGGTTTTATGCGCCGGCCGTCGTGCCGTCGCGCCTGGTGATCACGGTTCACGACCTGACGGACATCCTCGCTCCGCCGCCCGGCATTTCGGCCACGTTTCAGGCCGCGCGATTATTTTTCGCGCGGCGCGCCCTGTCGCGGGCCGACCGGATCATGGCCGTGTCTCATTCCACCAAGCGGGATGTCTCCCGCGTCTTCGACATTCCGGAAGAAAAAATCGAGGTCGTCTACAACGCGCTCGACGAACGTTTCCTGCGCGAGCCGATGCCAGAGGGCGCCGACCGCATCCTGGAGCGCCACGCGGTGACCGATCCCTTCGTGCTTTACGCAGGCAACATCAAGCCGCAGAAGAATCTGCCGCGCCTGATCGAAGCGTTCGCGGTGGCCAAAGCGGACCTGCGTGATCACCCGAAATATTCCAACCTGAAGCTGCTGCTGATCGGCGATTCCGCGGAGGAACATTCGGACTTGCGGCGGGCCGTTCTGCGCTCGCGCGTGCAAGGGGACGTCCGCTTTCTGGGGTTTGTGCCGCATCCCGTGCTGCGCGTTTTTTATTCCCGCGCGAGCGCGTTCCTATTCCCTTCTCTCTATGAAGGGTTCGGCCTGCCTCCGCTCGAGGCGATGGCGCACGGCGCTCCCGTGCTGACCTCGAGTGTGTCCTCGCTGCCGGAAGTGTTTGCGCAAGCCGCGCTGCTCGCGAATCCGGAAAATATTTTTGAAATCGCGCGCGGGATCCGCCAAATCCTCACCGAAGACGTCCTGCGCGAAACGCTGGTCCGCCGCGGCTATGAACTCGTTCAGAAATATTCGTGGGAGCGGTCGGCCGAGCAGGTGCGGGAAGTGTACCGCTCAGTCGTCGCCGGCGAGCCGGTCAAATCTTCGGTATAGGGGCCTATATTAGAGGTCTCGTTTCGTGCTCTCATAGTCGGAGGGGGAAGACTCCGGAGCCCACGCGCAACCCGGGTTTTTCTTTTGTTCCACTTCGTCGACCTTCATCCAGGTTTCTATTGAGGTAGGATCTTCCGCAACGCTCGTCTTGCCAAAGTCATCCTTGATTCTTTGTCGCATACGGTTTGCAACGATCCAGCTTGCAAGTCCTAGAATGCCAACCCATATGAGTACGATCGTCACGAAAATCGGATGCCCGTAAAGCAGGATTCGCAGGTGGGCTCCTGTGGTATCCCTGCCGCCAAACAGGATAACGAGCGGAACAATTTCTTGCTGGTTGGAGAGTGCCAACAGTTGCATTGACAATCCTTCCCCGGGGACGGGTACTTGTACTTCGCAGTATATTTTACTTTTCAGTTCTCGTCACGATAATTTCGATTTCTTCCACGCTGCCGTCGCGAATCGAAAATGCACGGACAGGATTCGGCGCGTCCGCCCGCAAAGAGACGATGAAGTACGCCTGGTCGGGATAGCCGGCTTGCTCGATGTCCGTCGGCGAAGGAATGTTTTCGGTGGAGAGATGCGAATGATACTGGCCGAGATGCGTCAATTCTTTCTTGCGCAGGTACCGAAACAGCTCGAACAATTCGCGCGGCTCGATTTCGTAGGCTGTCGCGCTCGAACGAGCATTCGTCGCCGGAAAAATCTCGGTGATAACGCCGTCGCGGCCCGCGAGCAAGCCGCAACATTCAATACGGGTCTCTCGACGCGCGTGCGCGAGCATTTCGTTCAGAATTACCTGCCGCACCCGGACGGAATCGGCCATGCACTCGAGTGTACCTCAAGCCGCATGGCCGAATCAGAATCGGTGTGATTTGCGGGTGGCGAGGCTGGAGATCAGGCGGTCACATTCAGGCTGCCGGCGCTCGACGGCACAGCCGTGCTGGAGGCGCCGTTCGATCCTGCCGTGAGGAAACCGCCGATTTGTTGAAGGTCATTCTGCAGGGCCGAAAACGCCGATTGCGCTCCCGAAAGATTTCCCGCCTGCAAATCTTGCGCCAGCGCACTGAAAGCCTGGACGATCGGGTTGTTCTGCGAGGAAGAGGAGGAAGACTGCGAGCTTTCCGCGTGGTGGTGATGATGGCCGTGATGGCCTTCGACCTGTTGACTGGAGCTCTGCGACAAGTCCTGTTGAAGCTTGGTGAAATCCTGCTGCGCCCCCTGCAAATTCCCTGATTGCAGGTCCTGCCCCAATTGGGCGAAAGCCAGTGCCACCGGGTTGGTGCTGGTGGTCGCAGCTGTAGTAGCGGCTGCATTAGCGGCGGCGGTATTTTGACTTGCGCCCGAAAGATTTTGCGACAATGTGGCGAAATCGGATTGCGCCTGCGTCAGATTGCCGGATTGCAAATCCTGCCCCAATTGCTGAAATTCAGTCCTGATTTGCTGGAAAGTGGACTGGGTATTCTGAGATCTCTGCGCATTCTGAGCCGCGCCCACGGAAAACAAATTGCTGCTAAGGATGCCAATGATGGACATTTTTGTACCTCTTTACAAGATTTAAGAACCAAATCAGATTTACTAGTAGTCCGAGCTGGGCTCAAGTGTTGTATCGGCAAATCCTTACGACACTTTAGCCAGCCGGACATTCGACAAAGCGTCACTCCTTATAGGGCAAGCGGAATGCCAAAGCTGCAGGCGTAAACGAAATTACTAATCCAGCGAATCTAAACGCCTTGCGACCTGCAAGAACTCTGCGCAAACTTTTTCGTTCAATCCATTGGGCAAGAACCGCCCCTTACGACCTACCTCAGCGGCAAACTTTGCCGTTGCCCCATTTCGGTGCACTCACTCTTGATTGAGCGTCAATCGTCCGGAGAGAATTATTTGGTAGCGCCGGCATCTTGCCGGCGGTTTTCCAGCGCGAGAAGCGGGAGCAGAGCCGGCGAGCCGCCGGCACTACGAAAATCATTTCTTCAACTTGCTGGAATTTTTCGGAGAAGGAATCGCTCCCGGAGGCATGTCTCCAAAAAAAAACGGCGTCCCGGCAAGGCCGGGACGCCGTAGAAAAACGGTTTCTGAAAATGGCGCTACGCTTTTTGGGCGGCGCGCCGGAGAAACGTGGGAACGTCGAGATCGTCCGCAGCCTTCGTATTCTCCTGGTGAATGACTTCGTTGACGGCGGGACGCGGCGCGTCCTGCGGAACCTCGTGCGGTTCCACGGCCATTTCTTCCTCGCGCCCGGCCTTCCAAGTCTTGGGCAGATAAGAGGGTTTCTGGTGCGGCTGCCGGCGCGCCGCCTCGCGGAATCCCGCGGCAATGACGGTGATCTTCACCTGCTCCTTCATGTTCTCGTCCAGGACAGCGCCGAAAATAATGTTGGCGTTCTCATGCGCGGCCTTTTCGATCACGGAAGAAGCTTCGTGGACTTCGCTGAGCGTGAGGCTGGACGATCCGCAGATGTTGATGAGAATGCCTTGCGCGCCCTGAATCGAATTGTCCTCGAGCAGCGGGCTGTTGATCGCGCGCGTCGCGGCATCGACCGAGCGGTTCGCTCCGGAAGCCACGGCCGTGCCCATCACGGCGTATCCCTGTCCTTGCATGATGGTGCGAACATCGGCGAAGTCGCGGTTGACGATGCCTGGAATGGTGATGATGTCGCTGATGCCCTGCACGGCCTGGCGCAGGACGTCATCAGCGATGCGAAACGCCTCGAAGAAACTCGTTCCCGCTTCCACGGTTTCGAGCAGCCGCTCGTTGGGAATCACGATGACGGTGTCGACGCTGCCGATCAACTCGGAGAGCGCCTGCTCGGCCTGCTGCTGCCGGCGCTTGCCTTCAAACAAAAACGGCTTGGTGACGACCGCGACAGTCAGAGCGCCAAGTTCGCTGGCAAGCGAAGCGACCACCGGCGCCGCGCCGCTGCCCGTGCCTCCGCCGAGGCCCGTGGTGAGAAAAATCATGTCCGAGCCTTCGAGCGCTTCGATGATTTTGTCCGTGTCCTCGAGCGCCGCCTTGCGGCCGATCTCGGGATTCGCGCCCGCGCCGAGACCCTTGGTGAGCTTGCCGCCCAGCTGCAATTTGACGGGCGCCTGCGAGAGCTTGAGCGCCTGCAAGTCGGTGTTGGCCGCGATAAATTCGACGCCTTCGACCTTGGCGCGGATCATGCGGTTGACGGCATTGCATCCGCCGCCGCCGACCCCGATCACCTTGATCTTCGCGCCCTGTTGCACTTCCTCGCTGAATGAAATCCGGATTCCCGCGTCTTTCGCCATTTCGGTTCCTCCACCAAAAAATTGGCCCTGCCCCGCCGGAGTTTTCCGCATCACGCTCCGGCGAACATGCTTTTGATTTTTCCTACAAACGTGGCCGGCTTCACGGGCGCCTGGCGCCGGGCTCGCGCGCCGTAAAGAAGCAGGCCGACAACCGTTGCATACTCGGGCCGGGAAAGCATCAGAGGCATCCCTTCGAGGCCTCGGGGAACGGCCACGCGCGCGGGCAAATGGAACATGCCCTCGGCCAGTTCGACGAGCCCCTTGAGATGCGCCCCTCCGCCGGTCAGTACAAGTCCGGCGGGAATCAGCGATGTAAAACCGCCGCGCTGCAATTCATCGCGAACGAGCGACAGCAACTCCTGCGCTCGCGGTTCCACAATTTCATTCAGCATCCGCGTGAACACGGTGCGCGGAGGACGGTCGCCGACGCTGGCGATTTCGATCGCGTGATCCTCCACAATCAAATCCTTGAACGCGCAGCCGTGCTCGCGCTTGATTTTTTCCGCCTCGGGAATCGGCGTGCGCAGCCCCACCGCAAGGTCGTTCGTGAAATGATCGCCGCCCACGGGAATGGCCGCCGCGTGGCGCAGCATGCCGTTGCCGAAGACGACCAGTTCCGTCGTGCCGCCGCCGATATCGAGCAGGCAGCAGCCCAGTTCGCGTTCATCCTGCGTGAGGCAGGATTCCGCCGAAGCCAGCGGCTCCAGAACCGTGTCCGCGACTTCCACGCCCGCCTGGTTGATCGCAATCACCAGATTCTGCATGGCCGAAGCCGAGGAAGTCACGAGGTGTACGTTGACTTCCAGGCGCCCGCCGATCATGCCGAGCGGATCGCGAATATTATCATGAGCGTCGAGCAGAAATTCCTGCGGCAGGACGTGCAAGACCACGCGATCCTCGGGAAGCGTGATGTTGCGCGCCGCGTCCACGGCATGGTGCACGTCGTCGCGATTGATGTCCCGCGCCCGGTGTCCCAGCGTGATGCCTCCGCGGCTGTTCACTCCGCGAACGTGGCTGCCCGCAACGCCGGCGATGACTCGCTCGACGGGCACTCCGGCGACGCCCTCAGCCTCTTCAATCGCCCGCCGCACCGATGTCGCCGCCGCGCCGATGTTGGCGATGACTCCCTTGCGCAGTCCTTTGGATTCCGCCGCGCCCATGGCCACAAACTTCGCGCCCGTTTCTGTCAACTCGCTGATGATGGCGCACGTCTTCGTGCTGCCCACATCCAGCGCGACCAGATACTTTTCTTTTTTCGACAATCCGCCGCTCCTTCTACCCAACGCCTGCCCGGGCTGTGAGCGCGCCCAGGCCGATAATTTTCAATTCCAGCTAGTGCTTCTTCCGCGCGACTCCAACGTGGTGTGGCGCGCGCTGGGGCACGCGCTGCGCCACGGTCAGGGGCGCTCGCTGCACGGCGTTGGCCGCGATGGTCTTCGATTCTGGATTCACCACCACCTGCCGCGCGAACCGCAAATCCACCGAATCGACGCTCCCGGCGCTAGCTCGCCACTGGTCGATATTCTCCGCGAGCAAGTGATACCGGTTGCCGAAATCGGAATCGCCGAAGTGCACGAGAATCGGCGAAGCGCTGCCCGACGCAGTTCCCATTCCTGTGAGCGTCGCGCGTAAATCGGAAATTTCGGAAATATCCGCCTCGCTGACGTGATCGGCCGCGCCGGGCTGAGCCCGTTCAATCTCCTTCATGAATTGCACGTACAAATTCATGTGCTGCTCGCGCGTCGCCCGGGGCGTGACCTCCCCAATCCCGCTCACGACCGGAAACTTGAATTCCCCCTCGACCGGGCGGTCGAGGATCACTCCTTGCGCGTCCACAAGGGAGAGGTCGCTGCCCGTGCGCAGAAACGCGACGGGCGTGCGCTCGGTGATCTCCACGCGAATCCGGTTGGGCATCACGCGTTGGACGTGAGCCTCTTCCACCCATGCGAGCGACTCAATCGCCTCGCGGCGCTCCGTCAGCGGAACGCGCACGACGCTGCGGCCCAGGTCCGCCGAAAATTTCTCGGTGATCGCGTCCGGAGGCACGAACCGGTTGCCCCGGACTTCGATCTGTTCGGCGCTTACCAGCGCAACGCCGGGGGAATACAGCAAGTAGGTCACGCCTTCGTACAGCGCGAACCCCATTGAAAGTGCGGCGATCCCTCCCACCAGAATGCGGCGGTACAGGGGCCACGCCTTGCGGCTGAACTTGCGCTTGCGTATCTCCACCGGCTTCTGCCGGCGAAGATACTTCGGCTCGTCTTCAGCCAGCGCATCCGCGGGAAGATAATCTGGTTCCGCGCTCATCGTTTTCTCACCGGGCCTTCACCGGTCCTTCCACACGATCACTTCTTCTTCAAGTTCCACGCCGTAGCGGTCGCGCACGCGCTCGCGCACGTCGGCAATCAGCGCGAGCATATCGGCTGCCGACGCATGTCCGGCGTTGATGAAAAAATTGGCGTGACGGTCGCTGACGCGGGCGTCGCCGACCGAGTGGCCCTTCAGGCCCAGCTCGTCGATCATGCGCCCGGCGGACCCGCCCGGCGGATTCTTGAAAATACAGCCTGCGCTTTTTTGATTGAGCGGCTGACTGGCTCGCCGCTTCTCATTGCAGATGCGAATTCCTTGAAGTATCTCGCTGTACGGTTTGGACGGAAGTTCCAGTCGCACCGAGAGCATAATATCATCGGGAGCAAAAGATGTGTGCCGGTATTCAAAATTTATTTCAGCCCCTCGGAGGGTCTCGATCCGGCCTGTTCCCGCCCGGTACACCTGCACCTCGCGGACGAATGTTCCGATCTGCGTTCCATAGGCCCCCGCGTTCATCCGAAGCGCCCCTCCGATGGAGCCGGGTACGCCGATTAATCCCTCCATGCCCCCTAGATCGTGCTTCGCGCATGTCGTGACCGTGCGCCCGAGGTCGGCGGCGCAATCGACGAAGACGCTATTGCCTTCAAACCGCACGTCCGGGTCCTGCCGCGCAAGTTGCAGGATCACCCACGGAAGTTCGCCGTCGGGCAATAGCACGTTACTGCCCCCGCCGAGGAAGCGGTGAGGCACACCAGCCTGTCTCAGCATCTGAATCAGCTCCGGCAGGGATTCGTGCTTGTGGATAACCAGAACATCAGACGTGCCGCCAATCTCGAGAGAAGTTTTGGCCGCGAGCGACACGCCGGCCTTGTGCTCGACGCCCAGGGCGCCGATGGCCGCAATCAATTTGGTATCGCTAATCCGCATTTCGCTTCAAGCCTCTAGTGGCGCAGGCTTCAGCCTGTGGGGTTTGGTCCTTGCAAGCACTAACCCCCACAGGCTGAAGCCTGCGCCACTCGAACCGCCTGCATACATTCAACACATTCTCAATGACCATGATGCAATGACACCCTTGCTCCCAACAGAATCGCGAGCTCGCCCGGCGCGCGGCTCACATTGCCCGCGCCGATCGTGAGGATCGCGTCTCCGGGCCTCGCGGCGCGGAGCAATTCCTCGATTCCCTCCTGCATGGAGCTGTGAAAAACGACGTTCTTGTGGCCTGCGGCGCGAATCGCGTCCGCGAGAGCCTGCCCGGTCACGCCGGGAATGGGCTGCTCGCCCGCGGCGTAGATGTCCATCAGCACCACCATGTCGGCCTGATTGAAGGCGCAACAAAATTCATCCCACAGGTGCTTGGTGCGCGTGTACCGGTGCGGCTGGAACAGAACTAGGAGGCGCTCAAAGTGGCAGCCGCGCGCGGCTTCGAGCGTGGCGCGAATTTCGACGGGATGGTGGCCGTAATCGTCGATCAAGGTGATGTGATTGATGACGCCTTTGATGTCAAATCGGCGCCCTACTCCGGCGAATTCCTCGAGTCCCACGCGGATCAACTCGGAAGGCACATTCAAGTACAGCGCGACGGCCGCGGCGGCCGCGGCATTGCGGACGTTGTGGATACCCGGAGGCCCGTTCAAGTGAAATTTCCCGAGATCGTCGCCGCGATAGGTTAAGCGAAACTCGCTTTGTAGCCCTAGCAGCTCGATGTCGCTGATCACGAGGTCGGCCTGACTGGAGGTGCCGTAAGTTATGACGGGGCGCTTCACATTCGGAATAATGGCCTGCACGTTCGGTTCATCGAGGCACAGAACGGCGGCGCCATAGAACGGCACGCGATTGACGAACTGCGTGAAAATTTCCTGAATTTCCTCGAGAGTCTTGTACGTGTCCAGGTGCTCGCGGTCGATGGTCGTCACGACGGCCACGACGGGCGCGAGCAGCAGGAAAGTGCGGTCGCTCTCGTCGGCTTCAACGACCATGTATTCGCCGCGCCCCAGGCGTGCAGTCGAGCCGATATGATTCACGCGGCCGCCGACGACAAACGTGGGATCGAGCCCGGCCGCGGCCAGGACGCTCGCCGTCATCGACGTTGTAGTGGTCTTGCCATGCGCTCCAGCGATGGCGATTCCATATCTCAGGCGCATCAATTCGGCGAGCATTTCCGCGCGCGGAATGACCGGAATTTTCAACCGGTGCGCCTCGACGATTTCCGGGTTGTCCCCGCGGATGGCCGAGGAAACCACCACGACGTGCGCGCCTTGCACTTGTTCCGGCCGGTGGCCCTCAAAAATCTCGGCGCCCATGTTCATCAGGCGTTCGGTGATCGGCGAGGATTTCGCATCCGAGCCGGAAACCGAATACCCGAGCGTGAGCAAAACTTCGGCGATTCCGCTCATTCCGATCCCGCCGATGCCGACGAGGTGAATGCGCTTGAAATTGTGGAACGTCACCATCATGAGCGGGACACCCCTTCGATCAGGTTCACGATTTCCTGAACCGCGTGCGGCTTCGCGAGACGCCGCGCGTTCGCCGCCATCGATTCCAGCTCGCCGGGCCGGTCGAGCAAACTAAAAATTTCCTGCGTAAGACGTTCCGCGGTGAGCTGGGGCTCCGGGATGAGCCGCGCCGCGCCGGCCCGTTCCATTTCCTGGGCGTTGCGCAACTGGTGGCTGTCTGTGGATGCGCCGAAGGGGATGAAGATGGCGGCGCGTCCAGCGGCGGCAACTTCGGCGGCCGTGATGGCGCCCGCGCGGCAAACGATCAGATCGGCCTGGGCAAATCTCTCTGCCATGTTCCCGATGAAGGGCAGAACCTCCGCATTGATTTCGCGCCGTGCATAGGCCACGCGAACAGCATTATAGTCGCGTTCCCCGGTTTGGTGAACGATCGAGATGCGATCTTGTTGCGCGGCCAGCAAATCGGCGGAGTCCACCAAAGTGCGGTTGATGATGAGCGCACCCTGGCTGCCTCCGGTGATCAGGAGATGAAACGGTTGCGCGGGCGCGCGCGGAGGAATCGCGAAAAATTCCGCGCGCACGGGAATTCCCGTCAGAGTGGCTTTGCTTCCCCAGAGTTTCGTTGGCGTTTCGTAGGCCGTGGCGATGCGCGTCACCATGCGGGCAAGAACGCGATTGGTGAACCCGGGCTCCGCATTCGGCTCGAACACGACGGTTGGCAAGCCGCGCAGCACCGCGGCGAGCATCATCGGTCCGGCGGCGTATCCTCCAACTCCCAACGCCGCGGCAAACCGGTGCCTGCGAAGAATCGAAAACGAATCCCACATCGCCGGGACGAGCTTCGCAGTATTGCGCGCGAGTTTCATACCGCCAATGCCCTTGAGTCCCGCCGAGCGAATCGTCTCCAGCGGAAACCCAGCCTCGGGCACCAGGCGCGCTTCAATCCCGCGTTGCGTTCCGACGAACACGACTTCCCTTTCTCCTTCCCTCGACATCCATTCCCGCGCAACGGCAAGAGCAGGAAATACGTGGCCGCCCGTGCCGCCGCCCGCGATTAACAGTTTCAAAGTGGCGCAGGCTTTAGCCTGTGGGTTTTGGGCCTCGCAGGGCGCAGCCCCGCAGGCTGAAGCCTGCGCCACTTCAATCCGCCTGCCGGCTGATATTCAGCAAAACGCCGGTGGCCAGCAGCATCACCAGCAGGCTCGACCCGCCATAGCTGATGAACGGCAGCGGAATCCCCTTGGTCGGCATCATTCCGAGCACGACGCCGAGATTGATCATGGTCTGGCTCAGAATCATCACCGTGATGCCCAGCGCGGCGAAGCGGCCGAATTCGTCCGTGGTTTTGAACGCGGAGCGAATCCCGCGCCAGCCATAAATCGCAAACAGGGAAAGCACGATCGCTCCGCCGATGAACCCCAGCTCTTCGCACAGAACGGCAAAAATAAAATCCGTATGCGCTTCGGGCAAATAAAATAATTTTTGCTTGCTCTCCATCAAACCGACGCCTGTGAAACCGCCAGACCCGACCGCGATGAGGGATTGCAACAACTGAAAGCCGCGGCCTTGCGGGTCCGCCGTGGGATTCAGGAACGCAATGACGCGCTCCAGGCGATACGGCACGCGCACGATCAGCAAATAGATAACCGGAATCGCGGCGAGGCCCGCTCCGACAATGTATTTCCCGTTCAGCCCCGCGACATACAGCATCGCCACCGCGATGATGAATATTTCCACCGCCGTGCCCAGGTCCGGCTCGAGAACCACCAATCCGACCAGCACGAGCACGGGCCCGATCGCCGGGAGGATGGTGCGCTTCCAGTCGTCCATGCCGAATCCTTCCGGGCGCCGGCGCCGCTCCAGAAACCACGCCAGATAAAAAATCACGGCCAGCTTGGCGAGCTCGGAAGGCTGCAGGTTCGCCGGGCCAAGCTGAATCCAGCGATGCGTCCCGTGCGACTTATCGAGAAAGAAAACGCCGGCCAGCAACGCGAGCACGCCAAACAATGCGGTGAAAATCACTTCCGGCCTGCGCAGCATGCGATAATCCAGATTCATTACGGCCATCATTCCGCCGAGTCCCAATGCCAGCCACAAAAGCTGGCGCAGCAGGAAGTGCGAGCCGTTGCCGTATTCGTCGCGCGCCGTGACGGCCGAAGCGCTGAACACCATGAGCGCGCCAATAAGGCACAGGGCCAGCGTCGAGCCGAACATCCACCGGTCGGTTTGGAGTTGCCGTGGCATCCTCGGAGCCCTTTCAATTTGTCGCGTTTCAGAAGAGCTAAATCTTTCTCATTTTGTCATTCTGAGCGAAGCGAAGAATCTCTCCGTTCTGGCATTCAAACCGCGGAGAGATTCTTCGCTTCGCTCAGAATGACAACTCAACTTTTGAGACGAGTCGTTCTCCTTACGCCGCGTGTTCTTTCTCAAGTTCGCGGACGAGTTGTTTGAAGACGCGTCCGCGTTGCTCGAAATTTTCAAACTGGTCGAAGCTCGCGCAGGCAGGCGCCAGCAGGACGATGTCTCCGGGCCGCGCGTGCCGTGCGGCGATTTCCACCGCACGAGCCAGCGTCTCCGCGCGCTCCACGGGGATGACGCCGGCAAGTTCCGCTTCGATCTTTTCCGCCGCGCTGCCGATCAAGAGCGCCATGCGCGCGTGGCTGCGCAGCGCCTGGCGAAGTATCCTGTAGTCGCTGCCCTTGTCCTTCCCGCCCAGAATCACCAGCACGTTTCCCGGAAATGCGTCGAGCGCCTTGAGCGTGGCATCAACGTTGGTCGCCTTCGAGTCGTTGAAATATTCCACTCCGGAAATCGTGGCGACATATTCGATCCGGTGCTCCACTCCCGCGAAGGTGCGGACGCCCTCCGCAATCGCCACCGGCTCGGCTCCGGCGAGTCTCGCTGCGGCGGCCGCTGCCAGAACGTTTTCGATATTGTGGCTTCCGCGGAGACCAATGTCTTTGCGCAGGAGGAGAACGGTTTCGGTCCCGTCGCACCGAAAAACAATTTCATCGCCGCGAAGGTAACAGCCGCTCGCGACGCGTTTCTCGCGGCTGAAATAAAATACCCGCGGACCGGAGGGCGCATATTGCGGAGCAATGGCATCGTCCGCGTTGATGACGGCGGCGTCCTCGGCCGTTTGATTTTCAAACATGCGCGCCTTTGCGCGGCCATAGGCTTCGATCGATCCGTGGCGGTCCAGGTGATCCGGCGTGACGTTGAGAAGCACGCCAATGTCCGGACGGAACGCGGAAATGGATTCCAGCTGGAAGCTGCTGGCCTCGACCACCGTAAAACTCGCGTCGCTCGAAAGATCCACGCGCGAAATCAGCGGCGTGCCGATATTCCCCGCGATCTGCACGGGCAACCGCGCGGTTTCCAGGATGTGGCCGATCATCGAAGTGGTCGTGGTCTTGCCGTTCGAGCCCGTGATGCAAATGAGCCGCCCGCGCAAAAACCGCCAGGCCAGTTCGATTTCGCTCCACACGGGAACACCGATCGCGCGAGCGGCGGCCAGCGCCGGAGTCATCGGCGGCACGCCGGGACTCGGCACGATCAAATCCTGCTCGGCAAAAGTTTCGGCACGGTGACCGCCTAATTCGAGAGTGACGCCCGCGGCGCGCAATTTCGCAGCTATTTCCGCAATCTCCACCTCGGGCCGGGACTCGGTTGCAGTGACGCGCGCTCCACGCTCCGCGCAGAACAGCGCCGTGGCGATGCCCGTGCGCGCGAGCCCCACCACCAGCACCTTTTTCCCCGTAAGTTCGATGACCGGTTTCAACGGTTACCTCAATTTGAGCGTCGTCAGCGAAAACAGCGCAAACACCAATGCCAAGATCCAAAATCGCACGATCGTTTTCGATTCGCTCCATCCCCCCAGCTCGAAATGATGGTGGAGCGGGGACATCCGAAAAATGCGTTTCCCCGTCAAGCGGAACGACAAGACCTGCAGGATGACGGAAAGCGCTTCCAGCACAAAAACGCCGCCGACAAAAAACAGCAGGATCTCCTGCTTGATCGCGACGGCGACCATTCCGATCGAGCCGCCCAGCGCCAGCGATCCGACGTCGCCCATGAACACCTCGGCAGGATGCGCGTTGTACCAAAGAAATCCGAGGGACGACCCGACGAGCGCGCCGCAAAAAATCGTGAGCTCGCCCACCTGGGGCAGGTGCGGGATATCCAGATACTCCGAGAATCGCGCGAAACTGGTCACATACGTCAAAACGGTGAGCGCCCCCGCGGCGACGACCACGCACCCGATCGCCAGCCCGTCCAGGCCGTCCGTGAGATTCACGGCGTTGGACGATCCGACGATGACCAGCGCCACAAAAATCAAGAACGGGAAATAGGAGAGCCACCAAAAATATTGCGTGGACAGAAGCGAATGGATCACCAGGTCCGGATGAAAATTCTTGAAAAATGGAACGCTCAGTTGCGTGGAGTAGATGCCGCTCGCCGTGAGCGAGAGCAGCATGACGGCCAGGCCGCAACTCGCAACAATCTGTAGGGAAAATTTGCGTTTCCCGGTCAATCCGAGGTTTTTCTTCTTCATCACTTTGCTGTAATCGTCGATGAAACCGATGATCCCGAAAATGAGCATGGTGAGAACAGCCAGCCACACGTATTCGTTTTCCAGATCGCCCCACAGCAACGTGGGAATGACCGTTGAGCCCACGATCAGCACGCCGCCCATCGTCGGCGTTCCGGCTTTGGCCTGATGGCTCTTCGGCCCTTCTTCACGGATGAACTGGCCGATTTGCAGGTCGCGCAGACGCCGGATCACCCAGGGGCCAAGCACGAGAGTGATCAGCAGAGCTGTCAGGCTGGCCAGCGCCGTCCGGACAGTGATGTAGCGGAACACGTTGAGCGCGTGGAAATAGGGCTGGAGCACGTGATAGAAAAGGTAAAGCAGCATCTCAGGCACGCTCCTTGGGCGTGCCGCTCGCAACGGAAGCAGCCGGTTCGGTATTAGCGCGCGCGAAACGCGAATCGAGCGCTTCAACGATGCGTTCCATTTTCACTCCGCGCGAACCCTTCACCAGAAGAATGTCTCCGCGCTCGATTAAATTGCCAACGAACGCGCCGGCTTCCGCGGACGACGCGAAAAATTTTGATTGCCCTGCCGGATGGCCTGCTTCGACGGCGCCGCGAACGAAATTTTCCGCGTCTCCCTGCACGCCGATAATCCAGCTGAGTTTTCCAGTCGCCGCAGCAGCGCGTCCCGCCTCTCGATGCAGTTCAGCGGAAGAGGGACCAAGCTCCAACATTTCGCCGGCGGCGAGGAGGTGACGGCCAGATGCGGGCGTGCTTGTGAGCAGCTCGACCATCGCAGCAAGAGCCACAGGATTCGAGTTGTAGCAATCATTGATCACCGTAAATCCCGCGTCGTATTGCAGGACGCGGCCGCGCATTCCGGTGGCCTCCAATTTCGGAAAAACTTCCCGGGCCTCCGCCGCGCCCACGCCCCAGACATTCGCCCCGGCCAGCGCAGCCAGCGCATTTGAAATATTGTGGCGCCCGGCGAGAGGCAAGCTCAGCCGCGCGCGGCCCTGCGGGCCCAGAAAATCAAATTCACTTCCGTTCAAGCCGCGGTCCTGAATATTTTCAGCGCGGAAATCGGCGCGCTCGGCGATGCCAAACGTCACGACGCTCCCAGGCGCAACCTGTTCAAAGCGCGCCACGAGCGGATCATCAGCGTTAAGGACTGCGACGCTGTCACGGCCCACCAGCCCTTCGATCAATTCGCGTTTGGCCAGCGCAATTTCTTCCACCGAAGCAAAAAATTCCAGATGCACCGGCGCGACGCGCGTGACGACGCCCACGTCCGGACGCGCAATTTCCGCCAAACGCTTCAGTTCGCCCGCATGAGACATCCCCAATTCCACGACGGCGGCTTCGTCCGCTTCCTCCAGCCGCAGCAATTGCAGCGGCAGCCCGTACTCATTGTTCAGATTGCCTTCGGACTTCAGTACGCGGAACCGCGCGGCCAGCAGCGCCGCCAGAATTTCCTTCGTTGTGGTTTTTCCAGCCGACCCGGTAACGGCTGCCAGGCGCCGCCCCCATCGCGTTCGTACGGCTTGCGCGAGGCCCTGGAGCGCGGCGAGCGTGTCCGGAACCGCCAGCAACTTCGACCGGTACGGCTCGGCAAATCCGGACAAGCGGTCCGCAGCCACGACGCCGGCCAGCGCGCCGGCATCCAGGGCCGCCACGACAAAATTGTGTCCATCGTGACGCGGTCCGTGTATCGCGACGAATAGCTCGCCGCGAACCAGGGTCCGAGAATTAATCGAGACACCGGCCAACCGGGCCAAGGCGTCGACGCCTCCGGGCGGCGTAACACCCAGAGCGCCAGCCACTTCTTCAACCGTCCACCGCATAGCGTCCTCAAGGGGCTGGGTTTCACTGGTCTGGGTTCACCCTTGGATCAGCGTCCCTTACGAATAGAGAGCACTTTCGATGCCGCAAGCTTTACCTGCGTCTTTCACGGTAGGGGCATCCGCCACGGTCCGCCGCCGCGGATGCCCTTACGGCCAATACACCATCAATCGCCGCCAAAACCGCGATGGCGCAAAACCGCTCGCGCTACCTCGCGGTCATCAAAATCAATCGTCCGGTCACGCAGGACCTGGTAGGTTTCGTGCCCTTTGCCGGCGAGAAGCACGATGTCGCCGGTGCGCGCCTCGTCCAGAGCCACCTCGATCGCCTTCTGCCGGTCCACCTCAACGAACAGTTTCGCCTTGGTGCGCTGCACGCCAACAATGACGTCATTAATGATAAGGAGCGGGTCTTCGCTCCGCGGATTGTCCGAAGTCAGTACAACGATTTCGCTCGCGCGGCCCGCCGCCTCTCCCATAAGAGGACGCTTGGTGCGGTCGCGATCTCCGCCACAGCCAAACAGAGTGATGATGCGGCCATCGGGATTCAGTTCTTTTGCAGTGGCAAGCAGGTTGCGCAGCGCGTCGTCGGTATGCGCGTAATCCACGACCACGAGGAAGGGCTGTCCCATTTCGATACGCTCGAAGCGCCCGGGCACGGCCGAAAGCTGCGCGATGCCCGTGGCGATGACTTCTCTGGGAAGAGCGAGTGCCACTCCGGCACCGATGGCTGCCAGGATGTTGTACACGTTGGGCCGGCCGACCAGCCTCGAACGAATCTCGATTTTCCCGGCGGGAGTTTCGGCAGTGAACTCGATGCCGGAAAGGGAAAGCGCCGGCTTGCGCGTTGTGACGTCCGCGCCAGGTTCGAGGCCGTACGTCAGCGTCCGCGAAGCCAGCCCCGTAAGCCTTCGCCCATATTCATCGTCGATGTTCGTCACGCCACTGGCCGGGGCCGCGGCGCCCGTGCCTTCAAACAAGCGGCGCTTGGCCGCGAAGTAGTTCTCAAGAGTTTTGTGATAATCGAGATGATCGCGCGTGAGATTGGTGAAAATCGCGACGGCGAACGGGCAGCCCCACAAACGGTCCAGCGCCAGCGCGTGCGAACTGGCTTCGAGCACCGCGTGCGTGCCACCCGCGCGAACGATTTCCGCCAGGTGCTTCTGAAGATCAAGCGATTCGGGCGTGGTGTTCGGCGCAGGGCGTGACTCACGCACCAGCCGGTAGCTGATCGTGCCCAAAAGCCCGACTTCGCATCCCGCCGCGCGCAGGATGGAATCCACCAAATAGGAAGTCGTGGTCTTTCCATTCGTTCCCGTCACGCCGATGAGCTTTAGCACTTCCGCGGGACGCGCATAATAATTGGCTGCGGAAATCGCCAGCGCCTTGCGCGCATCCGCAACTTGTATCCACGGAAATTCCGCCGGAAGTGTCCCCGGGTTCGCTTCCTCGCTGATGACTGCGACAGCCCCGCGGCCCACGGCGTCAGACACGAATTTGTTGCCGTCGGTTTTTTCTCCGCGAATCGCAACGAACAAAGTCTCAGGTCTCACCAAGCGGCTGTCATAGGCAAGTCCCGAAATTTCCAGGTCGCCATGCGCGCCCCCATCGCGCGTATCGACTCCTCGCAACAACTTCGCCAGCCGCATGGCCGCGCGTACTGTTCCCGCCAGTGTCATATGTGCTTCGCTTTCGTCATTCTCCGCCACAATTGCCGCCTTCACTCTCACTTCGCTTTTGCTCGTGCCGCCGCTGATAACAGCGAGGCATCGCGAGCAAATTGCACGGTGATCCGGCTCCCGCGGCGAATCGTCTCACCGGACTCCGGAGATTGTCCTATCGCGATGCCCGTCCCGACCAATACGGGAGTCAGCCCCATTTTCAGGCACTCTTCGGTCACTTCGCGCACGGTCTTTCCCAGGAGTTGCGGCGCGGGCACTCCGTCGCCTTCCGCGATTTCCACAGTCGGCGCCGGGACAACAGGAGCGGAATGTGGAATCGCGGGAGCGGGATCATCTACCGCAGCGTCCATCGGCGCCTGCACAGGATCGAAATCGCTCGCGTCCGCCAAATTATCGTCCTTCTCATGCGCTGCCAGCGCGCGGCTCGCCCGGAGAGTTTCCGCGGAAACAGGGACGTCGCGCGGCACATCCAGGTACGCGAGCACCTGCTGCGCGACTCGCTTGAACACGGGCGCGGCTACCTGGCCGCCTTCATGCGCACCAGCCGGCGAATCGAGCTGCACGTAGACCGTGACCGCCGGCGTGTTGATCGGCGCGAAGCCCACGAAAGAAGCGATCAAATCATGAGTGGAATAACGCCCCGTCTCCGGATCGTATTTCTGCGCGGTGCCGGTTTTTCCCGCCGAAGTGTAACCATCCAGCTTGGCCTTCTTGCCCGTGCCGCCCAAGACGACGCCTTCGAGCATTCGGCGCATGGACGCCGCCGTCGTCTCCTTGATCACGCGGCGCGGTTCCGGCTCCTGGGCTTCGATCACCTGGTTGCCATGGCGCTGCTCGCGGACGATGTGCGGCCTGACGATTAGCCCGCCATTCGCCATGGCCGACACCGCCGTAATCATCTGCAACGGCGTCACACCAACTTCCTGGCCCATGGAAATCGAACCAACCGAAACCGGCGTCCAGTTTTCCAGGCGGCGCAGCTTCCCGCGGCTTTCGCCCGGCAAATCGACGCCGGTGGGCTGCCCGAAGCCGAACGCGCGGATGTAGTCATAAAATTTGGGCGCTCCAAGCCGCAAACCGACTTTGATCGCGCCGACATCGCTCGAGTATTCCAGAATCTGCGAAACGGTGAGCAGACCGTACGCCTTGTGGTCGCGAATGCGGTGTCCCGCGATGTAGATCGCGCCGTTCTGGCAATCGACGACGTCGTCCGGATTCGTAACGCCTTGATCGATGGCGGCGGAAAGGGTCACAATTTTGAAGACCGAGCCCGGCTCGTACAGCGAACTAGCCGCGCGATCGACGCGCGCATCGGGTAGGCTGTCCTTCGCCGCATTGGGATTGAACGTCGGCCAGTTCGCAACGGCCAGCAGTTCGCCGGAATTCGGATTTTCAACGACGACAGTCCCGGACTTCGCGTGAGTATCTTGAATCGCCTGCGCCAGTTCTTTCTCGGCGATGTACTGGATCTTTTCGTCGAGCGTGAGCACGACGCTCGTGCCCGTGTCCGGTGCTTTGTCGTTCGAGTCGTACCAGCGGCGGTGCGCATCGGCCAGAATCAGCATTTTTTCCGGCTTGCTGCGAATGGTGTCGTCGAGCGAGTACTCGATTCCTCCCAGCCCTTTCTCATCGATGTCCACGTAGCCGAGCACGTGCGCGGCGAGTTCGCGTTTCGGATAGAACCGTCCGCCCTCCCGCTGAAAATAAATCCCGCGCAGATTCATCGCGGCGATGCGGTTCGCTTTTTCGGGAGGAAGTTTGCGCGCGATCCACGCAAACGAATGCGAGCTGGCAAGTCGTGTGGCGATGTCGTCGGAGGGAACGTCCAGAACTTTGCCGATCAAGCGCGCCACCATATCGGGGTCGGCAATTTCCGAGGGCACGGCGAAGGCCGATTCCACGGGCACGCTCATCGCCAGCGGATTCATGTTGCGGTCAAAAATTTCGGCGCGGCTTGCGCCGACGTCCACAATGAGCCGCTGCTGGTGCTGTGCGCGGGAATAATATTCGCTGTAACGGAATAGTTGCAGGTAGGCCAGCCGGCCGAACACCGCCCCGGTCCATATCGCCGCGAGGGCAGCTACAATCATGATCCGGGTCCGGGGACTGCGAAGATCCATAATTTCGCCGGGAACTCCGGGCCGAACAGTCGTGAGGCTCGGGCGCGTCCGTCTGGCCGGGCGGCTCCGGTTTACCTTTCCGATCGTTTCAAGCCGGGGGCGGCGGGATGCTATGCCGCCACAAGAAGTTTTATTGCTGCGCTGCCTGCGAGTTTGCCGGGCGCGCTTCCGCCACAACCGCATTCGGCGGGAGATCCATCGGAGCCACCTGTCCGGGCACGGGAGCGGTCAAGCCCAGTTGCCGCCGCGCGATGATGTCGATGCGTTCCGGCGCGCGCAATCCGGCGATTTCCAATTTGAGTTCCTGGTTGAGTTCGGTAGCCTGCGCGCGTTCGCTGCGCAATGATTCGAGTTCGTAGCGGAGTTGGATCGTCTCGAAGTGCTGCCACGCGTAGAGAAAGGCGCCCAGGGCGATCAATCCGCCGAGCAAGACGATGCGCGCGCATTCGCGCAAGTGGTGGGGAGCCACGAAACGCACCAGCCGCGAGTTATCAATCTGTTTCACGGTGAAGAACTCGGTCATTGCAGCCACTCTTCCTCTTGCGGCGTCCCTGACTGGTTGGGATCGATCTTTTCGGCTGCGCGCATCTTCACGCTGCGCGCCCGCGGATTCGCCGCGATCTCCGCGTCCGAGGCTTGAATTACTTTCTTGGTGAGAATCTTCAGCGCTCCCTCGTGCGCGAGCCGCTGAAAGCACTGCTTGACCTGGCGGTCTTCCAGCGAGTGATAGCTGAGCATCACCCACCGGCCGCCCTGAGATAGTGTGGCAGGAACCCTAGAAAGAAACTGCCCGAGTTCCTCCATCTCTCGATTCACCGCAATCCGCAGCGCCAGAAACGTTTTTGTCGCGGGATGCAGCTTCTGCCTTCCCCTAGCGTTTCGGGCCCCTGCCACAACCGTTGCCAGGTGTTCGGTGTCCCGTATGGGACGCGCGCGAACGATCGTCCTGGCGATTCTGCGTGAATCCCGCTCTTCCCCGTATTGGTAGAGCAGGTCGGCGAGTGCTTTCTCCTCCGCCGTGTTCACAATGTCTGAAGCCGTCTCTTCGGTCTCGCGGTCCATGCGCATGTCGAGCGGGCCGCGCGCGCGGAACGAAAAACCGCGCTCGCCCAAATCCAGTTGCATGCTCGATACGCCCAGATCCGCCAGCACGCCATCGGCGGGAGGAAGACTTCGCTCCGCGAACACCTCGCCGATTTGTGAAAAATTAGCGTGCACTAATGTCACTTTGTCTCCGAACTCCGCCAGCCGGCTGCGCGCGATTTCCAGCGCCTGCGTATCGCGATCCAGGCCGACCAGCCGTCCCCCGGCCCCGAGCCGCCGGACAATTTCGATTGCGTGTCCCCCAAGTCCAACGGTGGCATCGACGTACAGCCCGCCGGGCTTGATTGCCAGCCAGTCCATCGTCTCCTTGACGAGCACTGGCTTGTGCTCAACGTTCAAACTAGATGCCCAGTTCGTCCAATATCTTTAGGTCGTCGTCCGTAATCGGGCTCTTCTTCAAGTTCTCCAGCGACCGGCCATGATTCCAGACTTCCAGGTACGTCAGGTGCCCCATCACGTCCACATCGCCTTTCATTTGTGCCGCTTCCCGAAGCACCGGCGGAATCAGGATCCTTCCCTGGTTATCGACTTCCACCGCCTGGCCGTAATAGTTCGTCCAGGTCAGGAACTTCTGCTTGGTACGGTTGTGCGACGAGAGCCTCGCCAGCTTGCTCTCCAATTCCTCCCAGATTTTCATTGGGAAGATCCGGGCGTAATCACCGGTTTCGCTCGTGACGTAGAACTGCCCGCCAAATCCCTTGAGCTCTTCCAGAAAGGCCGCGGGTATTTTGAGACGGCCCTTTTCGTCCACTCTTGCCGGAATGTTTCCCCTTAGCATGTAGTCGTCGGCCCAAAGTACGTGTCGAGCGTTCGCTCCTCACAGATAGTCCCCTTTAGCGCTTCACAACCCCTTCGACTTCGCCACTGTCTTTCACTTACTACCACTCTCTCCCACTTTGTGCCACGATTCTAGTCAGGATCGAAAACTTGTCAAGGGAAAACAGTAGGGATCGGAAAATTCATTGTGGAAAAACTGTAGGCTAGTAGGGTGTTTCTGAAAAACCACTACAGATTGTGCTAGCAAGCGGAAATCCGACTAGATTTAGCACGCCATTTTCTTAAATATTTCCGCGAAAATGTTTCGTAAGAGTAACGGGGGACACCGGCGCAGTGCTCACTCGCCTGTTGATTTCAGATTTTTTAAGAATTTTTGCTATGGATTGGCTGGTCTGGACTGCATTCCCGGGGAGTCAGGGGCCATGCCGACGTGCAGGTGGGCCAGTTGCCCCAGCATTTCCCGGTCTTCGGGGTTCAAACCCTCAACGAATGCGGGGTCGTTGAGCTTGGCCTGGCGGTCCGTCTCGCTCATGTTGCGCAGCGAGTGCAGGCGCTGCAGGATGGCTTGGCGCCGCACCGGGGGCATTTGCTGCCAGCGAGGAAGCAGCGACTGCCGGACGTTTCTCTGTTGCTCGGGAGTCATCTGCTCCCAAACGCGTTGCCGTTCGCGCAACTCCTGCTGTTGTTCGGGAGTGAGGCGATTCCAGGCTTCCAGGCGCTGGCGAATCTCCGCCTGCCGTTCCGGAGGCAGGCTCAAGAAACGCTGGTTGTTCCGCAGGAACTGTTCCTGCCGGCGCGGAGGCATGTCCTGAAGCCTCTCGATGGCCTTGGGGGGCAAATTATTTGGATTGCCGCCGGGCGGCAGAGCATTAGGCAGCCTGGGCCGCACTGGCGGCCGCTGGGCAGGGCGCGGTGGAGTGCCCTCCTCCTGAGGGGCCGCGTTAGATCTTTGCCCATACGCGGAGCCGCACAAGAGTCCCACCGCCAGCCAGGCGGCGAAGAAAGCCCCGAATTGGAATCGCAGCTTCATTACCTGGTTTCTTTTTTCACTTCGTCCGTCGATACGCCCGGAGAAACTGGCAGCTCGGAAAGCGCATCGAATTTCGAGATTACGTCAAAATTCTCCAAGACCGGCAAATCCCGGATCATGCCAAAATCCGATTCCGCCGTAACCTTGCTTTCATGGATCGCCTGGCTGACCACCGACGGCCTCGTTATAACGCGCGGCCCTGAAGACAGCCAGACCGATATGACAACGAGTGCAGTAACCGCAAAAGCAAGCCTCGGCGACGGCAGCCAATTCCAGAAGTTGCGGCGCGGCGGTTCAGCGGCAATGCGTGCGCGCAAGGACGCATCAAACGCGGGCGATGGCGAAATCTCCGGAAGATCGTCAAGCACGCTCGAGAGCGCGCGGAACTCTTCTACGCGCGTGCGGCAGGAGGCGCAGCCGGACAGGTGTTCCTCGACGGCATGACGCTCGGCAGGCGCAGCGCACCCGTCAAGATAAGCAATCAATTTGCTTTCGATTGCAGCACATTGTTTCTCACTACCATCTTTGCCAAACATATGACCCTCACTTCCCTCACCGTTCTTCATCAAGGCGGGCGGTACAAACAGCCCCGCCGAATTTCAGGCGGGCTGTCCGCTGCGGTGGTCTGGCACTCGATCCGTCCTCACCGTAGGACTCACGAGGGGAGCCAGTTCAACGCGCAACGTTTCATAAGCTCTAAACAACAGCGATTTCAGCGCGCTCTCCGAACACTCGAGAACGCGCGCGATCTCGTCGTAATCCAGTTCCTGATACTTGTGCAACAACACCGCCGCCCGCTGTTTTTCCGGCAACGCGTGAATCGCTTTCATAATTAATTCCGCGCGGCTGCGCGCAACGAGCTCCTGCTCCACGCTCGGCGCGCGGTCGGGAACTTCCATCGCGCGCTGCTCGTCCTCGCCCGTATCCACCGTCTGGTCCATGGAAATTTCCATCTGGCGATGTCGGTTGTCGCGCACGGAGTTGAGCGCCAGATTCGTAGCGATGCGGAACATCCAGGTGGTGAACTTCGCGCTGGGAGCGTATTGCTGGCGAGCGCGGTAGACGCGGAGAAAAACTTCCTGGGCCAGATCTTCCGCGACGGCCCTATCGCGGACCATCCGGTAAAGGAAATTGACCAGGGGACTCCTGTACTTGCGGAGTAAAAGCTCAAAGGACAGTTCGTCCCCGGCTTTCACGTCCAGCATCAATTGGACGTCGGTCCTAGCCATAACCTCCACAGCCTATCAAACCCGTTTGTTGTCAAAAAGTTGCGGGAAAATGGAAGTGCCTAAATCCAACCTTGAATGAGCAAGTCCTTTATTGTCAGCATGATCCAAATATCGAATGTGAATCTCTCTTAGATTAAACGGCGGTGAACGACGGTATCGACTGCTCGAATGCATTCTACCAGCATTTCTAGTTCGTCGGCTGTGAGTTCAATCCTGGCGAACGCCCTCAGGTTCTGAAGGGCGATGAGAAGATCGCCCCAGCCATCCGTGAGCGGCGAAGAAAGCGGATAGCCGGGTAAGATTCTTCTTAGCGCTCCGAGACAATGACGATCGCACCAAGCCTCCACGAGTTTCTGAATACTGGCGAACAACTGCTCGTTATTTTCGATCATATTTCCCGAACGATTGCGCAAAAATCCTAGGTGCACATCACCGCGGTCGGCGCAACTTCAACTGGGATAGAGCCATCGCGCCAAATCGAGATTGTGGTTGAAGTAATCGCTGGATGGCGCATTTTTTGCATTGTAAACGAAGAGGGGAACATCTATTTCGTGCAAGGACCCATGCGAGCGGAGCCCAGGAAAAATTTCCTTCTCGTCATCAAGTTCGCCGAACACCGTGTCCTTATCACCGAGCACCATCAGGTGGCCGATCCGGGATGCCATCAGCTTGAATTCTTTCGCAGCATCTTCGCGCGTGAGAATCCTCTCGACACCTTTCACTCCGGAAATAACATCTCGAACCCGCGCCGCATCCTGCGGACTCTTGAGATGGATATAGACTGCTCCGCTACATCCTCGGTGATGCTTCATGTAGCGGTCGCGTCCTGTTGAAACGGCTTTCCGGATCGGGACACCTTTGCCGGCGCAGACTTGCTCGAGGTCCCAGCACAAACTCTTGGCATTCATCCCATGGTCCGCGGTGGCGAGGAATGCTGCGTCGGGCGCCGCTTTCATGGCTTGGCCGAGAAGATCGTCCATCCGCGCGAGGTGCTCTTTCGATTCCGGCGCTTCTGGGGCCCACATGTGCATTGGATAGTCCGTGGTGTGAACGTAGAGGACGCCAATGTCCGGGCGAGTCTTGAGGATGTTGATGGCCGCTTCCATCAGCCAATAATTAATTTCAGCGCTATAGATGACAGGAGCAGGGCCGAGCTTCTGGACCCAATCGGGCGTCGGGTTCTCCGCCGTCAGCACAATTTCAGCGCCCCGCAAGAGAAGAGTCGCCGTTTTCGCCTTGCTGGAAAGCAGCGCCGACTTAACCCCTTTCCGGACGGCGCGTTCAAACAAGGTGGGAGCGAGCACCAGGTCGGCGGATTCCACGTAGAGTTCTTCCCCGCTCTTTTCGTCGAAGTAGGAATTCGCAACAATGCCGTGTGTTTCCGGCCAGGCGCCGCAGCAAATCGAAGCGTTATTCGCGTTGGTCACCGAAGGCATTACACCGGTCACCTGCTTGTAGATTCCGTCGCGCTTCCATTGACCGAGGACAGGCATCTTGCTTTCGGCGAGGTAACGCGGATCGAAGCCGTCAAACATGATCACCACGACGCGTTGTTGGGCACTTGATTTGCTCTGGCTGAATGCAAGATTTCCGAACGCCGCCGATGCAGCAGCGGCCGTTCCATACTTGAGCACGGTCCGGCGGCTAGGAAGATTGATCATAAGTTCCCCCACATTCCGATTGCGAGATTGATTTCAGGGCTGATTGGCAACATACATCCGACACGCGCAGAATTCAATGTTCGGTAGCTTTTAGTAGTACAGCCACTCCTGGCTGTGTGGGTTTGTAGATTGTGCCTGAGCTAGCGAATTACCTACGATTGCAAAAACCGCACAGCCAGGATTGGCTGTGCTACTTAGGCGTGGAACAGTTTGGCGAGCAACAACATCAGCGAGACGCCAAGAAAAACGAGCAGCGCCATCCGTGTGTCAGGCTCGCGGTTGACTTCGGGGATCAAGTCGGTCGCGGCGACGTACAGCGTGACTCCCGCTGAAATCGGCAGCGCGTAGCCGACTTGCGAATGCAGCAGGCCCATCAATAGGACGCCGGCGACCGTTGCAACGCCTAGCCAGATGGCGGCCAAGAACGCCGTGCGGCGGCTCTGTCCGCTGGCGAGCATGAGTGACGCAACGGTGAAGCCTTCCGGGATTTTATGCAAAACGATCGCCAGAAAAATCACGCCGCCCAGCCAGCCGGAAACCAGAAACCCGGAAGCGATCGCCACGCCGTCAAAAAATGTGTGAATGGACAGGCCGAGCAATGCGGAAATTCCGGCGTGGTTCGGCACAAAATGCTCGACGTGCGTTTCTTCTCCAAAATGAAAATGCGGCGCGAGCGTGTGCTCAAAAAAATGAACGATGAAATATCCGACCAGCACGAGAAAATACGCAAGGCTTCCCGTCAACGCCACCGATTCGGGCAGAATCTCGAGAATCGCCGCGGCGAGCATGAAGCCCGCGCCGAGCGCGAGAAAATATTTCAGATATTGGCGCGACCATTCGCGGTGCAGGATAAAAAGTCCGCCCAGAATGTTGGCCGCTGCGGCTGTCAGCCCCAGCAGCAGCGCCAGGAGCATTCGCGAAGCAGGCACGGGGATGGGCGGGACAGCAAGCATTTGCTACGTAATGGAGCTCCGAGAGTCGCCCAAGAAACAGGCATCTTTGTGGGTCACGGCTTCAGAGGCCGCGGAAAAACTCAAAACTCTGTCATTCTGAGCGAAGCGAAGAATCTCTCCTTGTTTCTTTTCTTATACTTAAATCGAAGAGGGATTCTTCGCTTCGCTCAGAATGACAGAACAAGGCCTTTTTTCCGCAGCCTCTTCAGCCGTGACATCAGCGGGTGAAAAAACCCGGCTTTAGCCGCTGGCTTTGCAACCTCGACGAAACTTCTACGCGGTGGCAGGGGCTAAGGCCTTCATCTGCGCCCTCTCAAGTCGCGGCTGAAGCCGCGACCCACAAAGCCAACATCCCGAGGTCACATTTATCCGCTGTGGCGAAACAGAATGACGTCGCCTTCCTGGACGATGTATTCCTTCCCTTCCAGGCGCACCTGCGCGCGCTCACGCGCCACGGGAAGGCTTCCAGCGGCCAGCAAATCTTCGCAGCGCACAACTTCCGCGCGAATGAAGCCGCGCTCGATGTCGGAGTGAATCGCGCCCGCCGCCTTTTGCGCGTTCATGCCGCGCTTGATCGTCCAGGCGCGCACTTCGGGTTCGCCCGCGGTGAAAAACGAAGTCAGGCCCAGGAGTTGGTACGTCGCCTGAATGATGCGGTCGAGCCCCGAGGATTTGAGTCCGTACGCCGCGAGCATTTCGGCGCCTTCGGCCGGCTCGAGTTCGGCAAGTTCTGCCTCGATGCGCCCGCAAATGGAAAGCACGACGGTATTGGGGCGGCCCACAAGTTTTGATAACTTGTGGCGTTCAACGGCCGTATCCAAGTCGGCGACTTCGCTGTCACCGAGATTCAAAACGTACAGCATGGGCCGCTGCGACAGGAATTTGTAGCCGTTGATCGTCTTCCGTTCCTCCGTATTGAATTCCAGCTCGCGCAGCGGCTTCTCCGATTCGATCGCCGCCTTGCAGCGGTTCAGCAAGACCAGCTCCTGTTCGAGAATCGGTTCCTTCTTTTTCTTCAGATCTTTTTCCACGCGTTCGATGCGCCGCTCGATCTGATCGAGGTCGGAGAGCATCAGCTCGAGATCCAGCACCTCAGCATCGCGCAACGGATCGATTGAACCCGCGGAATGAGCCACGGCGGGATCGTCGAAGACGCGCAACACGTGCGCCAGAGCGTCCACTTCCCGCAGTGGCGCAAGCACGGCGGAATCCTTCGCGCGGTCCTTCACCATGCCGCCGACGTCAACATATTCGACCG
>Ga0209517_10001087_pt1 | contig 42893 bp, 33 predicted proteins | sample PeaSoiMetSII2010_FD_187695 | JGI IMG/M metagenome (GOLD analysis project Ga0209517, IMG submission 187695) | Peat soil microbial communities from Weissenstadt, Germany - SII-2010 (SPAdes) (version 2) | ecosystem: Environmental > Terrestrial > Soil > Wetlands > Peat | place: Germany...
ACTCCGGCGCTGCTGCTGATCATGGTCAACAGCAGCAGGCGGCGCCTCAACGAGGTTTTCTGCCATCCCTTCATCTCAGCCGCCAGGTGCTCCCTGCTCCGTTACCACCCGCTTCGCCAACGCGAGTAGCCGCGCGTCCAGTTTCAACTTCGCCTTCCTTGCTTCCACGAGGTTTACCTCGATTTGCAGCTTGTCGTTTTCATAATTGAATTGCATGATTCCGCCAGCATTCAGAAAACCCTTCGTCTCGCCGACGGTTAGCACGCTCTTCCCGTGCAATGACTCCAACATCTTTTGGTAGTACTTCTCCTCGGACTGGTCGAAAAACACCATGTCGCAGTCATGCAATTCCTGCCCTCTGCGAAGCAATCGCAGTTCGATCTTTCGCCCCGCAACGGTGACGCCATCGACCTCCGACGCGAGCCTGGTACCGAAGGGGAAGTACCCCACCGTGCACAATTGAAAGGCAGACTTGGGGGCGATGCCGTCACTCGGCGGCCACTCCACAAAACTCGGAATCTTCCCCAGGTACGCTGCTTTTATTCGGTATTCTTCGGAGCGGACCTGACCAAATTCCACGCAGGGAAACGCCAAGGCCAAGCACACTGCGAGCGCCAATCGGGCCAGCCGCCTGCGTCCCAGCGGCCAAAAGCCTCGCCGCGTTTCCTTCTTAGAAGCCCCCATGACCTTCCCTTGTCTCCACGCGCCTCGCCTTTCCAGGCGGACTACACCCCTCCCCACACTCTTTGTCCAACGTGCAAGGCACACACCACTTCAACGGCCAATCAGGCATTTGGATTAGGGAAATACACGACTTGTGAGGTTAGAAATTTCTAGGGATGGAAAGACGTATCGTTCCGGAACACTTCAGAGCTTTTCGATTCACTTCCGCGCAGCTTCTTCCGCTGCGGCATTCTTCCTTTTTTCTCAAGAGAGCCAACCACAACACGGCGCAACGCTAGGAGGAACTGTTCCTGTGAAGATAGTGAATCTCGGATAAGCTTGCCAGCCGTTCGGCGGCGCTTTCCGGCGTGATGTCACGTTGGGGCGTCGCCAGCATCTCGTAACCGACCATGAACTTGCGCACCGTTGCCGAACGCAACAGGGGCGGATAGTAATGAGCATGAAAATGGCACTCAGGATGTATCAAGCCATCGCAAGGCCGCTGATGAAACCCCATCGAGTAGGGAAACGATGTCTCGAACAGATTGTCGTAGCGGATGGTGATCTTCTGGAGAATATCGGCGAGGAGTTCGCGCTCTTCTGACGAAAGTTCGTGCATGGTTGCAACATGTCGCTTGCTCAGCAGCAGAGTTTCAAACGGCCATACCGCCCAAAAAGGGACCACCACGGCAAAGCCGTCGTTCTGGCAGACGACTCGCTCGTTCTTGCTGAGTTCCAACTTGAGATAGTCACACAAAAGGCAGGATCTCTTTTCGCTGCAGTACGCCTCGAACGAGGAGAATTCCCTGTCGGGGATATTGGGCAGTGTGGCGTTCGCCCAAATCTGGCAGTGCGGGTGCGGGTTGCTGGCTCCCATCAGCGCGCCGCGATTCTCGAAAATCTGAATATGGCGAACCCAGGGAATGGCTTCTAATTGTTGAAACTGTCGGGCCCACACATCGATGACCTGGCGAATTTCTCCGCGGGACATTACCGGAATGGTCAGGTCGTGCCGCGGGGAAAAACAAACCACGCGGCATATCCCCGCTTCGGACCTGGCAATGAGAAGATCCGCTTCGTTAACTTCGGCCGGAGGCGTATCCGGCAGCAAAGCCGCGAAGTCATTGTCGAACGCGAATGTGGCGGTGTACTGCGGGTTGCGCGCGCCTCCTGCGCGCTCATTCCCAGGGCAAAGGTAGCAAGCGGGATCGTACGCAACCGGATTTGCCGCGGCGTCCTTGTCAACTCTTCCAAGCCACGGCCGCTGCGTCCGATGCGGCGAAACCAACACCCATTCGCGAAGCAGCGGGTTAAACCGCCGGTGCGGGCTCTGCGCGAACTCAAAATCACTCATGCAACTCCCCATCGGCATTCAGTTATCCTGAACGCCTGTTTCCTACGCTCCCAGTTCGACTTTTTCAGCGCCCTGGGAAGCTTCACAAACGTAGATGTTCGGCGTCAGCCCGGTTGCCGCTTCGTATTCTTGCGCGACACGCCTGCGAAACTCTTCGCTATCGGCTGCCTTCACCAGATTGATAGTGCAGCCTCCGAAACCACCGCCTGTCATGCGGGCGCCAAAAACGCCCTTTTGCTTGGTGGCGAGATCCACCATGATGTCCAGTTCCCGGCAACTGACTTCATAATCATCGCGGAGGCTGCGATGGGAATCCGCCGCCAGTTGACGCAACGCTTCGATCCGACCTGCTTCCAGCGCCGCAACGGCCTGCAGCACGCGGGCATTTTCACTCACCACGTGCCGGCAACGTCGAAATGCAGTTTCGCTCAGAAGGCCGCGATTCTGTTCAAGCTGATCCAGCGAAACATCTCGCAGCGCGCGAATACCCGGGAGGGCTTTGGATAACAGCCGCACACCTTCTTCGCATTGCGCCCGGCGCACGTTGTATTCACTTCCTCCGAGTTTGTGCTGCACCATGGTATTGCAAATCACCATGTGAACTTCGTGCGGAAGCTGCAAGAGGCGAAATTCAAGCGAGCGGCAATCGAGAAGAAGTGCACTTCCGACTCGGCCATGACAAGACACAAATTGATCCATGATGCCGCAATGCGCGCCCACAAATTCATTTTCGGCTTTCTGACAGAGTAGAGCGGCCTTCGTCGCTTCAAAACGATGATGCGCCAGATCCAGCAGCGCGTACGCAGTGGAAACTTCAACGGACGCCGAGGAACTGAGGCCCGCACCGAGCGGCACTTCTCCCAAAAGATAAAGATTGGCTCCTTGCAGGCGGTAGCCAGCATTTTCAAGCGCCCAAGCGACACCCAACGGGTAGTCGGCCCATTTCCCTGTGGCATGGACCTTCAGTGTGTCGAGATCCGCCTCGACGGATTCATCGTAATTCTCGGAATGAACATGTATTTTACGGTCATTCCGTCCGGCGATGGCTACCCAACAGGAAAACCCGATCGTGGCCGGCAAAACAAATCCGTCGTTGTAGTCGGTATGCTCTCCGATCAGGTTCACGCGGCCCGGCGCACGGTACACGCTCGCGGGTCCCCCAAAGCGTGAATTGAATTTCGTAAGGAGGCTGCGCATCTTATCCATAGGGGCTCTCATTTTCTTGACTTACCGGAATCGGGACCGGGCTCGTTTCCTTGAAGGAGTATTCGAGAGGAATCGCCCAGTCGACCTATATTGTAAACGATTACATCGGCGTGTTACTCATCTTTTCGTGGCACAACGGCCCGTCACACCCCAACTCCGCCAGGGCTAATTCCCCTTCTGCCTGGCTCTTACTCCTTGCTTTTCCCAGTCGAGTTCCGAACGACGAGATGTGTCTCAACATTAAATTCACGCCCCAATTTGTTCTTATCTCCGAGAACGGAGACAAGCGCATCCAGCGCTTTCTCCGCCAGTTCCACGCGTGACAATCGGACCGTCGTCAACGCTGGTTGCGTGTACTGACTGAAGTCGATGTCATCATAACCGATGACGGAAATGTCGCCGGGAACGCGGAGTCCCGCACTATAGATTGCCCGCAACGCGCCAATGGCCGTCAGATCGTTGGAAGCCAGAACAGCTGTCGGTTTTTTGCCCAGGGCCAGGAGCCGCCCCATCGCCGATTCTCCACCATCGATCTTGTGGTTTCCGGATTCAATCAATCCCTCGTCGACAAGAAGTCCGCGGTGCCCCAGCCATTTCATGAACGCAGCCCTGCGAATCTCCGCCGAGCGTAATTCTATAGGGCCACTGATGAAACCGATTCTCGTGTGGCCCAGATGAAACAGGTGCTCGACGGCTTCGTGAATTCCCATCTCGTAATTCACTTTGATATTGCTGATTCGCTCGCGAACCGTGCCGGTATCAAGGAATACGATGGGAAGCCGGCGCTCCTCGAGTTGCGCAACCAAGCCTCTTTCTATTTCCGAAGTAAAGATGGCCACACCGTCCACTTTGCGCTCCAGCATCCGCCGCACGCAATGCGCCATGCGGCCGGGATCGTAGCTGGTGTTTCCTACGATGACGTCGAGACCATGCTTCAAAGCCATCTGTTCGAAGCTTTTTACAAAGTCCGGAAAGAAAGGATTCGTGATGTCAGAGATGATCAAGCCCAGCAGATTCGTGCGGCCAGAAACCAGGGCGCGCGCGTTGGTGTTCGGATGGTAGCCAAGAGTGCGAATCACCTTCCAGACTCGCTCGGCGGTTTCAGGCCGGACGGCTCCCGTTTCATTGATTGTTCGCGAAACTGTCGCGGTGGAAACTCGCGCGCGCTTGGCAACTTCAGATATGTTCATGGCTTTTCCGAAATTACTCGAAGTCCCAATTGATCATACAATGCCGCCCGTCATTCCCCAATGTCAGGCAGAGGCGAAAAAATCTGGCGGAAGACCCCGCAAGAAGCCCGGTTAGTCTTCAGCAATCAGGGAGGATCCTCTAATAAGCACTAGAAAGCCGAAGGCGATTTGGATCGTACTGGAAATCGATCAGGTGGTCGCGATAGCCTATCTTGATTTCCAGCAACCACAACATCGCGAAACCCAAAGTGCCGGAAAATCCCGTCCCGACATCGTCGCTGAGCCCTTTGAGGTCGAAGGCAACCAGGTCGTGGCGATGTTGCTGAAACTTGCCAAACTGAAAATTGACATTGCCGCTCTCATGGACTTTTTTCACTTGCCCTGGGCCACCTTGTTCCCCATCCCTGCCTGCTCTTTGGTATGATGCCAACTCTTCGCGAGGCCCAAATCCGTAACTAGAGTTCTCGGGATGAAAGTCAGAGCCACAACGGCGGATCCAAGTTCAAGTTAAAGGAGCCATTCATGGCAAGAGGAGTCCTGACCGACGACGAGGCGAGGCTTTACCATCGGGATGGTTTTGTCCTGATCCGTTCCCTGTTCGATTCCCGCGAAATTGGTCTCCTGCACCGTGCGGCAAAGGAAGACAAAGCGCTGGATGATCACGGGTTCGGCAGAGCCGACGGCGAAGGCGGTGTTGTCCGCCTGGCCCTGTGGAATCATCCCAGCGACACTATTTACGGAATGTTCGCTCGCTGCAACACCATCGTCGATTCCTGCGAAAAACTCCTTGAAGGCGAGGTCTATCACTATCACTCCAAGATGATCATGAAAGAACCCCGCATCGGCGGTGCGTGGACCTGGCACCAAGATTATGGCTACTGGTACCAGAATGGCGTGCTGTTCCCTTTACTGACAAGCGTCTTTATTGCCGTCGACTGTGCCACCAGACAAAACGGCTGCTTGCAGGTCATCACGCGTTCCCATGAACTTGGACGGATTGACCACCAACTGACTGGTGAACAGGCCGGCGCGGACAAGGACAGAGTCAACGAGATTCTTAAGGTGCTGCCTTTGGTACACGTGGAAATGGAGCCGGGCGACGCTCTGTTCTTTCATCCCAATCTGTTGCATCGCAGCGATCAGAATCGTTCCGAGAACGCTCGCTGGTCCATGATTTGCTGCTACAACGCCGCCAGAAATAATCCCTATAAAGAAGCGCATCATCCGCGATACACGCCGCTCAAGAAAGTTCCGGACTCCGCAATTCTCGAAACTGGGAAAACACGCTTCTCGGACGACGGAGGCAATGTCTCCTGGCTCGATCCGGATCGAGATGCCAGCGCCACAAGCCTGGAGAAGAACAATTCGTAGGGAATTCGTTTTGCGACCTATGCAATCTCCGAGGACCTCAACCAGCCTGCACCTGCGGCCGGATCATCAAGAAAAACCCATGTGAGCATTTTGTTTTTAGGTGTATAAGTCTAGTTGGTAACAAACTGGCCCAAGGAGAGGTAACATCAGGATGTAAGCGATTACACTCTCCGCCGACAGTAACAGTGTGGCCCGAGGACGTGCTGTAGTTCCTCTCCCACTTCATCTCGGGACGCTCCCCCCGCTCGTTGCGTCTGCCAATGCTCGGGTCTTCGTCCACAAGGAGCTCCGCTCTGATGCCTTCGCTAACTGCAAACCGCCGCGACACACTACTAGCCGCCCTCAATCATGCGGATGGCGGCCGCGTTCCCATCGACTTTGGCAGCACCGCGGTCACGGGCATTCACGCCAGTTGCGTGGCGGCTCTGCGCGAACACTACGGTCTCGAAAAGCATCCTGTGAAGGTTCACGAACCCTTTCAAATGCTGGGCCTGGTCGAAGAGGACCTGCAGAAAGCCATGGGCATTGACGTCACTGGCGTCCTTGCGCGCAAAACCATGTTCGGGTTCCCCATCGACCAGGGTTGGAAGCCTTGGAATTTCAACGGCCTCGACGTCCTGGTTCCCCTGGAGTTTAACGTCACTTCTGCCCCCAGCGGCGACACCCTGATCTACCCGGAGGGGGACAAGTCCGTGCCACCCAGCGGACGCATGCCGCAAGGCGGCTACTTCTTCGACGCAATCATCCGCCAGAAGCCCATCGAAGAGAGCAAGCTGAATCCCGAAGACAACATGGAGGAGTTTAAGCCAGTCACCGAGCAGGACATCGCCTGGTTTGCAAAATCTGCGAAAGCCGCGCGCGCATCCGGCCGCGCGGTGCTGGCGGGATTTGGTGGCACCGCCCTCGGCGACATCGCCCTGGTGCCCGCACCATTTCTGAAAGACCCCAAGGGAATCCGCGACGTCGCCGAATGGTACATGTCCACGCGCAGCCGCCGCGGCTACATCCATAAGATCTTCGAGCGCCAGTGCACGGTCGCCATCGGCAACCTGCAGCGGATTCATGCCGCCGTCGGCGACGATGTGGACGCCGTCTTCACCTGCGGGACAGACCTCGGCACGCAAACTTCCGCGTTCTGTTCCGTCCCAACATTTCGCGAGCTGTACTTCCCTTATTACAAGCAGCTAAATGACTGGATTCATCGCAATACGAAATGGAAAATCTTCAAACACTCCTGCGGGTCTGTCGAGCGCTTCATCGATTCCTTCATCGAGTGCGGGATTGACATCCTGAATCCCGTCCAGTGCTCGGCAACGGGGATGGAAGCCGAGCATTTGAAGGAGCGCTACGGCAACCGCATTGTCTTCTGGGGCGGCGGCGTGGACACGCAAAAGGTCCTCCCCTTCGGCACCCCGGCGGAGATTCGCGAGCAGGTGCTGAAGCGTTGTGAAATCTTCTCCAAGCATGGCGGTTTTGTGTTTTGTTCGATTCACAATGTGCAGGCGCGCACGCCCGTGGAGAACATCGTGGCGATGCTCAATGCCGTGCACGAGTTCAATGGCGTGCCCGCAGGCGGCCATTGAATCCAGATAAGCTCTCCCGGAAACGAAAGGAGCTCGAGAAACGACCATGAATGACCTATCCAATCTTTACGAAGCGATCCTGAACGGTGACAACGCGACTGCTTTGGAGGTCACGAAAGCCGCGCTCGCCGCAGGCACGGATCCGGGCAGCCTTGTAACGGACTACATGATCCCGGCGATGGACGAGGTGGGCCGCCGCTTCGAGAGTGAAGAGTATTTCGTTCCGGATCTGCTTCTCTCCGGCAGAGCCATGAAAGCGGCCCTCGATATTCTCCGGCCATTGTTGGCAGCCACCGGCGCTCAACCGGCAGGCCGCGTGGTAATCGGAACCGTCAAAGGCGACCTCCATGACATCGGCAAAAATCTGGTCGCAGCGATGCTGGAAGGCGGCGGCTTTGAAGTCACGGATCTCGGCACGGACGTCGCTCCGGAAAAGTTCGTCGAGGCCATCTCGACGAAGAGAGCCAATCTCGTTTGCTTGTCCGCTTTGTTGACGGTGACCATGCCCGCCATGCGCACGACGGTTGAAGCGCTTAAAAGCGCCGGTGTCCGCGATCGCGTAAAGGTGATGATTGGCGGTGCTCCCGTCACAGCGCAGTATGCCCGCGAGATCGGTGCCGACGGTTACAGCGAAAACGCCAGCGCCGCGGTGGCCCTGGCGCGCCGTCTGGCCATAGAGGCACCGCATGCCTGAGGTGTCGACCCCCTCCAGCTACCGCACTCTTGCCATCCCCGATGTGAACGAGTTGGTATTCGGCCAGGCACCGCATCCTGTGCAGTGCGGTTTCGGTTTGCAGATTGGCGCCGGCAGTGTTTTCCCGGAAGTGAATTTCACCCTGCCGCCCATCGGCATCTCTGCCGAAACCTGGCCGGAGATTCTGGGCCAGTACGAAGAGATGGCCACGAATATTATTCGTCGCGCCTTATCACTTAAAGTCTCCGGCTTGGTGCTGGAATTTGAACTCCTTCCGGCCATGACGGAAACTCCCGAGTGGGGCGCGGAAATAGCGGCGCTTCTTCACCGCCATCTGGCCGCCGCTCACGACAAACACGGTTTGCCGTCGGCTTTGCGAGTCACTCCAACGGATATCCGCGATCAAGGCAAGCCTCCTCAGTTGCGCAAGGGAATGCACTTTGAGCGCTTGCTGCGGTCCTTTGAACTTTGCATCGTGGCGGGCGCGGACATTCTCTCGATCGAGTCAGTAGGCGGCAAGGAGCTGCACGACCGCGGCCTCATGCTGGGGGACCTTCGCGCCATCGTCTTCGCCTTGGGCGTTTTGTGCCCTGCGGATATGCATTGGCTGTGGAATCGCATCGTTTCCTTGTGCGCGCGAAACGGCCACACGGTTCCGGGCGGGGACAGCGCCTGCGGTTTCGCGAACACCGCCATGCAGCTTGCTCATCAGAAAATGCTGCCCGAAGTGCTGGCAGCCGTCGTGCGTGCCATGTCCGCCGTGCGCAGTCTCGCGGCGTTCGAAGAAGGCGCGCGGGGCCCATCGAAAGATTGCGCATACGAGGGCCCCATCCTCAAGGCCATCACTGGTGCTCCCATTTCCATGGAAGGCAAGTCCGCCAGTTGCGCGCACTTCAGTCCCCTCGGCAACATCGCCGCCTCCATGTGCGATTTGTGGAGCAATGAGTCGGTGCAGAATGTTCGCTTGCTCTCGGGTAACGCACCCGAGGCCTTCACGGAGACGCTGATCTACGATTGCAGGCTGATGAATGTAGCCTCGGCTCGCGGCGCGGCGCTGACGATGCGCGATTGGCTTAGCGCCTCCGACGAGTTCCTCAGCCCGCAAGCTGCCGTGCTTTCACCGGAAGCGACCATCGCGATCGCCAAAGCCATCGTCAACGAAGAGGATGAATACTCGCGCACGGTAGCCGCCGGACGAGCAGCGGTAACGATCCTTCGTGAAGGCGCCGCTCACAGGGGATTGGTTCTGTCCAAGAAAGAAATCCTGTGGCTGGACCGCATCGAAAGCGCACTCGATTCACTTCCCGGTTCCGCCGAGGAACTTCAGGCCAGCCTGAACGAGGAATACAAATCGCTCTTCCTGCCAGAGTCCTACGGCTTGCAGTGAAGTAAGCTACGCGAAGAAAAGTCTTGAATTTTCTGACGCGCAGGTTCCCAACGGCCAAAGCAAGGACGCTTTGCCACGTCCGCCGCCGTCCGCACTTCAAACTATTCATTTGCCGGCGGGCGCGGGGGTGGGCGTATGCGATTGCGCATAGTCCCGCAGCGCAAACATGTTGGCCGCAGGCGTATCCCGCGGCACTTCGCAACCAGCTCCGATGATGTACTTTTCTCCGGTGTCCTGGTGGCACTTGCCAACGGCTGCGGTCACTTCGCTCGCTGTGCCATTGCGCATGTATTTAACGGTGTCCACATTCCCCAGCATCACTTGCCCGGGCATTTTCGCCCTGGCTTCGGCCATAGGCACCATGGAATCCAGGTCCACAATGTCGTATCCAAGCTCGCCTCTGCCCTTCAAAATCGAGCGCGTTTTGCCGCAGATGTGCGAACGCGTTCGCAGGCCCATGGCCTTGAGTCCGTCCACCAGCTTTTTCTGAGCTGGGAAGATGAATTCAGCGAAGATATCCGGGCCAACCAGGGATGTGGCTGGATCGCCCACTCCCATCAACTCCGCCCCCGCCTCCATTTGCGCCCTGGCGAAGCGCAGTTCCAACTCCACCACAAACTCCAGAAGATCTCGAACGAACGCGGGATCATCATAGAAGTCCAGCATCAAGGTGTTGATGCCGCGCAGATTCGCTGCCTGGCCGCATGGGCCTTCGATCCATCCTTCGACGATTTTCTCTCCGGCTATCTTTTCTTTCAGCTGCGCGGCCGCCTTCACGCGGTCATGCATGCGCCCGCCACCCAGCGGATCAGGGAATTTAAGGTGCGCCAAAATCTTCTTGTCGGTCAGAAAGGCCTGCGCTTCATCCGCGACGGGCGGTTGATCGTCAAAGAATCGCACGTTGGCGCCGAGATCGGCCGCTTCGCGCGCTGGATCGGAGATGCAAGACACCTGGTCTATTCCGAACTTCTCCGCAGTGCACAGTTGGGCTTCAACAAGCACCCGATAATCACTGACGTAATGGCCATACTTCACGCCGATCTGGTCCGCGGCAAACATCATGGTGATCGGCATCAGTGGGATGCGATCTGGCGTGCGGTTATCGATAATCGCCAAAACTCGTTCGCGGCTATTCATTGGACTCCGTCCCCTTCTGGAGAGATTTGGCACTCAGAAAAGCGAGAGATGTTTCGCAGAGCTCAATCCACCAATTCGCGCTCGATTTGCTCCAAAGTCTTGCCCTTCGTTTCCGGCAGTTTGAACCAGATGAAGAAAAATCCCAGGCAGCATATCCCGGCATACACCCAGAAGCATTTTGCTAGCCCAAGCTTTTCATACATCACCGGAAAGGTTTGCGAAAGCACGAAGTTACCCAGCCAGAGCGAAACCACCGAAACAGACATCGCACCCCCACGAATGCGATTTGGAAAAATTTCCGACAGGATTACCCAAGTGATGGGCGCCAGTGAGTAGCAGTAACACGCAATGGCGGCAATCACCAGGACCACCGGGACCAGACCTTTCATGTTTTCGTGATAGGCCCAGCCCGTGGCCAGGTAGATCAGCGTCAGCCCGAACGCTCCGCTCAACATCAGCACGCGCCGCCCCCAGCGATCCACCGTGCCGATAGCCACAAACGTCATCAGCACGCCAACCACACCGGTAATCACAATGCTGAACAAGATGCCCGAGACGGCATAGCCAGCGCCCGCAAAGATACGCGCGCCGTATTGATAAATCACATTAATGCCGCACCATTGCTGGAAGACCGCGAGCACGACGCCGAGAAGCAAAATTTTCAGCATTCTTGGCGCAAGCAGTTCGCGCAGATCCACCTTGTCGACTTCATTCACCAGCGTGGCATCAATCTCTTTCACAGAGCGCTCCGCATATGCCGGTCCGCCGATCTTGGTCAGCACCCGCCGCGACTTTTCGGAGCGCCCTTTCTTCGCCAGCCAGCGTGGGCTTTCCGGCACGAAAAACATGCCAATAAAAAAAATGACCGCAGGAAGTGCCGTCACGCCGAACATCCATCGCCAGCCCGTCTGCACATTCCAGGAATCAAAGAGTATCCGATCAATGGTCGTGCCGGGCGCCGTCGGCTGCGCGATCAGCCAGTTCACGACTTGGGCCGCCATCACTCCCAGCGCAATGGTCAACTGGTTGACGGACACCAGCCTCCCTCGCATGCTTGCTGGCGCTACCTCCGCTATGTACAGCGGCGACAAACTGGAAGCAATGCCGATGGCCACCCCGCCTAACAGGCGATTCGCGATGAACAGGATAAATGTTGGAGAGAGCCCCGTGCCGATAGACGTCACCACGAACAACAGCCCAGAGGCAATGAGCAAAGGCTTGCGCCCCAATTTATCGCTTAGGCCACCGGCGAACATCGCCCCAGTTAAAGCACCTATTAACGCGCTGCTCATCGCCCAGCCGATTCGCAGTGCGCTCACCAGGTGAAAGTATTTTTCGTAGAAAAGTTCGGCGCCGCCAATCACAACCCAGTCATAGCCGAACATCAGTCCACCCAGCGCAGCCGTCAGCGCAATGGCGAAAATGTAAGTGCGGTTGAATTTTGCATCAGCGTCCTTGTAGTTCGCGGCGGATGCCATGGCCGGTGCCATCGGGAATCTCCCTGGATGTATGCGACGTGGTCACATCCCAAAATGGTGAGCGGCCGGAGGGGTGCGATGCACACATCATGGCATTGCTAAGGCTAAAAAGCCCAATCCTTTGCGCGGCTGCATCACCTTGAGCGGTGACTCAATTCAGTTTCCAGGGATCCAAGAGTTACGGTATCGGAGTTCAATGCAGGTGGAGGTACAAGACTCGCTGGCGCTAGGAAATCGAATGGCTTATTGCGCAGCAACAGTGAACACGGGAGACTTCACAGATGCCCTTGCAACAGAAGATTTTGGAGGCGCGGGTGAGAATCGAACTCACGCATAAAGGTTTTGCAGACCTCTCCCTTACCACTTGGGTACCGCGCCGTTCCCTTTATTATAGCGAAAATCTTCCACGCCTGTCAGCGCGCCCGGCGTTGTTCTTTCGGCACCACGGAGCCGGAAAACGCGCTTACTTTTTCGTTGGCTCTTCGATCTGCGCTTCCCGCAGAAACCTAGCCGATTCTTCGGGTGGCGTCGGATTGATATAGAAGCCTGTGCCCCACTCAAAGCCGGCCACTTTCGTCAGCTTGGGAATGATTTCGATGTGCCAGTGATAGTGATCGTTGATCTCTTCCCCGATCGGTGACGTATGAATCATGAAGTTGAACGCCGGACGGTCCAGCACCGCGTCCATGCGCATCAGCGTGTCTTTCATCATGCTCGCCAGGCTGGCGTACATGGAACTTTGATTATTCTCGTACGCCGATCCATGCGCTTTGGGCAAAAGCCACATCTCGAAGGGGAAGCGCGGCGCATACGGCGCCAGCGTTATGAAATGGTCGTTTTCGCCGATCACCCGCTCGCCCGTGTCCCGCTCCTGGCGAATGATGTCACAGAAAATGCAGCGCTCTTTTTCGTCGTAATAATGCCAGCAATTATCCACTTCCTCGCGCACGCGACGCGGCACGATCGGCAGCGCGATCAACTGCGAATGCGGGTGCTCCACCGAAGCCCCGGCGGCTTCGCCGTGGTTCTTGAAAATCAGCACATACCGGAAGCGCTTGTCATTCTTCAAGTCCAGCATGCGGTCGCGATACGCCCACAAAACGTCTTCCACGGCTTTCTGCGGCAACTGCGCCAGCGTCGTTTGGTGCTGGGGCGTTTCAATGATGACCTCGTGCGCCCCGATTCCGTTCATTTTGTCGAACAGCCCTTCGCCTTCGCGATCCAGTTCCCCTTCAATTCCCAGCGCTGGAAAACGATTCGGCACCACGCGGATGTTCCACCCGGAGGAATTGGCGCTTCCTCCGTTGCGGCCGTAGGCCAGAATCTCCGGCGGCGTCTTTCCTTCATTGCCTGGGCAGAATGGACAGTTGCGCGGCGCACCCGGGAAAACGCTTTCGCGCAGAAAGTCCATCGGCCGCTTCCCGCGGTCCGTCGAAATAATCACCCAACGTCCTGTAATTGGATCCTTACGTAACTCCGGCAATTCACCCTCCGAACCTGGTTGTCCCTAACCCTTAAGAAGCAACTTCATACAAAGTCGATATTGTACTCCGACTTGGCCTTGAGAAGATGTAGAGACCATCACATAGCGTTGCGTCGCTGCTAACACAGGCCCGGATCGCCCGGCAATGCCATGCCTGGACCAGGATCACGCCCGGGGGCTGAGGGCCGCTTTGTGCAGGCGGACGGCAGGTGGTTGACCGGGAATGTTGTCAATTGCCACCACGTCAAACCTCACCGGACACTCCTTCAAATGGCGCTCGCGGAGAAAATAGTGTGCGGTGCGCACCAGCACCTGATGCTTCTCTCTCGTGATGCTCAATTCCGGCAAAGCGGACTTCCCTTTCACGGACAGGCGCGTGCGCACTTCCACGAATGCCAGCGTTTCGCCATCGAAGCCAATCAGGTCAATCTCACCTTTGGCGCGCGCCGGCGCATAGTTCCGCGCTATGAAGATGTACCCGAGGCGCCGCAAATACCAGTAAGCGTAGGTTTCCCCGCGCACGCCGGTGCGGAGTGCCGCCAGCCTTTCCGCCGTTGCAGCAGCGTCACTATCAGCACCCTGCGCGGAATCCTGCAGCCCGTGCCGCGCCTTCCATTGCACGATCGCGAATCCGATGCGCGCCAGCATTTCGCCACCTGGTTACTTTTCTGCTAAGACCATCTCCAGTATAAACAAAAATCCCGCGGCGGGCTCGACTTTCTGCCGCCACGGGATTTGTCAACTTCCAAACGCGCGCGTTAGAGCGTCTTCTCCACTGCCCGGATGCTCTCCTCCAGAATACCAATCGCGCAATCGGCCTGCTCTTCATCGATGATCAGCGGCGGTGACACGCGGATGGAATTTTCTCCGGATTCCAGCGTGAGCAAACCACGGTGGAACGCCCCAACAACAATCTGGTTGCGCAGGTCCGCCGCTTTTTCCTTGGTGCGCTGGTCGCGAACAATCTCCAGGCCGATCATCAACCCTTTACCGCGCACATCGCCGACAATCTTGAATCGGTTTGGCCAATCATTAATCCTTCCAAAAATGTAATCGCCCATTTTCTGGGCGTTGGCCATTAACCCGCCCTGGATCAAATCCAGCGTGGCCATCGCTGAAGCGATGCACACCGGGTTTCCTCCATACGTCGTGCCATGCGATCCCGGCTTCCACTGCATCACACTTTCCCTGGCAATGAACGCGCTGATCGGCATGCCGCTGCCAATCCCCTTTGCGGTCAGCACAATGTCCGGCGTGATCCCAGCGTGATCGTAGGCCCACATTTTCCCCGTGCGGCCGACTCCGGATTGCACCTCATCGAGGATCAGCATGATGCCGTGCTTGTTGCAGATGCGCTGAAGTTCCTGCAAAAAGAACGCCGGCGCGGGGATGAATCCCCCCTCGCCTTGAATTGGCTCCACGATAATCGCCGCCACTTCCTCCGGCGCAAACAGCCGCTTGAAGATCTGCTGCTCCAATTGCTCGATGATTTCCCCGCCGCACGTTTCCTTGGTGTGTCCCAGCGCGCAGCGGTAGGCGTACGGATAAGGAATATGCTCGACGCCGCCCAGTAGCGTGCCGAAGTACTTGCGCTGCGTGTTCTTCGAGGCGGTCAGCGAAAGCGAACCGAGCGTGCGCCCGTGGAAACAGCCATAAAACGCAATCAGTTTGTCGCGCCGCGTGGCATACCGCGCCAGCTTAATCGCGCCTTCCACAGCTTCCGTGCCGCTATTGCCAAAGAATACTTTGTACTGGTGCGACTTCGGCATGGTGGCGACAAGGCGCTCCGCAAGCTCCGGCATGTGCCGGTGATAGAAATCCGTGCCAGCAATGTGGATGAGTTCCGCGGCCTGCTTTTGAATGGCCTGCACTACGTGCGGATGGCAATGCCCCGTCGAGCAGACTGCAATCCCCGCGGCAAAGTCCAGGAAGGTGTTGCCGTCGGGATCTTCCACGATGGCGCCGTAACCGCGATGCGCTACGAGGGGATATTCGCGGAAGAGTGAGGGCGAAATGTATTTCTTGTCGTACTCGATGACTTCTTGCGCTTTCGGTCCAGGCAAAGCCATCTTGATCCGAGGGAGTTTTGTTTCTGAAGCGGTAATCATGATTCCTCCAAAAGTCGTGCGCGGTGGTTCAGGTTATTGCCGAAGTGCGAGGAGAGAGGGCAGGCGGAGTGTTGCTGTAACCTGCTGACAGTGAGGGACTTAATCGACGCCGTAGAGGCCGGGACGCAAAATAGCGGGGCGAAACTTCCGCGGCACGCGTGGGCCCACCGCAACTCGATCATGTTTCAAAAAGTGGAAGTACTTCATTTGCGTTTCCAGCGGACGCTGCCGTCCTTGGCATCTTCCAAAAGTATACCACGCTCAGCGAGTTCCTTGCGGGTGCGATCGCTGGCCGCAAAATCGCGCCGTTGCCGCGCCGCCTGGCGCTCGGCAACCAGCTTTTCGATTTCCGCGTCGTCCACTCCGCCGGATGCATCGGCATAGCCCAGCGCCTGAAGCTTTTCCGCGTCGTTGTCAACCATCACAGCGAACACGCGATCAAAATCCGCAAGCAACTCCTGCACCAGAGGGATTTCTCCCTGGCAGAATTCGCCTTTGTCCATGGCGATGTTGGCTTCGCGCACCAGATCATAGACGGCGGCAAGCGCCTGCGCGGTGTTCAGATCGTCGGAAAGCCCAGCGTCGAAATCATCCGCGGCTTTCTCGATGCGTTCGGCCATGGCAGGCTGCGAACCTGCCGGAAATTTTTCCTGCTTCAGGCGAGCGGCTAAGTTGCGCAAGCGCTCGACGGAACTGGTGGCCTGCTGCAAACCATCAAACGTGAAATTCAATTGCCGGCGGTAAGGCACACTGGCCAGCGCAAAGCGCAGTGCCGAGGGCTTGTAGCCCTTGGCAAACAGATCGCGCAACGTAAAGAAGTTGCCCAGCGATTTGGACATCTTCTCACCTTCCACCAGCAAATGCTCCGCATGCATCCAGTAACGCACGAAGTGCTTCCCCGTGGCCGCTTCACTTTGCGCAATTTCGTTTTCGTGGTGCGGAAAGGCCAGATCAATTCCGCCGGTGTGAATGTCCAGCGTTTCGCCAAGAAACTTCATGGCCATCGCGGAACATTCGATGTGCCAGCCAGGACGCCCCGCGCCAATCGCGGTTTCCCAGAAATGCTCGCCGGGTTTGGGCGCTTTCCACAAGGCGAAATCGCGCGCGCTCTCTTTATCGTAGCGGTCGTTATCCACGCGCGCCCCCGCCTGAATGCCGGTCAAATCAATCTTGGAGAGCTTGCCGTAGTCCTTGAACTTAGCGATGCGGTAATAGATGGAACCTTCGCTGGGATACGTATAGGTGTTTTTCTGCAGCCGCTGGATCAGCGCGACCATGTCATCAATATGTTCCGTGGCGCGAATCCAGTGCTCCGGCGATTCGATGCTGAGCGTGCGGCAATCGGCGAAGAAGGCTTGAATGAACTTTTCGGTGTACTCCTGGATAGAAACGCCCACCTTCGCGGCATTGGCGATGATGCGGTCGTCCACGTCGGTCAGGTTCATGACGTGGGTCAGCTTGAACCCGCGCAGTTTCAGGAAGCGCCGCAAAATATCCTGAAAGACGAACGTGCGGAAATTGCCGATGTGCGCGTAGTCGTAGACGGTGGGACCGCAGGTGTACATCCCGACTTCGCCGGGCTTCAGGGGCACGAACGGCTCAACCTTGCCGGAAAGGGTGTTGTGGACGCGGATTTCGTGCATGACGCTTCGGGTAAGCCTTTCGATAGTGTGGCAAACGGATGATTGTAGCCGAGGGATTGCATGGGCCGCAATGACGGGCAATGAAAGAAGGAGCCTAAGCCCCGCCCTCACAAACCGAGAGTGGGGCACCCAATTTCATCTAGTCGTTCCGGCTCGGGCCGCCCGCCATTTTGTGACCCATTTGCATTATGCAACCTTCCGTGCGAAGAATGACCTAGGCGTCCGAGTTTCGTCCCTTTTCCTTTCCTCATGACGTGCTTGGAAAAATGAAGAGGCCAAATGCGAGTCCACGTTAAGAATTTTGCCACGCCGAGTCAGAAAGATATCGACCTGGAGGCTAGATTTGACGCCCCGAAGGCGGACGTCATTGTAAATCAGTGTGTGTCGCAAGTTACAGATAGCTTAAAGAATGAATCGAATCACCTCTCGGAGATCGAGCGGGGGCATTTGACTCAGATTTTTTTCGCAATGAAGAACACCCATTTGGCAATTCGCAAATTATTGGAACAGGAGGACAAGAACCCAATCTCAGTGAACGCAATGCCTCTCGTTCGTAACCAGCTCGAGACACTGTTTGCTCTTTGCCTCATTACAGAGCAACCGGAAACCGTTTCGCTGTACCTCAAGGATGGTTGGAAAAGGCTTTATGTCCGACATCTGTGGTTTAGAGAAGAATCGAAAGGGCTTCCTCGGATTAAGGAGGGATTGGGTCACGTGGAACCATCTTTGGAAATGACGCGGATCTTAGCTGGGGTGTCTGCTGAAGAAAAGTTGACGATTGACGTTGAAGAGTTGGGTGTGACGCCACCTGCTGAATTCAAACCGCAACCGATCCGTTGGTTTCCTACCCCCGGCGGCGTTTTGAAGCGAATCAAAGACGGGGACAGAAAGAGAATGCTCGCGCGGCTTTTGCCAGAGTATGAGTTCCTCTGCTCTTTTGTCCACGTATCTCCTCATTCCAAAGCGTTCCCCACAATATTCGATCACAGACAGCCGTATGCAGCGATGTTCACAACTGGCCAGCGCGAGGAGATGTTTCAAAAGGAAATAGCAGGACCGGCGCTTTGGCTAGGTCTACTGAGCATCGTTCAGAGTTGCTGTGAACTTGTCCCGGTATACCAGAACGATATGCAATTGGTGGCGACGCTCGCTGGGGCGTGGAAGACACTGCAAAATCTCTCTCTGATTTGTCAGAAGATCTGGGAGTTACGTGCTAGGAAACTTCTGGGCGCGCTGAACTGACGCGGTCGTGGACTATCTTATCTTCCAGAGTTGCCACTAAGAACGGTCCTCTAAGGGTAGGCTGGAGACGCTTCAGCGGGGGACTTTGCCGCGCCAGCGGAGCCAGGCGCACATGCAGCGATGGGCAAAATCGACGGGCTGGCAATTCATGAGCGGGCAGCGCCAATATGTGTGGGGACGAGGTCGTGCGATGATTCGGAGTCCTCAGCGGCTGAAGCCGGATGTGTGGTATTGCTTAATGTCGGACCTGAAGGTCCGACCCCCTAGAACGACTATCAAGGGGGTCTTCCACTAAAGGGATTAAAGGGCGAGTAGGTGCAGCAGTGTGCTGGTGCTGGCGTTGAGGAGCTTCTTTTTCCAGAACGACAGCAAAGTTTTCAGGAACGATTGCTTCTTCGTGAGGCCGCCATTCGTCTTGTTCTGGTACATCAGATCATCGGCCCGTTTAATCAGTTTTTCGGCGGTGTCACCCGGGAGCGCGAGCGTGCCACCAATCGAGACGGACAGGTAGACTGAACTGCCATCGCTGCTGGGGAACGAGGTTTGCGCCACCATGGCACAACATCGCACTTCCAACTGCGTAAGGATCTCATGGTTCACGTGATGAACGACGGCGATGAACTCGTCGCCGCCCCATCGTCCAACAATGTCCATGGGGCGCAACGTTCCCGTCAGGGTCTTGGCCACTTGCAGCAAGGCGTGGTCCCCGGTAGCGTGACCGAAGTTGTCATTGATGTCCTTGAAGCGGTCGAGGTCGATCACCAGGACGCCAAACGGCTCCTTGTGCACGTGGTATTCACTCAACGCCGTTTGCAGCGACATCTCGACGAAACGGCGATTGGGCAGTTGGGTCACATCGTCGAGAAAGGCCAGGCGCCCCATCTCTTCCATCTCGCGCCGTGAATCCAGCTCGGCCGTGTCATCGGTGAATATCTGTATGGCCCCTATAATCGAGCCGTCGGCCGACCGAAGGGGCTGAACTCGCGCGGTCACAGGTACCCGTCGCCCCTGCTTATGGCGCAGGAAAATCTCCACTTCATGCGATCCGCCGTCGTGAAGGCTTGCTGTCATAGGGCAATTATCCAGGCAAATTCTGTGCCCGGCAGTGTCGACGTGACATAACCCATCCTCTGGACAGCGTCGGCCCACCACTTCAGCGGCTTCATAGCCAGTCTGGCGAGAGGCGCCCTCGTTCCAGTACAGGATGCGCCTGTCAAGGTCCACGATGTAGACCCCGTCACTGACGTGGTCCAACAGCAACTTATAGGTGTTCGGGTCGATGGGGGTCACAGTCGTCTTTACCTCAGATCGGGCCCTTGGAAAAGGGGCAGGTGGTTCCAAGAGCGGTGCTGTGCCTTGTGGCAGGAACTGTCTGGGTCACATAGATAGCATGCATTGGTCACTGGGGGCTGTGACGGTGGTCACTTCGCGTGTTAGCGTGTCTAAACCGCCACCGCCTACGGGTTGCAGTTGACGCCGTTTTGGGCCGATTTCTCGCCCAGGATTCGCCCGACTGCAGCCATCTGGCAGGTCACAGGGTGCGGTCAGCGGGGGACCCGGCCACGCCAGCGGAGCCAGGCGCACATGCAGTGATGGGCAAAATCCACGGGCTGGCAATACATGAGCGGGCAGCCGCCGACGATGCAGGGGATGCTGGCGCGGGCGCACTCCTCGGTTGCCGCTTCCGACACGCTGCCTTGGCCGAAGGAGCGGTGGAACCAGATGCGGCGGACGTTGCGGGCAGCAGCTTGTTTCACGACTTGCTGGGACACGTTGGGGTGGGTGGCGATGACCAAGCCATCGAGTTCACCGGGAATGCTGGCCAGGTCCGGGTAGCAGGTTGCGCCTTCGACTTTGGAGGCGTTGGGGTTGACGGGAAAGACTTCGTAGCCGGAGTTGCGGAGCTTGCAGAACACGGCGTTCGCGGCGCTTGTGTGCCCACGAGAAACGCCCGCGACGGCGATACGCTTTCCGCCGAGAAAATCCGCGATGAGCGCGGGGACCTGGAGCATGTTCGCCTCCTGGATTTGATTCAATCACAGCGAGCGGTGCACAACAAGGTGTGGTTGCGGGGATTTGGCCATGCAGAAAGGCACGACTGAAGTCGTGCACCTACAAAGTCCAGACTGGCCCTGTACAAGCTGGCGGAGCGAGAAGTGCTTCATCGGGTTTTGTCGAGGCGGAAGGCAGCGGCCTGGAAGTCGCCGTGCAACTCGGGTTCAAGGCCGTGCTGCATCCAGTATCGGCCAGACGCGGTTTGCGGCGTGCCCTCGGCTGGTTTGCCGGCGATTGGGGTCAGCGCATAGTTTGCTTCGGGATCAAGGCCCTTCACATACAAAATTGGGAAGGGATAGCCCATCTCGCTGGAATGGAGAAAGGCAAAGACGACCGCCTGGTTCTTGTCCAGTGAAACGGATTCCGTCGCGGTGAACGCGCTGCCGTCGCGCGGGGAAAGCAGGCGGTAGAGCGAGCCGTGCTGAACCGCCTCGCGCACCAATTTGTATTCGGAGATCAAGCGCGTGGCGGTGGCGAACTCCTCCGCCGTCCAATTGTTCAAATTGTCGCCGACGCCGAGCGCGCCTTGCATCGCCGAAAGGAAGCGATACTCGAGCGAGGTGGTTCGGTGGTTCTCCCAATTCGGCGAACCCGTTACCCACGCCACCATCATGCCCGGCGAATAGGCCTGAGTGAAGCCATCCTGAATCCTGAGGCGATCGAAGGGATCGGTATCGTCGGAGGTCCAGATCTGATCGGTGAAATGCATGATGCCGAGATCGGCGCGGCCGCCTCCGCTAGAGCACGATTCGATTTCGATGCCGGGATGTTTGGCGCGCAGCTCCGCAAGGATGGAATAAAGATTTTCGGTGAATTTAACGTAGACCTTCTGCTGCTCGCCGTCCTGCGCGGCATTGGCAATCGCAGGCCAGCCCGGTTCAGACCAGCTGCGGTTGTAATCCCACTTGAGAAAGCTGATGTCGTTTTCCTTTAGCAGCGTGTCGAGGAAATGGAAAACATATTGGCGAACATCGGGGCGCGCGAGATTCAGAACAAGCTGCTGACGAGCTTCGGTGCGCGGGCGGCCTGGGAAATTGAGAACCCAGTCGGGATGCTTGCGATAGAGGTCGCTGTCCGGGTTGACCATTTCCGGCTCGACCCAGAGGCCGAAATCCATATGCAGAGCGTGCACTTTGTCGATGAGCGGCTTCAGACCGTTGGGAAACTTTTTGGGATTCACGTACCAGTCGCCCAGTCCCGCGAAATCGTTGACGCGCTGGCCGAACCAGCCGTCGTCCATGACGAACCGTTCGACGCCGATTTTGGCCGCGGCTTCGGCAAGTTGAATCTGCCCGGCTTCGTCCACGTTGAACTCCGTGGCGTACCAGGAATTGTAGAGAACGGGGCGCGGGCGGGGTTGCGGAGCCTGGGGCAGAATGTGGGCAAGCTCGAAACGATGAAGCAGGCGTGAAGCTTCTCCGGCACCATTCGCGGAATAACCGGCGTAGAAAACGGGGGTTTCCAAATGTTCGCCTGGGGCGAGCGCGTAGGCAAAATCGAAGGGGTTATAGCCGCCAGTGACGCGAACCTGGCGAATCTGATCGAGTTCGATGGAGATGCGCCAGGAGCCGCTCCAGGCAAGCGCGCCGAACCAGACGCCGCCGGATTCTTCATCCGCAAAATCGCCGCGAGCGATGGCAAACCACGGATTGTTCTGCTGGCCGGTGGCGCCGCGGCGGCTCTCAAGGACAGTTTCGCTGGGCTGGATGCGCTGCTGATAGGGAAGAAATTCGCCGCCCCAGCGTCCGGCCAGGTAGCGCACGCTGTAATCGCTGCCGGGGGGGAGAGTCCACGTGGCAGCGGACGCGCTGTTGACGACAATGCGGACGGTGCCGCGATTTTCGATGAGGGCGGAGCGGCCAATGATGCCGGTGTCGGCGTCCATTTGATAGCGCAGAATGACGAAGAGGCTGCGCTCAATATCTTTCAGCAGAACCGTAAGCGTCTGGCCATCGATCTTGTGCGAAACGTAGTGGAGGACCAGGTCGCGATTGCCGTCCGGGAAAGTGATTTTGAGCGCGGGCTCTGTGTACAAGCCCTGGCCCCAGCCGGCAAATTCCTGTGGTGTAGTGCTGGTGCTGGGATCCTGCGAGGTTACGCCGGGATCGGATTTCGCGGGGCCGATAGGATCATCGGCAGAAAGCGCTGCGCCCCAGTAAAGTGGCTGCAGTTCACCACGTTCATTGATCCCGAACGCGTAGGTGACTCCCGGAGAATCCAGGCGAAAAACTTTGCGCGCTTCGTCGAACTGTACGGCGGCGTGCGTCGGGATAATATCGGCAGCGATGCAAGCAAGGAACAGGAAGCGGGCAGCAATTCGGATGAACATGGTTTCGTGGCTCCAATGATGTGCGGCGCGGAATGCTGCGAAGAACTTGCGGCACCACAACACGATATTACCGTGACGCGGTTTGAGGCGATGTGATTTGTTTGCCATGAAAAGAACGGAGCGGCTCATTTCATTTTGGATGGCAGTTTGATGTGGCGGCCCGCGACCATGAATTCGCCGTACCCGCAATGGTGAATCGTGCGATGGTTTTTCTTCCTGGGATCGATCCAGGCTTTGACGACCTCAAGGATGAACAGGCAGTATTTGTCCAGCAAGCTGGCATCGGCGACTTTGCACTCGAGATTGGCAAAGCATTCGAAAATGAGCGGCGCGGCGACACATGAGGCGGGAACCGGCGTCAAGCGGAATTTTTTAAATTTGTCGACCTCGCGGCCCGAGAAATTCCCGCAAGCGACTACTTTCTTTGCCAGTTCAACGGCGGGAATGTTGATCACGCATTCGCGCGTCTCTTGCAAAATGTCAAAGGTGAAGTTGCGATTGCTGATGATGCACGCCACCAGCGGCGGTTCGAAATCAACCATCATGTGCCAGGACATGGTCATCACGTTGGCTTTTCCGCCGCGCGCGGAACTGACCAGCACAACCGGCCCCGGCTCCAACAAGCGGTAGACCTTGGACAGAGGCAGCGATCTCTTCTTCATGGTTGCGAACTCCTGTGGCGCACGCTTGGCGCGCCTGGCCGAGAACATCGTACTGCTCGGTGGGCGCTGCCTGCACGGTTATACTTGTGGTGGACTGTTTGTGGGCATGCCGACGGTCAAGGAGCGCTTTCGAGTGCGGAATTTGCGAATTGCAGCATTGCTGGCACTGACGTGTTTTTCTTGGTTGCCAATTGCTTTCGCTCAGGACCAGAACAAGCCGCCAGCGGCGCCCGCGCCCACGACGAATCCAGCAAAGCCGGTACCTCCCAAGACGCACCGCTTCTGGGACAAAGAGAACGGCTGGCTGTTTGCGGGCGTTGGCGCGTCCCGTACACTGGATTACTTTTCCACTCTGAACTTCCGCAGCCGCGGCGACCATGAAGTGCTGCTTACGAATGACTTGGTGGACAATCACGCGGCATTTGCCGCCGTCGAAGCGGGCGCCACGGGGCTATCGATCGGCGTGTCTTACCTGTTTCACCACTATGGCCACCACAAACTGGAGCGATGGGTTTCGATCGTACATATAACCGCGGCAACCATCGGAGATGCGCACAACTATGCGCTGCCGACGGTGTCCAAAGGGACCCCCGAATCGCAAGTTGCGTCGCGCCGCTGACGCCGGGAGCCCGCGCGACACCCGTAGAAAGATAGTTTCAGACCAACAAGGAAGAGCGAGACACTTGCCACCGATTATTAGCGCACAGGGACTGTCGAAGAGGTATAGCGCAGAGCCGCTGTTCAAGAATATCTCGTTCACGGTGAATGAGGGAGACCGCATCGGGATCATTGGGCCCAATGGATCGGGAAAATCCACATTGCTGGCGATGCTGTATGGCCAGGTGATTCCCGATAGCGGCGACGTAGCCACTCGCAAGGGAATGCGGCTTAGCGCGGTTCTGCAAATTTCGGAATTTGCGCCGGGAGAACCGATTCGCACGGTGATCGAGAAGGCGCTGGATCGCGCAGGCGTGGCGGAGAGCGAGCGGCTCTCGCGTATCGCGGAGATTCTGGGGCGCGCGGGCTTTACAGATCTGGACGCGAAGGCCGCCACGCTCTCCGGCGGCTGGCGGAAGCGACTGGCCATTGCGGAAGCGCTGGTGCAAATGCCGGATATTTTGCTGCTCGATGAACCGACAAACCATTTGGATCTGGCAGGGATCCAGTGGCTCGAGGGAGTCCTGCAGAATGCGGCATTCGCGTGCGTGGTGGTCAGCCACGACCGCTATTTTCTGGAAAATGTGGCAAACGAGATGGTGGAGCTGAACGCGGCCTATGACGATGGGGCGCTGCGAGTCGCCGGGAACTACAGCACGTTTTTGGAGGCCAAGGAAGAATACCTGCACGCGCAACGGAACCGGCAAGAAGCGCTCGAGAATCGCGTGCGCACGGAAATCGATTGGTTGCGCCGCGGGCCTAAAGCGCGAACCACAAAATCCAAAGCGCGCATTGATAAAGCGCACGAGATGATCAGCGAGCTTTCCGAGCTGAATGCACGCACACGAAGCACCAGCGCGCAGATTGATTTCTCGTCCTCGGGGCGGCAGACGAAACAGCTGATCACGCTGGACGGCGTGAGTTACACGATGGGCGAGCGGACACTGTTCAGCGATGTACATTTCATCATCACCTCGGGGATGCGCGTGGGGCTGGTTGGCCCGAACGGCAGCGGCAAGACGACGCTGCTACGGCTCCTGAACGGCGAATTGACGCCCACACGGGGGAGCATGCGGCAGGCGGCGGCATTGCGCATCGTGTATTTTGACCAAAACCGCGAGCTTGATCCGGAAGTGACCCTGCGGCGCGCTTTGGCCCCGGACAGCGACGCGGTGATTTATCAGGAACGTGTAATTCACGTGGCGGCCTGGGCGGCGCGGTTTTTGTTTACCGGCGAACAGCTCAATCAAAAGGTGGGGCGGCTTTCCGGAGGCGAACGCGCACGAGTGCTGATCGCGCAATTGATGCTGCAACCCGCGGACGTGCTGCTGCTGGATGAGCCGACTAACGACCTGGACATTCCCACGTTGGAGATTTTGGAAGAGAGCCTGCTGGAATATCGCGGTGCGCTGGTGCTGGTGACGCACGATCGCTACATGCTGGACCGTGTGTCCACCGTCGTATTGGGCCTGGACGGGCTGGGCGCCGCCGAGCGCTTTGCGGATTACCAGCAATGGGAAGCCTGGCAACGCGCGCAACAGGCTGCGGGAAAGAGCAATCGTTCGGTGGAAACACAGAGCCCGAACGCGGTGAGCGGTGCGCCGAAAGCTTCGCTGACGAAGAAAAAGCTGTCCTACAAGGAAGCGTGCGAGTTCGAGACGATTGAGGAGCGTATTGCGGGAGCTGAGAGAGATCTGCAGGCCAAACACGATGCGTTGCTGGACCCGGCGATCATGAGCAACGGAGCACGCTTGCACGCAGCCTCGCTGGAACTGGATGCGGCGCAAAAGACGATTGATGCGCTGTACGCGCGCTGGGTGGAACTTGAGCAAAAGCAGAAGTGAATCCATCACCCAAACCAGAGACCAACGCGCGGGACACTCTGCTCCGCGGTAGCCAAGCAGCTTGATTGACATGATTTGGTTGAGACGCATAGAGTCCAAAGAATCGAAATAAAGGGCGTTTTGAGAGGAGCGGGGTAATGCGCAAACTGAAACTGACCGTAGCTTGCGGGATGTTGGCATGCAGCGCGAGCGCGGGATGGGCGCAGGATAAAGCCGCGGCGCCAGCGAAGAAGCCGCTTACGGCTGAGAGTTTCCTGGGGTGGCGCGATGTGCAGGACCCACAGTTCTCTCCCGACGGCACCAAGGTGGCATTCGTGGTGAGCGATCCGCTGAAGGGTGAAAAACGCACGCGGCACATCTGGCTGTACGACAAAAGCAGCAACACAACGCGGCAATTCACGTATTCAGAGAAAACGGAGTCGTGGCCGAGGTGGTCGCCGGACGGCAAGCAGTTGGCGTTTCTATCCAACCGCGGAGGCGACGACGAGCAAATCTATCTCTTGCACATGGAAGGCGGGGAAGCCGCCGCGGTGACAAAGGAAAAAGCCAGCGTGACGGGCTTCGAGTGGTCGCCGGACGGACAGACGATCGCCTATCTGGCGCCGGATCCGAAGAGCGAGGCGCTGGAAAAGAAAGAAAAAGAGAAGGACGACGCGCACGTGGTGGACAAGGACGAGAAACACGCGCGCCTGCGGTTGTTGAATCTCGGCAATCATGAATCGCGCGCGCTAACCGATGCCAATTGGGAAGTGAAGGAGTTGGCGTGGCTCCCCGATGGGCAAAGCATCGCCGCGGTCGGCACGAATCGTCCGGCCTCTGACGAATACACGGACCGAATTTATCTGGTTAACGCCAAAGATGGAAAGCTGAAAGAACTCTTCGCTCCACACGGTCCCGTTGGCAATTTGCGCGTTTCACCCAGCGGCTCGACATTGAGTTTTACCGGATGCCGCGAGGATGGGCCAGAGCCTCACGACATTCTGTTGCTTCCCGTAATTGGTGGCGCGACGCGCAATTTAACCGGCGCGAGTTTGGACCGCCCGGTCATGGACTACCGCTGGGCCAAGGGCGGTTGGCTGATCGCCGATTATGCGGATGGATTCGCAAGCAAATTCGTGGGCTACAACGGCGAGGGAGAGAAGAAGGATTCGAAACAATTGCCGACCAATCCGGAGCAGTTTTCCGTTGCGGACACGGGAGAAATCGCGTTTGTGGGCTGGAACTCGACGGCCATGCCGGAACTTTGGCTGCGCGATACGAAAGGTGATGCGCAACCCGTAAGTCACCTGAATGATGGGCTGAAGGATTATGCCCTGGCCGTCCCGGAAGTTTACAAATACAAATCGTTCGATGGACTGGAAATCGAAGCCGCGTTGTTGCGGCCAACAGGCTACGATGACAAAACAAAACTACCGCTGGTCGTCCTTGTGCATGGCGGCCCAACCGGCCGGTGGGGAGACAGCATCGATGCCTGGGGACAACTGCTGGCAGCGCGTGGTTATGCCGTGTTCTACCCCAACGTGCGCGGGTCCGTCGGCTACGGTCAGAAATTCGTGGAGATGAATCGCGCGGATTGGGGCGGCGGAGACTTCAAGGACGTGATGGCGGGTGTGGATGATCTCATCAGCAAGGGAATCGCCGACCCGGATCGCCTGGGAATCGGCGGATGGTCGTACGGCGGTTATATGGCGGAGTGGGCCGTAACACAGACTGCGCGGTTCAAAGCGGCAGTTTCCGGCGCGGGAATGTCCAATCTGATTTCGGAATTTGGCACAGAGGATCACCCGGCGTATGACGAGTGGTTCTGGGGCACGCCCTATGAGAAGCCCGAAGGATTCCTGAACAGTTCGCCCTTCCTCTATCTGAAGAACGCGAAGACGCCGACACTTATCTTGCAAGGCGAGGCTGATCCTATCGATCCTCCCGGCCAGAGCCAGGAACTCTATCGAGGCCTGAAGCACTATGGTGTTGCAACGGAACTTGTGATGTATCCACGCGAGCCGCACGGGCTCCGCGAAGCCAAGCATCGCGTGGACATGCAGACGCGAATGGTGGAGTGGTTTGATCGATACCTGAAACCGGCGAAATGATCTTTCTCCAATCGGTTCCTGATAGCTGATATCTGGTCGCTGATATCCTGATCCATTTTCCGGACATCAAATAACAGCGACCAATAACCCGGAATCGAAAACCAAATCGAGGTTTAATTGCGCCAACACCCGCTCAACGCCGTTTACACCGCACCAACGATGCAGCGCCGGTACGAAGTGTGGTTTCTGCGTTGCGGCCTGGCGGACGGTAGCGGAGCGTGGTGGTTCCGGTATCTGGTGATGAACCTTGGGCGCGGGCGATGGGGCAACGAAGCTGCGGCGATGCCGGCGCAAGTTTGGGCCACGTGGTTTCCCCGGGATGCAGAACCGCGAAGTTTCATACAAGGCTATCCGTTGGAAGAACTGGAATTGAGTGCGCGCGGCAAGCTTCCGTTCCATTGCCGGATCGCGGAGAGTGGAATCGAAGAAGGAGTCTGCTGGGGAAAGATGCGCGTGGACGGCCACGCGGTGTCCTGGCGCTTGCAGTTTAATTCTTCGTTCGGAACGACGTTGAGCAATAAGGGCTGGATCGGCTTCTGTCGTTCGCCACACTCGGATGCGGCTTTTTCTGGTGAGATCGTGATGGATGGGCGAAAGTTTGAGGGGTCGCCGCTGGGATTTGGCGTGCAAGGGCACAATTGCGGCTACCGGCACCGCACTTATTGGCGCTGGATGCACGCGTATTTCCGGCAACCTAATGGCTCGGCGAGTACGTTGGAAGCTCTGGTATACGATTTACCGTTCGGCATGGTGTTCCGCCACGCCGTGTTGTGGCACCAGGGAAAGGCCAACCACCTGCGCCGTGTGAAAGAACGGGAGATTGTGCGCGACGCGCAGAGACCAAAATGGGCCTTCGTTGCCAAGACACGCGATGGCTCCCGCGTTGAAGCTCACATTGAAGGCCTTGCGCCGGGCATTCACTGCTTGGCATATACCAGGACCGACGGCGAGAGCACATTTCCTGTTGCAAACGCGAGCCTGGCGCGAGCCACCGTACGTATCGGCGAAAAGGAACTGTTGGAAACGGAGGGTGGCGCGGTTTTAGAGATGGGCGGCGACTAAAGAATACTGAAATTGGAAGGGAGCGGAAGGGAACATGGGGAGTGCGGCCAAGTGGAATGCGGGTTTGTACGACGAGAAGCACTCGTTCGTTTGGAAGATGGCAGCGGGGTTGGTGGAATTGCTGGAGCCCAAACCAGGCGAGCACATTCTGGATATCGGCTGCGGAACGGGCCACCTGACAGCGCAGATCGCCGCGAGCGGAGCGATCGGCTGCGGCATTGATCAATCGGCGGAAATGGTTCGGCAAGCCCGCGAGAAATTCCCGGAATTGCGGTTCGACGTGATGGATGCGCGAGAAATTTCGCTCGACGAATCCTTCGACGCCGTCTTTTCCAACGCCACTCTCCATTGGATCAAAGAGCCGGAGCGTGTCATTTGCGGAATCTCCAGGGTTTTGCGGCCAGGCGGGCGCTTCGTTGCGGAATTCGGCGGCAGAGGAAATACTGCAGGATTCATGGAAGCGGCTGAAAAAGGATGGAAAAAGGTATTGCCCGAGACGCCGTTTGAGAGCCCCTGGTTTTATCCAGGCGTGGCTGAGTACGCGGGCCTGCTGGAACGGCACGGCCTGGAAGTCACCTACGCGCTTTTGTTTGACCGGCCCACGCCGCTGGAAGACGGCGAACGAGGCCTGCGCACCTGGCTGGAAATGTTTGGCGGCAGGATGGCGGCTAACCTCGCGAAGGAGAAGCGCGAGCAACTGATGGAAGAGATCGAGCGGCAAGCTCGCGGGAAATTGTTCAAGGATGGCCAGTGGGTGTTGGACTACCGCCGATTGCGTGTGGTCGCAAGAAAAAAGTGAGCGCGGCGGGCGCTCGCGATCGGATCAGCGGGTAAAGACGACGGCGACACGATCTTCGTAAACGCGATTCCAGTCCGGTTGCGAGCGCAGGGAATTTGCAAGAGAACTACGCGGCCAGAAGCAGGGTGAAGACGAGAGGCCGCACGGAAAAGGGTGGGCGAGCCGCCCAGATTCTCAGGCCCAGGGCGAGAATACGGATCAAGAGCGGTCCGGACAAGGACCGAAAGGCAAACCAGAAGGCCAGCGCAAGAATCGCACCGCAAAAGCAGAGTAGCCCGGGCGAGCCCGCCATCGTGTAAACGTAATAGAACAGGACGTCCGAGAGCCATTCGTGGGTGGTCCAGGGCTTTCCCGCAAACGTGTAGAAAAAAGGATCGGCGAGCAGGATGGAATGAGTATGCAGGATGTATTGTCCGGTGCTGAGGTGCGCGCACTTATGGTGAGCTCCTCATAAGTGATCTTATGCAGAGAAGTAATTTATGTTCAGTAGCGCTCTGCTGACTTCTTCTGTGGCGGTAATCGAGCAACTTTCCTTCGCATAATTTCTCACCGTCTGGTGTTCCTATAAACCGCAGGAGGTCTCGAAAGAGTTGGATACTTCTCCGCCAACTGATTCCGCTGCCCGTGTGTGCTGCGGGAACTTATCATCTGAAGCGGCGTTGTTGCTTCGGTTCAAAACTCACTCGGAAAGGTGTGGGTACAACGCCCATACAATGGCGATGAACCTTTCTGCATTGCGGCAGTTTCTCAGGTACGTTCAACAACGAAATATCACGGCAGGGGCCGTACATCCATCTGACGTTGCTTCTTTCCTCCGAATGCGCCTGAGGAACTTTCGCGCAGGTTTTCATCGTTCACCGAAGAATGCCGTCTCGTGGCAGCGTCAGTACACGGCGCCAATCAACCGATTCCTGAGACTCGTTCAGTCGCAGTGGCCTCCGTCTCGACCGCCCGGCAGTGATCGCGAGCGATTTCATCAGGAGATCACAAAGGCTTACGGAAATTGGCTTACGGAAATCAACGGTTTTTCGAAAGGGACGTTCGAAAAGAATAGTCGCATCGCGCGATTGCTCCTTAAATGGTTAGGAGCACGAGCCGGTCGGCAGTCACTCACCTGCCTGACCGTCGTAGACGTAGACGACTTTTTGGCCTGGCGCATGCCGACCCTGCGAAGGGCCTCGAGGTACAGCGAGTCCGTCTCTCTGCGAAGTTTCTTGCGCTACCTCCATTTCGCCAAAGTCCTGGAGAAAGATCTATCCGTCGCACTGCGTGGCCCCATCATTTATAAGTACGACGAGATTCCGCGGGCATTCACCGAACTACAGATCAAGGCGATGCTCGACGTTACCCGGCGAGATCACAGTCCAAAAGGGCGGCGTGACTACGCGATCTTGCTAATGCTTGCGACCTATGGCCTGCGTGCCGGGGAAGTAGTCGGGTTACGTCTTGAAGATATTGACTGGCGTGGGGAACGTTTACATGTCTGTCGGTCGAAGACTCGAACGGAGTCAATCCTCCCGCTTGTCACTCCAGTTGCTCAAGCACTCCTGAACTATCTGAAGAGGCGGCCGAAAACGAAGTTTCGGGAAGTCTTCTTAAGGAGCCGGGCTCCGATTCAACCCTTCTCGAATGTGTCTTCGTTGGACGCGATTATCGGAGTACGCATGAAAGAAGCAGGGATAGTGGTAGACAGTCGGCATGGTTCGCACGCTTTCCGCTTCGCCCGTGCGCTGACCTTGTTGCGCGCGGCTGTTTCGATGAAGACCATCGGCGATCTGCTCGGTCATCGGCGTGCTGCTTCTACGGAAGTCTACCTAAAGCTACAAACCGAAGACCTTCGCGCGATCAGTCTAGATGTGCCGAGGAACGAGACTAATGCCGAGATGGCTCGACAACTGTGAATCACTGCTGGAAAAGTACATTTGCCAGCTCCCACCGTGCAACAAGCGCAGGCTGTATCGTGGCTTGATGCGACGGTTCCATGCCTACGTCCGCGAACGAAAGGATTTCAATCTTCGAACGCTCCGAGCGTGGCTACGCGAGCCGAGCGAGAGATGCCTCCAAACAACGCTCGTGCAAGCTCAGTGGGTTGATCGCTATCTGGAATGGCTCGTCGGTCGCGGAGCCATTAAGCACAACCCCTTCGCTGAACTCCGCAGAAAATACGGCTGCCGACGAACCTCTCCGATCGCGAGAGCGCTGCTTAGCCGCAACCCCTCTTCGACCTTGGCGGCGCTCCGTCCCCCAACTCGCTATGGCAGCCATCTTGGTCCGACCATGCGGGATCATGTGCAGCGGATGCGAACGCTCGGCTTTCGGTATGGGCACGAGTCGCGGTTCCTCCGTTTTGATCGATTTTTGCAGGAGCGGCCTGGGGCGAAGAACGAAACGCTCACCACTTTGGTTCGGGAATATGCGGCCCTCGCGCCCTCAGCTTCCGAAAAGCTTCTGCGCATCAGCGTTGGGCGAATAATAGCTAGGGCGCTGGAGCGAAGCGGAACTCCGACTGCTCAGCCGAAATGGGACCGCGCGCTCGTGCAAGAGATGCATCGAAAACGCAACCGCCCCTATATATATACCGAGAAGCAAGTCTCTCTGGTCTTGGAGACCGCGCTGTCCTATCCCTCCCCGTATGCGCCTTTGCGGCCTCTCAGCCTGTATACGATGCTCGTTCTTGCCTACTGTGCCGGCCTGCGCGTGGGAGAGATCGCTAGGCTGACACTCAAGGACGTGGACTTGGCAGCCGGAACAATCGAGGTACGGAATAGCAAATTCTTCAAGTCACGCTGCCTTCCTCTGTCGTCGACGGCTGTATCGGCATTAGCCAGCTACCTGAAGGCTCGCAAGCAAGGGGGCATAACGGACGAACCTGCATCAGCGCTGTTCTGGAACCAGAGGAGACCCTATAGTCTGATCACGATGGAGCAGTTGTTGCGCGACGTCATCCGTCGCGCCGGGGTGAATACAACGACCGGTCGCGGTGGACCCCGCATTCACGATTTGCGCCACACCTTCGTGGTGCACTGCATGACCACGTGGTACCGCCAAGGGATCAACCCGCAGAGCCGCTTGCCCTATCTCGCGGCATACCTTGGCCACCGAGACATCCACTCGACTCTCGTTTATCTGACCATCACCCAGGAATTGCTCCAACTTGCCAGCGGCCGCTTACGATTCGCTGAACCCGAAGTGATGAAAGTCATCCAAGGGAAACCATAATGCCCAAGCCTTCTCTCGCGTGTCTCGCGACTCTGCTCCATTCCTTCTTTCACGTTTGGCTCGTTGAGCAGCGCAATGCATCTCACCGTACCGTGCAGTCGTATCGCGACGCGTGGAGACTTTTTCTTCGCTTCACAGCCAAGCGGCGAAAACGATCGGTGGCAGACCTTCAGCTTGAGGATCTCCAGCACCCCGATGTCCTTTCGTTCTTAAATCACATCGAGCAAGAGTGCCATTCCACAACGCTCACACGAAACTGCAGGCTCGCGGCCTTGCGCAGCTTCTTCTCTTTCGTCGCAGAGCACGAACCTCTGGCCGTTAAGCAATGCGCCGAGGTTTTGCATATACCCTTCAAGCGCGCGACCCGCCGCGCGATGGTTTACCTCGATTCGGCAGAAGTCGCTTCGATCCTGTCACAACCCGAACGCACCACTCGAGAAGGACAACGGGACCATGCGCTGCTGTCCCTTCTCTATAACACCGGGGCACGAATTCAGGAGGCCCTGAACTTGCGACCCCAGGACCTACATCTGAAATCGCCGGCCCACGTACGGCTGATGGGGAAGGGTCAGAAAGAGCGCATTTCTCCAATCTGGCCGGAAACGGCGGAGCTCCTAACAAGCCTGATCGAGCGGAACGGTATCGGGCCACACGAACGTCTCTTCATCAATCGTTATGGTGCGCCGCTCACGGCCTCTGGCTTCAGATTCCGTCTGCGTCAGTACGTTCGCTGTGCAGCCGCGAGACAGCCCACGCTATCTCAAAAACGAATCACACCACATGTGTTTCGGCACACAACTGCCGTCCATCTGGTGGCAGCGGGCGTCGACATTACGGTGATTCGAAGCTGGTTGGGTCATGCCCACCTCGACACGACCAATCACTATGCCCAGGCCAACCTGGAGACGAAGCGAAAGGCACTGGAACAGGTTGATCCATCCTTGCGAAGCAGCAAGCCGCCACGGTGGAAACGCAACGCCGATCTGCTGGCTTGGCTCGACTCTCTGTGACTTAAGGACGGACACACCTGATGGTCTGGCAGATTGTTGCACTCCTGACGAGCGCGGAACGTTTCTAGTGAGGTGGTGGATTGGAACCGGTAACTTGATGGCGGGCGTTCACGCCAAGCTCTTGAAGGGCGTCGTAGGCAAAGGTGACGGCTGCTCCATTGCTCTGACATGTCGACGAGCTTTCGCATCGCTGGATCAATTGTTTCAAGGGTTCTATAGCCTTTTTGTCATGCAGTTTTCCCAACGCTTGTGCTGCGGTCATCAGGAGCTGTCCGTCGTTTTCGTTCAGCGCTCCGATCAGAGGGTCGACCGCGCGGGCATCGCCAAGATCTCCGAGGGACGTTGCGGCTGTCGAACGTTCATTCATTAGTCGCTTCTTGTCTTGAAGAATGCCGATGAGCGGCGCCAAGGCGCGAAGGTCCTTCGAACTGCCCAACGCGGCGATTGCAGTAATGTTGTAGCCAGTTGCGCTGAGAAGCGCTTCCACCGCTTTGGGGTCGTGCGAATTGCCCAAGGCGCCGGCCGCCCAAATTTGTACGGTACTGTCTTCGTCATGCACGGCATCGAGCAATTCTTTGGGAGCCTGGTAGTCGCTCATTTCCGAGAGAGCGTGGGCTGCGCTGATCCGGACACTCTTGTCGATATCTTTCAGCAACTCGCCTAGGGCAGGAACCGCTCTCTTATCGCCCAGGTCGCCCAAGGCATCCGCAGCCCAGCCCCGGATATGCGGAATTGGTGACCATATCAAGAGCTGGAGCGGTTCGAAGGCGCGCGAGTCTTTCGTGGCCCCACAGGCTTGGATGACTGCGTATGTCTTTTGTGTGGTCAAAAGCTTCAGCAGAGGTTGAACGGCGTTTGGGTTGGGTTGCTTCTTTAGAGTCTCCAGCAATCCCGAGACCGCTTGTTCTCGTTCAAACGAATTGCTGAGGCTGAGTGCGTCGATAAAAACAGGCTGTGCGCGCGGATCGCGAATCGAAACGAGGGCAAAAAGTACGACGGATTTCACCCGTGGGTTATCGTGTTTCGCATGGTAAATGTCGATTAGCGTTGGGACAGCCCCGGGATCCCGAATTTCGTCGATCGCCCCTATCGCCTTCAACATGACGGCTTCGTCACTATCCTTCAATGCTTCCCGCAGTGCACTGACGGCATCATTGTCACGGACATCTCGGATTTGTCCCAACGATTGAGCAGCGGCAGCCCGCACGGCGGGATCGGAATCCTTAAGAGCTTCCGTCAGCACGGGCACACAGCTCAGATCTTGGTCTCGATAGTTCCGATCCCCAAGTTCATTCAGATTGCCGAGTGCCGCTGCTACAGCGGCTCGCACTTTTGGGTCCGAATCGTGAATCGCATCCACGAGAATCGGCGAATTTCTCAACGCATCGTCGGATTGACCAAGAGTTTCCGCCGCCTCAATTCTCTTTGCACAATCCGGGCTGCGAAGATCAGCTAAAAGCTCCGCGGCTGGATCGGGTGAGACAGCAGGTGCAGCCGCAGAAGAAGATACATTAAGCTGCAAATACTCACGAGCAATGCTCTGAATCTCCTGGTTCGGCGCATGAATAGCCGCGTTCATGAAGCGCGTAACGCGCGGGCGTGGCGCAGCGGCAAGCATTTTTGCAATGGTCACCCTTGTGGCGGGTGGCGCGTTCGCGCGGTAAGTAGCAATGAGGACCTCAACGACGCCATCGAAATCGACGTTACCATTGTTGGCGTCAATCCACTTGCCCACGGCGGAGTGAATCACTGGGTCTTCACTCGACGCAGCGCTTGTGAACAAAATGATGCTGGGGTCTGCGAGCCCGTACTCCCGTTCGGCATAAGCCCTTTGCATGCCCTCTTCTGCCGCAATTTGTTGGCACTCGTTCGCGCTTCTTAGTGCTGCGACGAAGACCGCAAAAACGTTTTGTCTCATGTCAGCTATCGTACGTGCGACCCAGCCGGCGTATCCGCCAGGGTCGGAGGGATCGCAACTCTTTTCGAGCAGCTTCATTAAAGCGCGGGCGGCAGGCTCGCCAAGTTCCGACAACTGGCCCGATATCTGGTCCGAAACGTTGGCGTTCGCCGTAATAGCAAGCGATATTAGAACTGGAATTTTTTGCGGGTCCTTGTACGCCGCGAGCACTTCCAACAGCGTTAGTTGATCGTGTTCCGGAACCAGGGGCAATTCCCTGAGGAGAATCTGCAACGCTTCCGGGCTAACCGACCTGACGAGTTCAACTTTGGCGGCTCCGCGAACGCTGGGATCGGTGCTGCGGAGTTGCTGCACCAGTGTTTCAGCTCTCGAGATATTTGACGTTGGCTGCTGAGCGCACACGGCCAATGGAGTTAGCAGGCACAGTGCGACAAGGCGTTGGCAGATGCGCATGATTCGAGTCTACAGCCGCGGCAAGAGTGCGACGGCTCCAGCTGGATCAACTGCTCCGCAAGCATTAATAGCAACTGCAACGTGATTTACGGCAACCACTCGCTGCACCCAGCGACTTATGCATTCTCAGTTCACTGCGCAGGATCGAGATTTCTGGTTCAACCAGTCGGCGGAATTATGCGTAGGGAAAATAAGGATGATCCGCGAAATATCGCGTTTCCCGAATCTGCTACGCATAAGAAACTCCTAAGCATAACACCACGTATCCGCGGAGGGAATCGAGGGAATGCAAAAGGAAAAAATGGCCAGCAGTAGGGCGAAGGATAGTAAGGAGCGTTCAAGCAAGCCGACAGGGGGGAGGCGGGTAAAGGAGCGTCGGCGGGCGAAGACTCCGGGGAATGATTGGACATGGACCAGCCTCTCGGCAACGAGCAGCCGCGACGGGAAAGCGAACCAATCAGACTGAGATACTCCGTAATGTGAAAGCCGAAGAAAGAGCAGGTCAGTCGAAAAATGCGTAGGAGTTTCCGGGTGGTAGCGGGTGCTTGTGGTACGGCGAAAAGTGCCACAATAGGTAGAGTAGGGCTTTACAGGGGCAGGGGGTCATGTTAGTCTTAGCTCCCGTACCGCCATCTTAGCGCCAGGCGGCTGGGCTCTGATCGAGAACCTGCCAAACGTGTTTGCTTTCTGTCTGTTACGGACAGGAGCGTCGCTGGAAGACCCCTCCCCTCGAGGAAAGGAAAGTCGTCTCTCTTCGCGCGGAAGAACTGTGGCCGTTTTGCAAGAACGCGCCGCGGTTCGATGGCAACGAGTTACGCGCCGGGTTTGGGGATGATCGTAAGCCGCGAAGTGGAAGTTCACGACAAAAGGGGACACCTTGCTTAAGCTCCGAAAAGTGGAAATTGTCGGTTTCAAGTCCTTCTGCGAACGGACCGTGGTCACGTTCAGTGGAGTGGGCAGCACCTGCATCGTCGGGCCGAATGGCTGCGGGAAATCCAACGTCGTGGACGCCATCAGCTGGGTGCTGGGCGAGCAGAGCCACAAGTCCCTCCGCGCGGAACGCATGTCCGACTGCATCTTCAACGGGACCACCAAGCGCCCACCACTGGGCATGGCCGAAGTCACCATCACGATGGAAGATCCGGAGCTTGCGGAAGCGGCGCGGTTTGTACTGGCGGCGGAAGAAGCTGCCGAGAACGAAAGCCTTTCTACGGAGAGCATTGATAGCCCAGCGATTAGCGAAAACGAACTGCAATCGGTAGAAGAAGTCCCGCCGCCGGATGAATTGAGCCAGGAAACGGCTTTGGAAACGGAATCGTCACAAGAAGCAGCTGCAGCGGGCTTTAAAGGCAAACGCAAGAAAAAGTCGGAAAAGCCTGCGCTGGTAACACGGCCCGGCGAAGTGGTGGTCAGCCGCAGACTCTATCGCAGCGGCCAGAGCGAATACCTCATCAACGGCCGCGTGGCCCGCTTGCGCGACATCCAGGAAATGTTCATGGGCGTGGGCTTGGGGCCGGACTCCTACGCCATCATCGAGCAAGGGCGCATTGGCCAAATCCTGGCCACGAAGCCCATGGAGCGCCGCGCCATCATCGAAGAAGCCGCCGGCGTAACCAGGTTCAAGACCAAGAAGCGCTTGAGCGAGGCCAAGCTGGAATCGTCCAAGCTGAACCTGGCTCGCGTGAACGACATTGTGGTGGAAGTGGAAAAGCAATTGGGTTCGCTGAAGCGGCAAGCCTCCAAGGCCCGGCGCTATTCGGAAATTCGCGAACAGATGCGCGGCATTGTTCGCCAAATGCTGGCCGGAAAAGCACGCGAACTGGATGCGGAAGCGGAACGCCTGGGGACGCGGCTGGCGGAATTGACGACGGCGGAAACGCAGCAGGCGCAATCCATTCACGAAGAGGAAGCGGAGCAGGATCGTCTGAACCAGCGCATCTACTCGCTGGATGCCGAAATCCGCCAGAATCAGAATGTGCTGAATCTCACGGCCCTGGAAGTAGACCGCAGCGAAAACCGCATCACGTTTAACCACACGCGCAGCGCGGAATTGGCCGGGCGGAATGAGCAGATTGCCGCGGAACGGCAGGCTCTTTCTGCGCAAACGGCGGAATGGGAAGCGCGCAACACGGCGCAGCAGCAGATCGTGGAAACGGTGCGCACGGAATCCGTCATCGTAAACGCCCGCGTCGAAGAACTAGGGGCGCGCGCGTCTTTCCGCACCACGCAAATCATGGAATCGGAAGCGCGCGTGGATGCGCTGCGGCGCGCCGCAACACTGGCGAACGACAGCTTGCTTTGGCTGCATGGCGAGCAGAAGCAGGCCGAAGAGGCGCTGGTGCACCAGAGCGAAGCCCTGCGCAAACTGGAAGAGCGCGAAGGTACGCTGCTGGAATCTTCCATCACTGTGCGCGATGATGCGGACCGCGCCGCCCAGGACTGGCAGGGCGCCACAAGCCAGTTGGGCATCCTGCAACGGCAATCCGCGGAAATCCAGGCGCGCATGGCGGAACTTCGCCAAAAGAACGAAAAAACTCGCAAACGTGCGGATTCCCTGCGCGACTCCCTGGCGGGCGTGCGCGCGCGCCACTCCACCCTGACGCAAATCCTGAATGATCACTCGTACACGGGCGAGGCCGTGCAGAAACTTTTCGCGGCCAATGAGCGCCATGGCGGGAACGATTTCCGTGCCGTTGGAGTGCTGGCCGATTACGCCGAGGTGCAGGAACAGCACGAAGCCGCCTTCGAGCAGTACATGCGCGATGAACTGGAATACGTGGTGGTGGAAACCTACGATCACGCCCGCGCCGGTGTTTCGCTTTTGCGCAATGAAGTGGGCGGGCGCGCCACGTTTTTTGTCGATTCCCTGCGCAACCTGAAACTCGACGAGTACGAGCCCATCATGCATTTCCGCTCGGAAGACGGCGTGATTTCCCGGCTCGATAAATTAGTGGAATTCCGCGATCCGCTGGGTCCTGCCGCGAAGCAGTTCCTCCCGCGCCTCCGCTCCGGCTACTTGACGGACAGTGCTGTTGCCGCGGAAAAGCTCGCCCGCGAATATCCGCAATATGCGTTCGTCACGCCCGAGGGCACGTGCTACCAGGGCCGCATGGTCACCGGCGGCAGACCGGACGAGGCGGGTCCTCTGGGAATGAAGCGCGAGTTGCGCGCCGTGGATGCGGAAGTGATTCACCTGGAACACCAGAGCGGCTTGATGCAGGCGGAACTGGAAACTCTTACCGTGGAATTGCGCGCCTCGGAACAGGCCAACGACGAATTGATTGCGCTGCACCGTGAAGCGGAGCGCACCCTTTTTGCTGCAAAACATCGCCACGAGCAGATGCAGAGCGAGCTGGCCCGTTTGGGGCTGGAGTTGACCGTCTGCCAGAGCGAGCTGGGACGCGTGCGCAAGGAAATCGCCGCCGTGCAGGAGCGCGCGGAGCGTGCTCGGCTCCAGCATGAAACCGCGGCCACCACACGAGCGGAGGCGGAAGCCGAAAGCGCCCGCCTGGCCGAAGAAGTCGTGCAACTTCGCGCCATGGTGCAGACCGAACAGGAAGAATTGGCCACCGTCCGCGCGGACCTTGCCACCATGAACGAACGCATGGCTTCCGTGGAGGCCATTGCGATGCGCCTGCAGGAAGAACGGGCCGATCTGGAGCGTCGCGAGGCGGCACTCCGGCAGCAGGAAGCGTCCATCAACGAAGAAACCGCAGCCATGGCCCGGCAAACGGAAGAATTAACGCAGCAATTGGAAGTGCTGCGCGCCGAAAAGACACGGCTGGAAGAAAAACAGAAGCAGCTTGAGCAGGAATGGGAAGAAGGTCGCACGCGCGTTACCCAGGCCGAAGACCACCTGCGCATGGCCCGGCAATTCTTGCAGGAGATGCGCGAAGAGCGCGGCCATTTTGAGGTGGACAAAGCCCGCAACGATTCCGACCGCCAGCATTTGCGCGAAACCTGCCTGGCCGAAGTGAACGCGCAACCCGAAGACCTGATTGCCTCCGAAACTGCCTTTATGTCCGGCGAAGAGCTGGCGCTTGCCGAAGCCAACTATCGCGAGATGAAGCAGCGCATCGAGAACATGGGCGCGGTAAACATGATGGCGCTGGAAGAATTCACCGAATGTGAACAGCGCTTCAATTTCCTGACGCGTGAGCGGGACGACCTTCTGCAGTCCATTGCCGATACCCAGCAAGCCATTAAGGAACTCGATCTCATCACCAGGGAGAAGTTTGAACAGGCCTTCGCGGCCATCAACGCGAATTTCTCCACTGCGTTCCACACCATCTTCGGCGGCGGCATGGCGGAAATGCGCTTGACGGAACCCGACAGCTCCGGCGATGCAGGCATCGATATCGTGGCCTCGCCACCGGGCAAGCGCCTACAAAACGTTTTGCTTCTTTCGGGCGGCGAGAAAGCCATGACCGCGCTGGCGCTGCTGATCGCCATTTTCCGTTACCAGCCCAGCCCCTTCTGCATCCTCGACGAAGTGGATGCGCCACTCGATGAAGCCAACGTCGGGCGCTTCACGCGTTTGATCAGCGATATGAGCGCGCAAACGCAATTCATTATCGTCACCCACAATCGCAAGACGATGGAGACGGGCAGCGTGCTCTACGGCGTCACCATGCAGGAGCCCGGCGTTTCCAAGCTCGTCAGCGTCCGCTGGGAAGGCGAGGAAGTGGCGCCCTCTCGCAAACAACGGGCCGCCGCAGCCACCGCGGCGTAAGAATTCCTTCATTATTTTCATATCCGGCAAGGGGCGGAAGCGATTCCGCCCCTTGACATTTTGTGGACCTATCCTAACGTCATGGTCGTTTGCCACAGGGGACGTGACGCGTAACATTGACATCGGCGCGGGCTGAGATAAAATGCAGGACGCTTCAACAGGGGAAGCTTTCCGTGAGTGCAACTTCTGCAGCAAAAGTTATTCGCGAAACCAATTTTGCCGGCCTGACGCCAATTGCCCGCGGAAAGGTGCGGGACATTTATGATCTGGGCGACCGCCTGCTGATTGTCGCCACCGACCGCCTGTCGGCGTTCGATGTGGTGATGCCCACACCGATTCCCGATAAGGGCCGCGTTCTGACGCAACTCTCCTTGTTCTGGTTCAACCTTCTTCAAGACGTGATTCCGCATCACGTGCTCAGCTCCACGGAGTTTCCTGCCCCGTTTGACAAGTTTGAGGGCGATCTGGAGGGGCGCTCGATGGTCGTGCGGAAGACCAAACCTCTGCCGATCGAGTGCGTCGCGCGCGGCTACTTGTCCGGCTCCGGCTGGAAGGAATACCGCGCCTCGGGAAAGATTTGCGGGATTCCCCTGCCGGAAGGCTTACAGGAGTCCGATAGGCTCCCGGAACCAATCTTTACGCCAGCGACGAAGGCGGTCACCGGCCACGACGAGAATATTCCTTTCGAGCAGGCAGCGGGAATCCTAGGCGCAGAACTGGCCGAGCAGGTGCGCAGCGTCACCTTGGAGCTTTACCGCCGTGCCGCCGCCTACGCCGAACCACGCGGAATCATCCTGGCGGACACCAAGTTTGAATTTGGGCTGCTCAATGGCCGGCTCATCTGGATTGATGAAGCGTTGACGCCCGATTCCTCGCGCTTCTGGCCCGCGGCGCAGTACAAGCCCGGCGGCGCCCAACCCTCTTTTGATAAACAGTTTGTGCGCGACTACCTCGAACGGATCAAGTGGCCCAAAACGCCGCCTGGTCCCGACCTGCCCCCCGACGTCGTCGCCGCGACGCGTGCCAAATACCGGGAAGCCTACCGCATCCTGGTAGGGCACGAATTGGAATAGCAAGCCGGCCCCTTCAAAATACGCCAGTCCGCGGAGAGTGTTCACGTGAGAGATCAATTGGAAGGGCTTGTCACCCAAATGGTGGAGCGCGGAATCCTGTTTGACGAGGCCGTCGGGGAATTCGAGAAGCGCTTCATCAAGCGCGTCCTGGAACGCACCAACGGCAATCAGTCGCGTGCCGCCGAAGTCCTGGGCATTCACCGCAACACCCTGAGCCGCAAGATGACGGAATACAAGCTGGATCACCGGCGTGGCCGCAGCCGCTAGGCACGGGTTCGCCTAAGCGACCGCAGGTACAGCCAGATCCCCGCAACGGAGAATTCACCACATTCAATAAAAAAGGGGCCTCGAGTCGCACTCGAGGCCCCTTGGTTTATCTCTCGAAAACGAATTACTGTGGCTTTGCCGCAGGCTTCCGTACCGGCTTCTTCACGGGAGTCTTTTCCTTCGG
>Ga0209517_10001088_pt1 | contig 42831 bp, 32 predicted proteins | sample PeaSoiMetSII2010_FD_187695 | JGI IMG/M metagenome (GOLD analysis project Ga0209517, IMG submission 187695) | Peat soil microbial communities from Weissenstadt, Germany - SII-2010 (SPAdes) (version 2) | ecosystem: Environmental > Terrestrial > Soil > Wetlands > Peat | place: Germany...
GTAGCTGAACACGTCCAACTGTTGCTCGTCTTTTCCGCGCATGCCTTCTTCTTATCAGGTTGTGCTGTGGAAACAAGAGAGTTTCGTGGTACTGCGTCCGCTTCAAGTCGAGTTTTTCCGCAACCTGCTAGGAGAAATCACAGCGGGCGCTGCAGAAATCCAAATAACTAAGAGCCCGGGAAGGAAGATCCAGCGCATTTTACTCCCGAAAAGAGTGCCTTAGCAGCACGGCTGAACGCCGTGCACTCCCACTTCACCGGCACGGTGCCCGAAACACTTTCGCACCTCAGGCGCTTTGCATAGCGGCAAGCACCTTGGCCGGGGTGAAGGGCACCGAGCGCAGCCGCACCCCCACCGCATCGAACACTGCGTTCGAAATGGCGGAGGGCACGACGGCAGCCGACGGCTCGCCCACGCCCCAGGGTTTCTCCGTCGGCCGGTCGATCAGCTCGATGTCGATGTCCGGCATCTCCGGGAACGTCAAGATCGGGTAGCTTGCCCAGTTGAGGCTCGTCACCCGCGAGCGGTCGAACGTGACCTCCTCCTTCAGGACGCGGCTGACGGTCTGCGTCACGTTTCCTTCGACCTGGTTCTTGACGCCGTCGGGGTTGATGATCTGCCCGCAATCCTGCACGACGGCAAAATGCTTGACGCGGATTTCGCCGCTCTTGCGGTTTACTTCCAGGTCGGCGACCGCCCCTACATAGGTACGAGCAAGCTCATACTTGACGTAGGCAAGGCCGCGGCCGGTGGCGACGTCGCCACTCTCTCGCTTCGGCGACGATCGGGTCTGCCACTGGGCAAGGCGTGCCAGCCGCTTCAACAGTTCGACACCCCGCGGATCGTCAAGGTAACGCAGCCGGAACTCCAGTGGATCAGCGCCGGCTGCAGCGGCAACCTCATCCATGAACGATTCATTGCAGAAGGTGTTCTGCATGCGCCCCGGAGCGCGAATCCACGATGGACGGAACGGGGTTTCAGCTAGCCGGTGCGCTACCGTGCGCACATTGGGGAAAGTATAGGGTATGGCCGTGTTTTGGGTGACGTTGCCGGGAACCATTCCGGTCTCATGCGGCAGGCCGGCCAGCTCCGCTGCTACCAGCTTGACGTTTAGGTTGCCGATCGCGGCTTCAGGAACGTAGAGCTGGGAATACCAAGCGATGACGTTGCCGTTCGCGTCGAGCCCGGCCTGAAGGTCCATCAGCGTCGGCGGCCCTTTCGGGTCCCAGCCATGCTCGTCGGCGCGCATCCACTGCACGCGCACCGGCCGCCCCACGGCACGTGCGAGCAAGACGGCGTCGGCAGCTGCGTCTTCATGGCCGTTGCGACCGTAACAGCCGGAGCCTTCGAGGTAAATAGCGCGCACGTCAGTGTCCGGCATTGAGAGCATGGCCGCAAGCTGCTGGCGCAGATCGTGCGTCGCCTGGCTGGAGGACCAGCAGGTGAGCTTGCCGTCCTTGATTTCCGCCACGGAGCAGGAAGGCCCCATGGAACCGTGCGAGTGGATGGCAAAGTTGTAGGTCGCGCTGAGCCGTTTGGCCGCTTGCTCGAGCGCCTGCTCGGCGCTGCCGACGTTGCTGGTGACATCGTCCTTGTTAACCTTGGTGGCGCGGACATGCTCCCACAGTTTGCTCTGCTCCGGCAGGCCTTCCCAGTTGGACCAGTTCGCCTTAAGTTTCTGTGCCGCCCGGATGGCGCCCCACTCGCTCTCGGCCACCACGCCCAGGAAATTGCCCTGGCGGACAACGTTGACCAGGCCAGGAACGTCCTTGATTGAGCTCTCATCGACGCTCAACAACGTGGCGCCGATGGCCGCCGGCCGCACTACGCGGCCATGCAGCATGTCGGGCACCTTGAAATCCTGCATATAAGTGAACTGGCCTGTCATCTTACTCGGGATGTCGAAGCGGGGAACTGGCTGCCCCACGATCTTGTATGTCGCCGGGTCCTTGAGCGGCGCCTGCTTGTCCACTTTCAGTGAAAATGTTTTGCCGCCGATCAGTTCGCCATAGATGACCTGCTTGCCGCCGCTGCGCGATCGAACCGTACCCTGCTCTACGATGAGATCTTCGACGGGCACGCCGAGACGTTTTGCCGCTTCCTGCAGCAAGGCGTGCCGGGCTGTGGCGGCAGCCTGGCGGATCTGCACGCCGCCGTTTTGAATCGAGAGGCTGCCCCAGGTCTTGCCCTGCGCGGGCGTCAGGGCAGTGTCCCCCTCGACGAGTTGGACGCGCGCGAACGGTACGTCCAGCTCCTCGGCCACGATTTGAGTCAACGCCGTGCCTACGCCGGTGCCCAGATCGACCTTGCCGGAATAAAGCGTCACGCCGCCGCTGGGATCGATCGCCAGGAAGGCATCCACATCGTCAAGTGCGACGGTCTTGGCCGGAGTTCCGCTCTGGGCAAGTGCCGTCTTGGTCAGAGTGGGCAAGGAGAAACTAACGATCAGGATGCCGGTGCCCTTCAAGAAGTCGCGGCGGCTTGGATTGGTGGACAGCATGGTCGGCCTCCCTTCACACGCCGGCAGCGGCGCGCTTGACGGCGCGGACGATGCGCAGATGAGTACCACAACGGCACAGATTGTGGGCAAGCGCCTGCTTGATCTGCGCATCGCTGGGGCTCTTGGTGGAGGCGAGAAAGGCGGCCGCCTCCATGATCATGCCGCTGATGCAGTAGCCGCACTGCGCGGCCTGCTCCTCGATGAAGGCTTTCTGGACGGGATGCAGCTTGTCGCCTGTGCCCAAGCCCTCCAGGGTCACGATCTTTTTCGTGCCGACCGCCGAGAGCGGCATCACGAAGGAGCGCACCGGCCTGCCGTCAAGGTGTACGGTGCAGGACCCGCACTGCCCGAGGCCACAGCCGAAGCGCGGCCCGTGCAGTCCCAGGTTGTCGCGCAGAGCATAGAGCAGTGGCATGTTGGGATCATCGACCGTCACCCGCGTTGCCTGACCGTTGACGTGGAGTGGAATCGCTGTGGGCATCGCCAATCCCCCTTCCGCGGGTGGTGCCATCCGGACGACCGGGACGCCCGCGACGATACAGTATCGGCGAATTTACACCCGGCTTGGGGCGATATGCAACAGGGAACTGCCCGCCCGGTGGAACGCTCAGTTCCCGTTCAGTCTTTGGGCAAGGAGGAGTGGTTCTTCGGAGTTGCTAAGAGCTAGACACTTTCAAAGTTCCGAGACTGCTGAGAGCCTCGCGCCACTCTCGAAGCCATCAGCACTTCAGGTCACCGGCTGGACCGGTGTCCACCGCACTCTATGGGTGACTGCCAACAAGAGTACGCTCAGCCGTCGTCGCGTTCGCGACGAACTTGCCCGAAAGAAGCTTGCCGGCGTTGGGCACTACGGTTTTCAAACCGAGTTTCTGCAGAGTTTGGAACACAGTGCAGGTTGCCGCCGAGACTACCGGCAGGCCACAGGTGGCCTCCACAACCGGCACGGCGGCGAGAGACGGCATCTGCACACACGCGGAGAGCACGATGGCATCGGCGCCGCCAATTTTCAGGCGTTTGAAAATGTCCACCAGCGCCATAGGATCACGAGCCCCGACTTCCAAATTATCCGGAATTTCCAGCGAGATGCTGTCCACAATTTGGAAGCCTTCCGCCTCGATGTAGTCGCAAACCAGCTTGGTTAGCGAACAAACATAGGGTGCGATGACTGAAATTTTCTTCGCTCCCAGCGTTTTCAACCCATCTACGAGTGCACCGGCGCTAGTCACGACCGGAGCCGGGGCGCCATTTTCTACGCTGGCATGGTGCAACCGGGCCTCGGATTGGCGATGGTAGCCCTTTCCCATGCTCATGATGGCCACCAGGCACGCGTAAACCAGCACGTCAACGCGTGCGTCCGACAACTCCAGAGCGCAGCGCACAGAATCGCCGTCCATCGCTTCTAATTCTTCCTTGGTAACGCGCTTCATTCGCATTCGGCTCGAATGAAAAGTGAATCGCTCGGGCTCCACGGTTTCGCGGGCGCGGAGCATGGCGGGAATTTCGGTTTCCATCGTGATGTTGGAGCTGGGAACGATCTGCCCAATACGATAAATCCGCTTCGACATATAATGTTTCCCGCTTTGACCTGCCGTACCGCAGACGGCCCGCAAACTGCTCGCAACGCCTCCTCATGCCGGCAGCGGCTTGCCCTTGGTTTCCGGCACGAACCACGGCACAATCAAACCCAGTATATAGATGAGTCCTAAGTTCACGGCACCGCGCGAAATGCCGCCAAACTTTTGGATCATGGTTCCTGCCAGAATCGGGAACAGCCATGCGATCAAACGAGTGCCGTTGAACACAAAGCTGCACGCGGTCGAACGCACGCTGCTGGTAAACAGCTCGGCCGGGTAGATGGCCATCCACGAATATGCCAGCCCCAGTGTGAAAAAGCCATTGACGAATGCCACGAGCATCATGGTTTCGACTGTGTGCGTCCACAAGTATGTGACCGGCGTCAATACCAGTGCTCCGGCGTAGGTCAAAAACAGAAACTTTCTACGCCCGATGGCGTCGATGAGAAAACCTGCGATCATGTAGGCGCTGACCGCGCCGATGGTATACAGAATCGCAGCCCGGTTTCCCCACTCAACAAAATTGGCATAGTGCTGGGCCTTGGCAAGTTGCTGGGTGTAAGCGGGCAGCCAACTGGAAATGGCCCACCATCCAACCATGGTGGCAAGGGACATGAGAAAAGTCAGAAGCACGCGACGACGACTCTCGGGCTCGCGGAAAATCTCAGCTATCGTCAATGGACGCCGGGCGGACTTGCTGGCCGCTCCCTTGTCTTCGTCGGTCGCCGCCCAGCGTTGCTCGCGGACGGCCTTCAGCCAACGCTCCGATTCATTGATGGCGCGGCGAATGTAGAGCGTGAAAAACGCGGGAATAGCGCCGACCACAAACATCAGCCGCCAGGACTGAGGTCCCAGAGGATTCATCCGGCCGATGGCCCACCAGATCAGGGCGGCCAGCAGCGTTCCCCAGCCGAAGCCCGATTGCAACAGGCCCGCCCCTTTGGGCCGGGCGCGATCGGGCCAAGTTTCGGCCACCATCGCTACACCGGTACTCCATTCGCTGCCCATTGCCAGGCCGGTAATGAAGCGCAGAACCGCCAGCATGAGAAATGTCTGGCTCAGAGCGGTTATCCCGGTAAATAGCGCATATAAGAACACCGACCAGATCATCATTCGCTTGCGGCCCACGTAGTCGGCTAGCGTTCCGCCGATCAGGCCACCGATGCCCCATCCCAGCAGGGTGGTGCTGATGGCAATGCCCGCCCAAACCGGCGCCGACTTCAGTTGGTCGGGCCGCAGCAGCGTCCGCAGTGCGAATGGAAGAGCTACGAACAGGGCGTATGATTCGTAGCCGTCGAAAATCCATCCCAGAAAGCTGGCGGCAAGTACACGCCAATGCGTTGGGGTGAGCCCCGTGTACCAAGCCTGCGGCGATGATTGGACTGAGACCACAGAGTTCATAAAGTTCTTTCTCCACGAGCGCTGCTTGAGAAGAAGTCTGGCTAGGTAGTGTATCCCACCAAAACGCCGTACACCCGCAGAATAATGACTTGGCGAAAAGCTCGATTCAGACTATTCCCATACGATTCCTGCCATGATCGTGTCACTCCGGCATCTCCTGGGCTGGCGCACGTTATCTCAGGTTCCTACGTTTTCTGTTGATCGAGTGCATGTGAGTGTCGACGTTCGAGAGGAAGCCGAACGATGGCTTCTCGAGGCCAACCTGAGAAAGGCAGGATGTAAAACTACCGATGGTTCATCGGCAATCGCTCCCAGGAGAAAGTACAGTCTCAGGTTCCGGTCAGGAAACCACGATCGTCCAACCTGAGTGTAAGAGAGTCAGCGGCCGAGTTCCGTTGCCGCTCCCGATCCAACGTACTCCGGACAATCTGATTTAACGTATGCGGTGCGTAGGGTTTCTGAAGGAAAATGGGCTCCCCTCCCAGTCTCGAACTCAAAGAAGCCTCTTCTGCAGTATGTCCAGTTGTGAAGATCGCCGGAACGCCTGGTCTAATGGCGCTTATTCTGTCATAGGCATCAGGTCCGTTCAGGACCGGCATTATGACATCCAAGATTACAATCTGGATTTTTTCAAAGTTCTCTTTGAAGAGTTGGACCGCACTTTCTCCGTTATCGGCGATGATGGTTTTGTAACCGTGAGCGTTCAGTACTTTCTCGATTAATTCACGAAGTCCCTCGTGATCCTCAGCTACGAGAACGGTTTCACTTCCAATCAAAGACATTTGAGGCTTATGAGAATTCCGCTCGGCGGGAACTCCCGTGGTTGCGGGAAAGTAAACTTGAAAGGTGGTGCCCCTGCCTGGTTCGGTGTGTACGTCCATGAATCCGTCATGCTGCTTCACAATTCCGTATACAATCGCCAATCCCAGCCCCGTTCCCTTCCCAGGTTTCTTGGTGGTGAAGAAGGGCTCGAAAATGTGGTCCAGTGTTGCTGTGTCCATCCCAATTCCGGTGTCGGAGATCTCAAGTACCACGTGATTACCAGGGTGTGCATGAGAGTGGCGACGGCAGAAATCTTCGCTAATCTCGACATTCTTGGTTCGAATGAGCAGACGGCCGCCACTGGGCATCGCATCCTTGGCATTGATGCACAGGTTCATGATCACTTGCCCTATCTGAGTTAGGTCGGCCTGTATGACATGAAGATCTGGATCTAGAACGCTCTCCAACTCGATACCCCCGCCTATTCCGCTCTGCAGGAAAGCAAGGATTTCTGATATAGATTCGTTCAGATCAATCTTTTCAGGTTGCAGGACTTCGCGTCGAGCAAACGCCAGCAGCTGGCCAGTGAGACGCGCTGCCCGCTCTGCTTCCGTACGAATCCTCCGAAAATTCTCTTGCAATTGGCTGTCCGCGGGCGCTTGATCCTCTCCTAGTTCAGCCCAACCGAGGATGGCTGCTATAACATTGTTGAAATCGTGGGCGATGCCTCCCGCGAGCCTGCCGATGGCTTCAAATCTTTCGAGTAATCGCAGTTGCCGTTCGAGCTGTACCTTTTCGCGCCGCTGCTCCGACTCTTTCAACTCCCTTTGAATCGCCGGGAGCAGTCGTTTCAGGTTGCCCTTCATGATATAGTCTTGCGCACCTTGTTTTAACGCAGCGACTGCAGTCTCTTCTCCGATCGTGCCTGAAACGTAGATGAACGGCGTGTCCAGGTTTTTCGCACGCAGCAACAGGAGGGCGTCGGTGCCGCTGAAATGAGGGAGAGAATAGTCGCAAAGCACCACGTCCCACTGTTGATTTTCGATGGCCACGAGCATCGCTTCCGCCTTCTCAACACGTCCGAAACTGACATCGTATCCGCCGCGGCGCAACTCGCGGACAAGCAGCTCTGCGTCGTCTTCCGAATCTTCGACAATGAGAACGCGAAGAGGAGTTTTCACGCCGCCCTCCTTACCACTTTCGGGGCGGGTTCATTCAAAATCAACCAATACAGGCCAAGCTGCCGGACAGCCTCAATAAATTGCGCGAAATCGACGGGTTTGCGAACGTAACTGTTGGCTCCCAGTGCGTAGCTGTTGATGCGATCCTGATCCTCGTTCGAAGAGGTAAGAATAACAACTGGGAGTAAGCGCGTCTGTTCGTTGGCACGTAGTCTTCTGAGGACTTCCAGGCCATCGATCTTGGGCAGCTTCAGATCCAGCAGAATCACCTGCGGCATGTCAGCGAGATCGCGTCCGGCGAAAGTTCCGGTTCCAAAGAGATATTCCAGAGCTTCGACTCCGTCGTGCGCTACTACAACTTCGTTGCGGATGTTGTTTTTCTTGAGCGCCCGCAGAGTGAGAGCTTCGTCGTCGAGATTGTCTTCTACCAGCAAGATCGGTGCAGTGAACATGAGCTCGGCTCCTAAATTTTTGCGAAGGAGGTCTGTGTTTGCAGAACAAAATAAAACGTAGCGCCCTGGCCGACGGCGGCCTCAGCCCAAATTCGACCTCCGTGCTTGCTAACAACGCGCTGCGCCGCCGCCAGGCCTACGCCAGTTCCGGGATACTCTCGATCGGAATGAAGGCGTTGAAAGACACCAAACAACTTGTCCGCGTATTGCACATCGAAGCCTGCACCGTTGTCCCGCACGAAATAGGCCAGCTCTGAACCACAGCCTGTGACTCCGACCTCGATGCGCGCGTCGCTCCGCTTCGAAGTGAACTTCCAGGCGTTCCCGAGCAGATTCTCCAACATTGCTCGGAGTAGATGCCGGTCACCACTAACCTTCAAGTTCGGGGCGATGTCAACGGCTACCCGACGGCTTGGCTCTGAACTTCTGAGCTGGGCCACGATCTCTTGTGCGAGGTGGCTTATGTCTACGTCGTCGCGAACTATCTCTGACCGAGCAATTCGCGCCAGTCTCAACATGTCGTCGATCAATTGCCCCATGCGACCCGTGGCCGCCCGAATTCGCTCCAGCTGTTCCTTGCCCTCGTCGGGGAGCTTGTCCCCATGATCTTCCAGCAGAGCAAGGCTGAAACCGTCAATCGCTCTCAATGGGGCGCGCAGATCATGGGAAACTGAATAGCTGAAGCTTTCCAATTCCTTGTTGATCGTCGTGAGCTCCGTGTTGCGCAATTCGAGGGTCTCGTTCAGTTGTCGAATGCTGTCTTGTGCTTTTTTGCGCTGTGTGATGTCGCGGATGGCGCTGGAAACCAGCGAGCCTTCCCCTGTCTCCAGCGGGCTCAGACTGATTTCCACTGGAAACTCTGACCTGTCCTTGCGCAGACCGTACAGTTCCAGACCTGCTCCCATTTCCCGCACCCGTGGGTGAGCGCTAAAAGCTGTCCGGTTCTCCAGGTGCTTCTCCCGGAAGCGTTCCGGCACCAGGATCTCAATCTTCCGCCCTAAGAGTTCCTCTCTCTTGTAGCCAAACATCTTTTCAAGCTGGGCGTTGACCAGGACGATATTTCCTGGCTGGTCCACTACCACCATGGCATCGGGTGCTGCTTCCAGAAGACCGCGGACCTTGGCCTCCGCGCGCATGCGGTAGGTCATGTCACGAGTGATTTTGCTAAAACCGCGAAGCCGGCCCTGTTCGTCACGCAAGGTAGTAATGACGACATTCGCCCAGAAGCGTGATCCATCCTTGCGAACGCGCCAACCTTCATCCTCGATCCGGCCTTGGGTTGTGGCCATTGCGAGCTCGCGGTCAGGTTTGCCGCTGAGAATATCCTCAGGTGGATAAAAGCGTGAGAAATGCTGGCCGACGATCTCTTCGGCGCTATAACCCTTAATTCGTTCGGCTCCGGCATTCCAACTCGTAACGCGTCCGCCCGGATCGAGCATCAGAATGGCATAGTCCTTGACACAGGAGACCATCAGGCGGAAGCGTTCTTCGCTCTGCTGCAGAGCTTCCTCGATATGCTCGTGTTTCATCATTTCACGATCTGGTCGTCATCACCTGCCCCCAAGGGAAAGCAGGAGACTCAAGAACTTTCGACAGATGGTGGAAATCGGGGGGGCGAAGAAACCGGACGTCTTATTTCGCCCGCACCGAAAGAGGACCCCTCATCCCCTCTCGGACGTCACAGTTTCCCTGCCCTCCGTTGGCGCAATGACGCCGCGCCGAAGAAATTCAAGCAGACCTCCAGACATTCGAAGGGCCCTCGGGGGGAGGTGATAGGTGTGCGGCAGTGCTTCGTGAACGCGACGGGAAGGTCTCGCCGGGAGCGGCTGAAATGCTTGCGACGAAGCTGTGTCAGGGAGTCCCACGAGCCGACCGTTGCCACACGTCACGCTTGTTGCTGTCCGTGGAGTGCATGTACATCTCCATCTCCGAGTAATAGTTAAGCCATTGAAAACACGGCCCCGGATCCCAGAGTCAGAGTGTCAAGACTGTCGAGCGACAGACGATTCGACACATGGGGCCTTAGCTAAACTGAGATCGCACCTTCGGTGCTTCTAAGCCAGTGGTCATCACCGCGGGAACGACACACACAACCAAAAGTACTCGATCCGCGTTTTGGAGAATCGAGTCCGTCGCGGAGGTAATTCAGTCTCACCGATGAGCGCAACCGAGCCTACTGGACCATGGGGACCGAGCCGATCTGTCGGCATCGTGTCGCTTCGGCGAATGACACTTCCTCCGGCGTGGCCGGTCCCAGACTCCCTGCCTCCGAGCAAATGGTCCTCCACTTGATGTCGATTTGTAAGCTATAGAGACTACGGCTCTAACCTGTGTCGGTGCTCGTCATCGGTACTCGTCAAGTGGCGTGGGATGACTGTCGACATCCGTCGACTCGACACTTCGTCGACTCGACACTTCGACACGGCAGGAGTCTTTTTCGATGTGCCGCTAGCAGTCCATGAATACCGAAAATGTCCGACCATTGGTGCGCACAGTGGCTGCTAGTCGTCGAACTCAAGGGGACTGATGTTCAGTTTTTTCATTTTCGAGTAGAGGGTCGTACGTTTCATTCCCAGTCTATTGGCTGCACCCGATGAGCCGCCTATCACTCCGCCCGCCTCTTTCAGGGCCTGAAAAATGAGCTCGCGCTCGACCTCCGGGGACATCTTGCCGGAGGGTGGTTTTGTGCCCCTTTTTAGTTCGTCAAGCGGAACCTTCAGGACTGATGAGTTCGTCAAAATCACACACCGATGAACCAGGTTTTGCAATTCTCTGATGTTCCCCGGCCAGCTCCAACTCAAAAGGGCATCCATGGCTTCGGCAGGGATAGTCGCAATCGACTTCTTCGCTTCACTTGCGTATCTGGACACGAAATGACGCACGAGGGCAGGAATGTCACTTTTTCTCTCCCGCAGAGGGGGAACGTAAATCGGAAAGACATTGACTCTATAGAATAGGTCCTCGCGGAAGCGACCTTCGGCGACACTCCGACGCAAGTCCTGATTTGTGGCGGCGATGAGCCGAACATCGACCTTTACCGTCCGGGTGCTGCCGAGCCTTTCGAATTCCTTGTCTTGCAGCACCCGTAACAACTTCGGCTGAATTACACTCGGGAGATCCCCCACCTCATCCAACAGCAGGGTTCCTCTGCTCGCTAGTTCCAATCGGCCGACGTGGCTATTGATCGCCCCGGTGAATGCCCCCTTTTCGTGTCCGAAGAGCTCGCTTTCCAACAACTCTGTGGGAATCGCAGTACAGTTGACGGCAATGAACCGGCCATTAGCGCGCGGGCTGAGTCGATGAATCGCACGTGCAACCAGCTCCTTGCCGGTACCTGTCTCTCCCAGCAACAGCACCGTCGCGTCCGTGGCGGCTACCGTCCTCACCTGTCTTAGCAGTTCTTGGAGAGGAGCGCTATTCCCCACGATGTCTGGGAACGAATCGCCCTGGCCGGCCAGATCGAAATCCTGGAGTGCCTGTTCGGGTCCTGGCGTCACGACCGAGGTGGTTTGGACGCAATCGGTCTGTACTATAGGCCCATCCGATGAAAGGGTTGCATCCAGCAACTGAGCGATCATTGCGCCAGTACGTCGCAACAACTCAAGCGTCGCTTTCGTCTTGGGAATGACATGCAAACTGCCAAAGCCTATTGCGCCCAGCCTATGACGGTTCGTGGTCAAGGGGAAGATATAGTAGGAACGGACGCCGAGTTGGCGAAGCGACTCCAGGAAAACGGGCAACTTGGATTCGGTGTCCAAATCTTGGACAAGTACCGATCTTTGGTTCTTCCAGGCCCATCCGCTCGCACAGGTGCGAACGGGAATGGATTCACGTCTTTTCTGCGCCTCGCCCGCCTTCCAAGTGTCCAGACGAATGCTTTCCGTACCTGAGTCGTAAAGACCCAATGTGACGAAGTCAAAATTCGAGGATTCCCGCAGGCGGAGTGCCAAAGTGGGGAAAAGAGCATCTGCTGTGGGGTGGCTGACTGCTAGCTGTGCCAGATCAAGTAGATTGCGATACTGGCCGGCTGTCAGATCGGAGAGATAAACGGAATCTAACGCAAGTCTTTGCTCCGGCATATTCTCTCGCACCCGATGGTTTACCGCTCGCCATTCGAACCACGTTTTAGGGTGTCACCTTTCAGGAAAAAGACAAAAGGCCCAACACCTTGTCCCAGGAATGGTCCAATCTCACGCTTGAAATTAATCTTGACACAACGGTCTGCGTTGGCGCTATCAGCAAGTTAATTATTTTTGGTATAATGCTCCGGTCACTACCTGCGAATATCACGGGGTACTCCGCTCGAAGGCGGAGATTCGAATGAGAGAGCTGTGCCGAGCAGACGGTACCTCTACGCCATGCTCTCGTCGGCGTGGGAGGATTTGCCGGATGACAGTTGTCGTGTTTTCTTAGGGATAGCAGCGGGCACGCGCAACGACCTACCTACTGCCCTAGACTTTCATCGGTTTGCTTGACGAATGCTCAGGTGATCTTGGGGCAGTGCGCTGCTAAAATTTGCAATCGGGGAACCGCCCCCGAGGCTTTGGTTGTGAGGCATCAGTGCATTCCCCTCTGCCACAAAACGAAAGCTCCCGTCTCGAAAGTCTTCGTAGCTTTCGAATTCTGGGAACGCCCTGCGAGCAAGTCTTCGACGACTTTGCTAATTTGGCCGCGTTTATCTGCGATGCTCCAGTCGCCGTCATCGCCTTCATCGATGAGCAAAGGGTTTGGTTTAAGGCGAGAATCGGCCTCGAGTTGGATGAGATTCCGCGAGATGGCTCGTTCTGTGCCCATGCCATCTTGCAACCCGACGTCCTGATCGTCCCGGATCCGCCCTCTGACGAAAGGTTCATGAGCAGTTTCTTGGTGAAGCAAATCGGGATCAGATTTTACGCTGGCATACCGCTAGTGACCGATGACGCCCACCCCCTAGGTATGCTAGCCGTGATGGACCGAGTGCCACACCTCATGACTACGGAGCAGAGTGATTCCTTACGCATACTCGCTCGACGGATGATGCATGAACTGGAACTACGGCGAACCAGGGAAACTCAATCACCGCACCAGAGACTTCAGCTCGCGCCCACTCGTCAGCCTTCTGCCACCATCCTGTTGATCGAAGACAACGACAACCTTCGAATCCTTCTGCAACGGACGCTCGCAGGGGCGGGGTTTTCCGTCTTTCCTGCCGCCGATAGCGCAGAGGCACTGCGCTTGTGCCAGCAAAACGATGGCACAATAGACCTTGTGGTGAGTGATATTGTCAGGCCTAGACTCGACGGCCTTCAGCTGTCGGAGCGAATTCGTGCGGTACACCCCGAGATGAGGTTCTTGTTTATCACTGGCTTTGCTGACGAATTTCCCGAATTGCGTGAACTGATCAAGATCGGTGCAATCTTTCTGGAAAAGCCTTTTCTTCCTTCGGAACTGCTGCGTAAGGTGGAAGGCACGCTCGATCAGGGGAAGGCAGCCACCGGTACAGAAGGATAGGCCGTTCAGCATCGGACAGCTTTCTCGACCTCAGCTTTAATAGCCGGGATCTGCGAGTCTGGAGGGTAGTCAATGACGTTAGAACCTTTTTTCGCGCGGAGTCGGAATTCAAATCCCTCTTCTGCTAGAACCGGCATTGCGAAAGACTCTATTGGCTTTCCGCCCAGAGCTGTCGGTCGTTGGAGGCATCGGTCAACTGGGCGGTGATTCTGACTCTTCGCCACTGCACCAACTCGCCGGCGGCAATTCCAAATCGCCCGCACCAGCGGCGTCCGTGGTCAGCGCATGCCCACGGTGGCATACAGCTGTGCCAACCGGTGGGCATGCTCGTCATAAGCCGCTTCAAAAAGCTCAGCTGCGCGCTGCTCGCCGATCACTGCGCCGTCACTCAAGACCTTGGGGGGCGCTCCAGCCTTTGTGAGGAGAAGCGCGACTTGGGCTTTGATGCAGTTGACAAGAAGGCACCCACCGATGGTAGATCCCGGCGAGACGGGAGTGTCCAATCCAGGAATGTTCACCATGGCGTCGCCCACGGGCGCTCCTGTGTCAAGGACCAGGTCGGAGACATCGGGAAGCTTCTTTCCTTGGGGATGACGGCTGCGGCTCTTTTCGCTGTGCCGGGCGCTCACGATCGAAACCACGCGAATGTTGTTGCGCTGAAATTCTTCTGCGATCTCCACGGGGACAACGCTGCACCCACTGGAGCTGATCACCAATGCGGAGTCGTCGGCCGATAGAGCAAAATTCCGGAGGATACGCTCTGCCAGACCATGCACATTTTCGATAAACATCGCCTGACGCTGTCCGTTGGCCCCGACGACAAGGTTATGGAAGGTCAGGGATAGTTCAACGATGGGATTGAAACCGGGAAACGATCCATAGCGAGGCCACATTTCCTCTACCATGATGCGGCTGTGCCCCGAGGCGAAGACATGGACCATCCGGCCCGCGAGTATGCTCTTCGCAAACCAATCCGCCGCCTTCTCAATGGCGGCTTGCTGCGACCTTACATGCTCGACAAGGGCCGCGCACTTGGTCAGATATTGCTCTGTCGGCGTCATAGTGCTCCATTGCATGTTTTGCTGAACCAATTGCTCCGGCTTCATCGCCGAGCTGTGCGGGTACGATCTCAAACTCCGGCGATCCAGATCTCTTCTTGCTTCTTTCCGCCACTCCGCGTCCTCATCGCCATGCCTGCATTCTACGAACATCCCTGTGGATCGCACCATCTTTCGTTTCCTGTACCCGGACTTGCACCTGGCCAACACACTGGGAAGTCTCTGGCAGGCGAATGCGGCTGGCCGCTACCTGCACGCCATGGACCAGCGGGCCGGGCATTTTCGTCCAAATGCGACGCTCACGATGATCCGCTCCACGAGCGGCCGCGAATGGGAAGCCAGTCTTATTCGCGGCATGGAACGAGGACAAACTTCCGGGTCGTTCGGTGCTCCGTGGTATGCTCGCCGCGTATGCCCGTCACGATGTCGGATATCGCCAAGGATCTGGATGTCTCAGTCGTCACGGTCTCCAAAGTTCTGCGCAACCAGGGCAGTATCAGCGCGGAAACGCGCAAGCGGGTGTTGCAGCGGGCAAAGGAACTCAACTATCAAGCGAATTGGATTGCGCGTTCGCTGGTAACCAGGCGCACGTTCACGATTGGATTGCTGCTGCCGGATATCCGGCATCCGTTTTTCGCGGAGATTGCCAAAGCTGTGACCGAAAGCGTCCGGCCGCATGGCTACCACGTGATCATTTCTTACTTCGAAGAAGATCCGGATTTGGAAGTGAGAGAGGCGGAGTTTCTCGTAGCCCGGCAAGTGGACGGACTGATTCTGGCATCGGCCCAATCCGCAGAGGATGGCGGTTTGTTCAAGCGTATTCGCGAGCGCAAAGTGCCGTTCGTCTTGATTGACCGGCCGATCGCAGGCATCCTGGCAAGTTTCGTCGGCGTGGACAATGAAGCGATAGGAAGGCTGGCAACGGAACACCTGATCGCCCAGGGTTGCCGGCGAATTGCGCATTTGCGGGGTCCGGGCAAGGGCATCGCGGCGGCTCGTATGGCCGGTTATAGCAGAGCCTTGGCGAAACACAAGATGGTCATGCCTGCCGGATACGTCGTGCCGGCAAGCTACGATGACGATAAGGGCTATCGGGCGATGCAGAGTCTATTGCGGGCGAAGCCGATTCCCGATGGCATATTTTGTTACAACGATCCGGTGGCCATCGGTGCCATGAAAGCGATTCTTGAAGCGGGGTTGAATGTGCCGTGCGATATTGCAATTGTTGGCGCCGGAAATGTGCATTATTCGGATTTGTTGGCAGTACCCCTGACCACGATCGATCAGGGGGCCAGCCGGATTGGGACCCAGGCTGCGGAACTGTTGATGCAACAGATCACATCGAAGCGCAAGCTGCGGCCGAGGAAGGTGCTGATCGCCCCTAAGCTCACCGTGCGGCAGTCAACCCAGCGGGCGGGGCCAGGCGCGAAGTAATTGAAGGTTGGTGCGGCTGCTCGCCCCCTTATGAATTACCGCAATCTTGCCGATCGTTTATTCGGCGGCTGTTGAGGCGATGGCTCCCCACCTCATGGGGAGGCTCTCATGGGATCATGTCAGTGTTCATTGGCTGTTCTACCGCGACGCGACGCCCCCAAAGCCGTGACGCAGGGCCACTTTCTCGGGAGTATTTCGCTGCATCCAGCTAATGCCCGCACCAATCAAAGGGGCAGAATCCAATAATTCCGAAACGGAGAGCTCCACCCGAAAGTCGCCCAATTCCTCCTGCGTTGCCCGCTGAAAGAGGGAAGCGGCCTGCGAGATTCCTCCTCCAATTATGACCCGTTCTGGAGCAAAGGCAAGACAGGTACGCCGCAAGACTCTCCCAAGCTCTCTTCCAAAACCAGCAAACGTTTTTTGCGCATCGGGATGGCCAGATCCCAAAAGAGCAATGTCGCGTACTTCGGCCCGAGTGCCAGTAAGTTGTTCGTAGCGCGACTGGATCGCCCTTGTGGAGATCGCATCTTCGACAATGCCGTCGCCATAAGGCAGGTTCCAGATCTCTCCGGCCGGAGGGACGCCCGCTCCATTGACGACAATTTTGTCGTCCACCGCAAAAGCGGAACCAACGCCGGTACCCAGGGTTATTCCAGCGGCGCGACTCACTCCGCGTCCCGCTCCATCGTAGAGCTCCCCGATCAGGAAAGCAGCTGCGTCATTAAGAAAATGGATGCGGTGCGGTTCACACTTCAGATACTTCGACAAGCCCTGTTTCAAATCGGTTCCATAGAGGAGGTGGTACTTGTGTCGCATGTAGCTCACACCATGCTCATAGTCGAACGGGTTGGGCATGGCGATTGCGATCCCAACGATCGCGTCTGAAGTTCCAAGCGTTTCGTGCGCAAGAGACTTAAAACTCTCAAAGAATTTATCGGGAACGCCATCCACCGGAGCGGGGACTCGGCGTAATGGGCCGAGCTCGGTGCTGTCCGGACAGAACAGGGCGGCAGCAATGTGGCTGCCCCCAACGTCAAATACCATGATCATGATTCCGGATCCTTCCCGTAAGAGGTCGTAGCCCCGCGATGCCCAGGGTGAGAATGCTCGGAAACGTTATGGAGGTAGACAATCCCACGAGGATAATACTCCACATCGCAAGTGGGCCCATGCTCATCATGGAGGACTGGGGAAGCGATTTTACATGCTATGAGATTGCCAATTCCTTCTGCATCTCCTCCAAAGTGAGGCCTTTGGTCTCCGGATACACAAACAAAACCACGAAGAATTGCAAGACCATCATGGCTGAAAAGAAGACGAACGGGTAAGCGCCGGAAGACGCAGCCATAAGAGGAAATATGCCAGAGATCAACGCATTCATAAACCAGTGCGAGAAACTGCCCAGGCTTTGTCCTTTCGCCCGAACCGCATTGGGAAAGACTTCCGAGATATAAACCCAGATCACAGCTCCTTGTGAAAATGCGAAGAAGGCAATGTAACCCACCAACAGCCACACCAGAAGATTCTCATGGCTGTGGGCGAAGAAGATTGCAGAAACTCCAGCCAGGCATGCCGCGGTCCCGACCGAACCGACCAGCAACAGGGTCTTGCGGCCGAGTTTATCGATCACCGACATCGCGATCATGGTGAATGTAAGATTGGTGGCTCCGATCGCGACGGCTTGAAGGTTGCCAGAGATTCGGCTGAATCCAGCATGAGCAAAAATGTCGTTGAGATAATAAAGGATGGCATTGATACCGGACAGTTGATTGAACATGCCAATGCTCACTGCCAGAAAAATCGGAAAAGCATGGCTTCTGGAAAACAATTTCGCGCCCGTCTGCTTCTGTTCCACATCAATGGATTCGACGATGTCTTGCAGATCCCGCTCGTAGTTATCGTCCCCCGTCATCTGCAGGACCGTCCTGGCCTCGGCCACTCGTCCCTTCTTGACCAGCCATCGCGGACTTCGCGGAATCGCAAACAGCAGCACAAAAAATAGCGCCGCCGGAAACGCAGCCACCCCCAGGTCCCACCGCCATTCCCTGGCGCCCAGATGCAGTAGTGCAATGAGGTAGTTTGAAAAATATGCCAGGAGAATGCCGAACACTACGTTGAACTGAAACAACCCTACCAATCTTCCCCGCCATTTCGCGGGGGCAATCTCGGCGATGTACATCGGGCCCAGCACCGACGAGCCGCCAATGCCCAGTCCGCCGATAAAGCGAAACGCAACCAGCGACCACCAGTTCCAGGCAAAGGCGCAGCCTAGCGCAGAGATCAAGTAGAAGAGCGCCAGGCCTCGCAGGCTATCGCGCCGGCCATAACGCTCCCCAGGGAACCCTGCGAGCATCGCACCCACAACTGTGCCCCAAATGGCAATGGAGACCGTGACTCCCAAGAGCTTCGAAGATAGTTCGAAGACCTGCGACAGTGCGCCCGTGGTACCTGAAATGACGGCAGTATCGAAACCAAACAACAGACCGCCCAAGGCGGCTACCCCCGTGCTTTTCAACAAGATCGAGTTCAGCTTCATGCTGTCTCCAGCGGTCCGATTCTTGCGTCAAGGGCATTTGCTTCGGAAGTCGTCCAATCCGGGATCGCCCCCCGGCGGCTGGCGACCAGCGCTCCCACGCGATTCGCGAAGTCAGCAATTTCTAGTGTCGACCATCCACTGCCCAAGCCGTGAAGGAAGGCGGCTGCGAAAGCATCGCCCGCACCGACCGTATCCACAACTTGAATTGGATAGCCGGGCGCTTCGATATATTGCCCGCCCATCAGAAGCGCGCACCCAAGGGAGCCGCGCGTTACGCACACACCCGCCCATTTGTACGAGTCCGCATAACTTCGACAGAAGTCCTCCAGCGAACGATGCCGAGAGCCGAACATGAGGGCAATTGCTTCGACCTCTTCATGATTCAGTTTCACGATGGTTGCCCGCGACATGAGTTGTTGGATCAACCTTGGCGTGTAAGCATCGGACCGCAGATTTACATCGTAAAAGCGGCGCGCTTCCGATGCCCGATCAAGAAGATCCGTCGTCAATTCCCCAGCCTGGGGACTCATTTGGTGCAGCGTTCCGAAATAAACCCAATCAACTGGGCGCGAAAACAATCGGTCATACTGTGCCGCCGCGAGCTGCGGAAAATCGTAGGCCGCCGGCCGGTGAAGAATGAACTTCGGTTGTCCATCGCTTGCCAGCGCAACCGAAACGGTGCCCGTGGAATGATCTTTGTCTATATGCAGATATTCCGTCACCAGGCCAAGCTGAGACATGCGGTCGATGACCCTCTGGCCCCGCTCGTCCGCGCCAACTGCACTGATGAATGAAACCCTATGTCCCAGTCTGCTAAGGTGGGCTGAAAAATTAAACGAGGCGCCTCCTAAGTGTTCTTCTTGTCCGACGATGTCCCAAAGTACCTCACCGATGCTGATGACGTTCACGCGTAATCCTCGGAGTCCAGGTCTGGCATGCGCGCGGCGCTTGAAATTCTGGCACAGTATACACTCCTGTTGAAGACGTGGGCGCAGGCTCAGTTTTTTGCGAAAGCCTCCGTCAGGGACATGACTTTCAGCGCACCTCTAAGCTGATCGATTGTGGCGGAGGACCTGAGAGTAACGGTGGCGGGCTCTCCAGGAAGCAGATCAAAATAGTTGTCCGAGCTTTCGACATCGAGATCTCCGAAAGAAACATAGACGCTGCGAGCGAGTTTCGGTGACTGCAACGTAATCGTGTAGTCTCCTCCGCTTTGACTGAGAGTGGCCTCAATCTTGGGCATGACCGGCAGTTCCAGGTTGTGCGTCACATCGAACCATAGAAGGTTCCGGGACACTTTCTTCCCGGCCACTTCCAGATCGACCACCAGAAAGCTGCGATGAGGATCGGCCTTCGCCGACAGGTCTGGTTTATCGAAACTGAGATAGATCGCGCTTGATTGTGCAGTAACTTGAATGTCTTTCGTTTGATCGAGCAGAACGTTTCCAGAGAAATCGAGAAGCCGTGTGTGAATCGTTCCAGAAAATGGCTGCAGCTTGTCCGACACGACGTATACGTCCACTTTATCGTCGTGCAAATAGGGCGAGACCAGCGCATCGTCGTAGAAGCGCCGGGCATAGTAGTGCAGGGCTTTCCAACGCCCGTAATAATCGATGCTCGCCCAGGAAGCTACCGGCCAGCAGTCATTCAATTGCCAGTACAGCGAACCCATGGTGCGCGGTCGCTGCCGGCGCAAATGCTCCGCGCCGATCTTGATAATCTCGGCCTGCTGCACTTGGCTCAGATACACGAACGAAGGAAAATCCTTGGGCTCGCGGTATTCGCGCAACATATAAGTCAAAATGCGCTCATTTCCGCCCTTGTTTTTCTGGTGTGCCTGCATGATGGTGGAATGAATGTCAAAGTCCTCCGGCTTGGCAAATGCCCGGACCGTCCGCATCTCGGGAAAAGATTGAAATCCGTATTCCGTCATGAAGCGGGGAAATTGCTTGGTGTAGTCTTCCGCCGGTGCCTGCTGGTGCCACACGGCCCAATAGTGCATATCGCCGTTGTGCTGATTATCGGGAATTTCCTCGAAGTTGGCGGTGGGAGAGCTGGGCCAGTAAGGCACGGGATCGGCGTACTGAGTAACCGAACTCTTGAGGATGTCCGCAAACATAACCAAGTAATCTTGCCAGACGCGATCGCGGATTTCCGGAGAGATAGCTTCCTTGAACTGCTGCCGATCGACCCAGTGATACCAACCGGTTTCAACCTCATTATTTCCGCACCAGATCACGATGCTGGGATGATCGCGGAGCCGCTTGATCTGCTCGATCGCTTCCTCGCGGACGTTTTCTTGAAAGGAGGTGTCCCCGGGAATCATGTCTCCGCCGAACATGAATTCCTGCCAGACCATGATGCCCAGTTCATCGCAGATATCGTAGAAATCATCGGACTCATAGTAGCCGCCGCCCCATTCACGAACCATATTCATGTGGGCGTCGCGAGCGGCCTGGAGAATTTTGCGATGCACTTCAGGAGTCACACGGTTGGGAAAGCTGTCGAACGGAATGACATCCGCGCCTTTCGAGAACACAACGATGCCGTTTACCACGAACTCGAAACTCTTTCCCCATTGATCCGCTACGCGGCGCAACTCCAGCGAACGTAGCCCGGTTTTCACTTCCGCTCGCACCCCCACAACTTTACGACCGAGGCTTATCGAGGCCAAGAATCTGTAGCGGTTCTGGGGCCCGTATCCGACCGGGTACCAGAGCTTTGGTGTGGCAATGCGAATTGGAAATGAGAGGTGATTCATACCGGCATCGAGTTGCAGCGTCTGGGTTCCATCGGTCGTCTGTGCTCCAGACAGTTCAGCGTGCGCCAAAGTAAGAGTCGCTGTCGTGGGCGTGCCGGCTTCGATGTCAAGCTCCGCTGTGACACTGGCCGTATCGGCAGTGACTTTCTGTTGGTGGATGTGGAAATTGTCGATTCGCAGCGCATCCCAAGTTTCCAGACGCACGGGCTGCCAGATGCCTTCGGTCATGAAACGCGGTCCCCAATCCCAGCCGTATTGATACGGCGCCTTGCGTGTGTACGGGGCGGTAGCGATGTTCTCCTCGTTCCCGAAATTATGAGTTGATATCGAGGGCAATACATAAGGCAGTGACTTGACGTAGGGAATCATCTTCTCGATGGCAGAATGGAAAACGACACGGAGCGTATTCGGACCGGGCTTCAGCAGCGGTTTCGCGGGGATTCGCCAGTGGCGGAACATGTTGACGGCATGGAGAATCGCTTGATCATTGAGGGAGACATCCGCCAAGGTGTCCAGACCATCAAACACCAAATCGACATGGCCGTGCGCGAGCGCGGCCGCATCGACTTGAAACACAGTTTGATATTCCCAATCGGTCAGGCCAATCCACTGCAAGCGGAATTCGTTATCCCGATCGAAAGGGTCGGGGATGAGACTGTTACGCAGCAGGTCAGTATGCACTACGCCCGGAACCTGCGCGGGATGCCATTGCATGACGTCGGATTTGTCTGTGTTTCCGACGGCGCGAAACTGCCAATCCGAGTCCAGGGTCCGGGAGGAAGGTTCGGCTGCTGGAAGAGGCAATGCTGCAAGCAAGGAAAAGCAAAGCACGCAAAATACGGCAGTACCGAGACGGCGAAAGAATCGCTGCTGCGTCAGTTTCATATCAGCGCTCCTGTTTGAGTTCTCAGAAATTGAAATCTTCGGGCGACGGCTCTACTTTGCCGAATAGATCCGGTTCTGCCCGTCCCCGCGATCTCGAAATCAATGAGCGCAACTTATCACAGGTGAGAGATAAATTCATTGGACGAAGGACCGTGGAAGAGGAGAATATTACGAAATGCAAGAAGGTCTGGTGACAGGGCGTCGTAGCGGTTCCCCCAGCATCGGGGCTGTAATTCTCGATTACGGTCAGGTTCTGGCTCGCTGCCCCACGACGGAAGAGTTCAGGCGCTTGGCGGAAATGTTTAATGTGAGTTTCGAATTGTTTTATCAGCTGTGGGAAACCAGCCGAGATCTTTATGACCGCGGCGATTTTACCGCGGAGGAGTATTGGCTGAAGTTGGCGGCACAGACCAATACTTCGATTGATCGCGAACAGATCGAGGTCCTCCGCCAAGTGGAGGTTGAAATCTGGGCCCATACCAATCCAGACATGCTCGATTGGGTGAGCCAGTTGCACGCCGCAGGAATCAAGACCGGCTTGCTATCCAACATGCCTTTGGACCTGGCGGCGCATGTGCGAACAAATTGCAAGTGGATGGAGAACTTTGCCTTCAAGACATTCTCAGCCGAAGTGAGATTAATCAAGCCGGAGCCAGCCATCTATGAGCACACACTTCGCGGCCTCGGCGTTTCCGCAGATGCAACGTTGTTTGTAGATGATCGCGAGGCCAATATCCAGGCGGCCCGCACGCTGGGGATTCGTGCGATTCAGTTCCGATCAATCGCACGGCTCAAGCATGACCTGGAAGCGTTGGGCTTTCCCATATTGCCGGCGGGTGCGGAAAGTCCTGCGGATCGACCGGGGCAAGAAATCAATTTTCAGCTTTGACATCGAGACAAACGGTTACACCCTGGCTAATGCTGCGATTCCTGCTTTTCAGGTGCTTGCGGCGGATTAGAACCGGTCTGCAGCCTTTGGAACTCCTGCATTTCATGTTGCTCGGCTGCCGTCTTTCCCTGTTTTCTATAGAGACTTGCCAGCCCGAAGTGCGCCTGCGCCGCGAGTGAACTTTCCTTTTCGATGGAAAGGAGCTTGGTCCATTCCTTCTCGGCAGCGGCGGTGTCGCCCTCAAGCGAAGCGGCCTTTCCCAGCGAATAGAGCGTCTCCGGCATGTCCGGCATCAACTTGTCGGCGCGCAAAAGTTCCGCCCGCGCCTCGTGCATCTTGCCCTGTTCCAGCAACGCAGCTCCCAGACGGTAAAGTGCCTCGGCGTTTCCGGGCTGCAGTTTGGCTTGTGCCCGAAACTCTTCTTCCGCTTTGGGCCATTGGAAAGCTCCGGCATACACTTCGCCCAGTTCCAGGTGAACTTCGGGGATATCCGGCCGCAAGCGCAACGCTTCGCTGTACTCCTTTTCAGCATCTGGCATATTCCGGAGTACGAAGTAGTTTTCTCCCATCGCCTGGTGCGCGCGGGGAGAGTCGGGATAAGCGGCCAGCAAAGTGTCGATCGATTGTTTTGACAGCAAACCGCAAGCGCGGCCAAAGTAATACAAGATATCGGGGTCGTTGGGACGCGCGGACAAGGCCGCCTGCAGGTTCGCGACCCCCTGGGGAAGTTGCCCGGTCTGTATCTGCGCAATTCCCAACGCGGCCTTCTCTTGGGCTCGTTCGAGGTGTGGGATCGCCTCGGCCGCGTAGCCTTGCGCGAGCAGGGCATAGCCCAGTAACTGGTGAGCGGGCACCGAGTCCGGATCCACGTCCAGCGCATGCTTCAGCGGGGCAATGGCGGAAGCGAAATCGCGCTTCTCCATGTATGCCTGACCCAGGCTGATGAAGCCCTCCGCGAAGTCGGGATCGAGCTCCGTGACCTTGCGAAACTCTGCAATGGCAACATCGAACTGTCGTTGTTTGTCGGCCGCGATTCCCGCCTGCATGTGCTGGGCGGCCTCCGGTGAGGGAGTGTGTAAGGCGAACCATAAGAGTAATAGTGCGCGGATCACGGCTTCTCCGGCTCACGGACCCCTAAGAACTGATTGGCGTGAACCTCATTCAAAGTCTGGTGAATACCCGAAGGCCACACGACCTCCACCTTAGCCTTTTCCGCCGTTCCGAGTCCGAAATGAAGGCGTTTGTCGCTCGCCGAAAGATAACCAACGGCTGAGGTCGCGTATCGTGTCTGCCCGTTCACCTGCACGCGGGCGCCGTATCCATCACGATTGCTGCGCGTGCCACGGAGCGAAATTACCAGCCAGTGCAACTTGCCGCCACGGTTGAGCAGCACTTGAGGGTGGCCACCGAGACAGGTCATCACCACGTCCTGCCAGCCGTCGTTATTCAAGTCGCCGAACGCAGCTCCACGCGCGGCCACCGGAGTCGTGACTCCGGAATCGACGCGTTCGAAGCGGTTATTGTGATTCATTGCCACGAGCGGCACGTCAAGATAGTGCAGGGAAGGATCGATGCTCCCCACGTTGTCCAGCACATGGCTTTGGGCGACAAATAAATCCTTCCAACCGTCATTGTCGAAGTCCTCCAAGCCAAGGCTCCAGCCGGAGCTTCCACTGGAGAGTACGCCGAGGCCGGTTTCGAGACTGCGATAACTGAACGAACCGCCGCCGTCGTTGTGATAAACGCCGTAAATTTCCCGGGGCAACAGGGTCACGATGATGTCTGGCCGACCATCGTTGTCATAGTCCTGAAAAACCACACCCATACCCGACATCCGCCTGCCATCTTCGGAAAGCGCTGCGCCGGCTTCAAGCGCGACCTCGGTGAACGTTCCGTTCCCGTTGTTGTGATAAAGATACTGCTGCATACCGTCGTTGGAGACAAATATGTCGGTAAAGCCGTCTCCATCGTAGTCGGCAAATCCTACACCCAAAGCGCGCCCCTTCTTTGCGGCGATACCGGAGCGTTGGCTCACATCGGTGAAGGTTCCATCGCCGTTGTTGTGATAAAGGATGTTGGTGGTGGCGGGAAATTCTTCCGGTGGACAATACGTGTGGTAATTGCCGCCGCAGTCTTTGCTGTGCTTGGTGTCCCAGTCCATGTATCGGGTAACAAACAGATCCAGTTTTCCGTCATTGTCGTAGTCGAAAAACCCGGCGGAGACGGACCAGCCGCCCCCAGCGACACCTGCCTTCGCAGTTACGTCCGTGAAGGTGCCGTCACCGTTGTTGTGATAGAGAATATTCTTTCCATAACTAGTGACGTATAGATCGGGGTAGCCGTCATTATCATAGTCGCCCACAGCCACTCCCATGCCGTAATTTCCATCCCCCGCATTCGCCAACCCCGCTTGCTCGGTTACATCGGTGAAGCTTCCATCCTTGTTCTGACGGAAGAGCCGATTCCAGTATTTCGGGTCATGACGGTCGAAATTATCCGGCGTCGGCAAGGGGCTGGTCAGGCGGCCGCCGTTCACGAAAAAGATGTCCAACAAGCCGTCGTTGTTATAGTCGAGCAGGGCAACTCCTCCGGGCATGGTTTCGATCAGATGCTTCTGAGGAGTGGGCGAATTCTCTAGCGTAAAATCCAATCCGCGCGGCAGACTGACCTCGAACACAGGCGCCGCGAGGGCCGCACCAAACAGCACCAATGTCATGATGGACGATACGCGTAGCAGAGGGTTCAGCAACTTGGAATTCCTTCAGTCGCCTAGCATATCGCGCTCGTGGCTCTAATTGCACACTCGTTTAGCAGGAGCACGTCAAAAGTGCACGCGCGACGCGTCACCAGGCTGCGAGCCACAAATTCATTTGATAATGCGATTCCTTTGAGACCTTGCAGGTCTTTCGCGATTGCCAAAGCGGGAGCGGCCATAGCGAGGAAAAATACAACTTCCCATACAAAGAACGGACAAAAATACAACTTCCCATAGACAGAACCGGCGAGTCCAGATTTCCAGATTTAACGATTACCTACCGCAACAGAATGCATATTCTTCTTGACAACGAATGCTCTTCTGATTCAAACTGCGCAGTTAAAAATATTAATGCAAAAACACTAGTTTCGGAGGTCGTATGCCGTCTTTCAAGTTGCAGACGCTGCTTTTCTCCCTGGTTCTAGTCCTCACGACTTCTCTTTCCCTTCGCGGTCAAAGTACTTACGGCACCGTCGATGGCACTGTGGTGGATCCCTCCGGAGCGGTCGTAGCCGGCGCTCAAGTCACGCTGACCAACACAGGAACAGAGGAAAAGCATACTCAGTCCACGGGCAGTGAGGGCTCATACCAGTTTGTGAACGTGGTGCCCGGGCAATATCGCTTGGACATCACAAAGTCAGGCTTCAAGCATTTCAGCCGAACGAATGTCTCGGTTCAAGTGCAGCAGGATACTCACATTGACGCCACCTTGCCGGTTGGCCAGGTCACGGAGAGTGTGGAAGTAACTGCCGAGACTTCGTTGCTACAGGCGGAGACTTCGTCTCTAGGCCAAGTCGTAGAGGAGCGCAAGGCCGACGAACTGCCTTTGAACGGACGCAATATTTTTAACTTGATTACGATCTCTCCTGCGGCGGTGGCACAGGGTGGATCCGGCGGTTCGCCGGTCACCCAGAACCCGTTCAGTTGGGGCAATTACCAAGTCGGGGGCTCATTCGCCAACCAAGGCGCGCAGTACCTGGACGGCCAGCCGCTGAATATCGGTTACATTAACCTGCCGATCATCATTCCAACCCAGGACTCAATTGGCGAGTTCAAAGTGCAATACAACAATCTGGGTGCCGAATGGGGCAAGTTCTCCGGCGGCATCGTGAACCTGAGCACGAAGTCCGGCACCAACGGTTGGCATGGTTCCGCCTATGAATACTTCCGGAACAAGGTGCTGAACTCCAACGAATACTTCCACAAGCAGGCCGAGTTGAAGGCTGGCCAGAGTAACGAGCCGCCACCGTGGTCCCAGAACCAGTACGGGTTCCAACTCGGTGGGCCCGTGGTCAAGGACAAGACTTTCTTTTACGTTAGCTGGGAGCAGTACCGGCAGAGAACAGGAGCGCCTTTCACCACCACCGTTCCCGCAGCCGGAATGTTGAATGGAGATTTCTCGGCGCTGTGCACGGCGGGCTTCACCGCTGGCTTATGCAATAACCCAGCGCAACAAATTTACGACCCCTATACTGTGAACCAGGCGACTGGAGTTCGCCAGCCTTACTTGAATAACCAGATTCCGAGTGCGGAGTTCAGCAAGGCGACAACTACGATGTGGAAGACCTACTTTCCGGCTGCTACCTCGGCCGGCACAGTGGACAACTTCACGAGTGCGGCCGCGTCTGGGGGTAACACCAATGAGTTCGTTGCGCGCGGAGACCAGAACCTCGGGAGTAACACGCGTCTATTCGGAAGATTTGCCTATTTCGGATTGACTGATCTCCCCACGAATCCGCTAGGAACCGGTCTCTGCTTCGATCGTTGCGCGGAGCTCTACCACAGCAAGCTGCTCGCACTGGGCCTGAACCACACTTTTTCACCCACGACCATTCTCGACGTGAATCTGGCGGGGAGCCGGTTCATCTACGCGCGGGCACCCATTCTTTCGGGTTTTGACCTGACGACTCTGGGCTGGCCAGCCACCTACAACAGTCCCCCAGGTTCGATGCGCACTCCTCCTACCCCGGCGTTCCCGTTCAACAATGACGTCGGCAAGTCGCAGGGCAACAGCGCCATCGGAGATCACAACACGCAGTACAATCTGACGCCCGCGCTCACCATGATTCGGGGAAAGCATACGCTACAGGCGGGAGCCCAGTTCGAGATAGGGCTGGACAACTACTTCCAAACCAATATCGCCAGCGGCGCGTTCGCCTTCGGCGGAAACTGGACAACGTCGGCTGCAGGGGTTTCCAATCCTCAATTCGCATTCGCCGACTTTCTGCTGGGTCTATCGCAAAACGAGGGGAGTTTCGTAAACCAGACCGAAGGCGTCGCGCAGGTTCCAGCGCAAACTGCGGGCAAGCAAGTGTACCGCGCCCTCTATTTTAACGACACGTGGCGTCTGACCAATAAGCTCACCCTGAACCTGGGGCTTCGCTATGAGTTGCAAGGGACTTGGTCAGAACGCTTCAACCGGTTTACCTACTGGGATCCCAGCGCCACCAATGCTACCGTTACGGGCTGCAGCGGAACTGCAGGTTCTGCGTGCCCCGGCGATGCGTTCCTTGTAGAAACAGGCCGGAACTCCAGCCCCAACAATATCCCCATGGATAAGAAGGCGTTCTCGCCAAGGATTGGGTTCGCCTATGCCTTGGACCAGAAGACGGTGATCCGGGGCGGATACGGCATCTTCTTCATCCCGAACTATGTCTCGTTTGGGCTTAACCCCGACAATGACGTAGTGAGTCTCGCCAGCACTCCATTCACGGCTACGAAAAATGGGTTCAAAACTCCCTTCAGCACGATGGACGGATTCAACTGCACGCTGACGGGAAACCCGACCCCGCCCACTTGTGCTGAGCCTGGACCGTTCGGCGCGGCAGGAATCATTCTGCCGCCCGGGCGCAATCCGCAACCCAACGTCTCGGCTTTCGTGGCGGCGAACGGGTCGCCTACGCTGGCACCCTATTTCGACCCGAAGTACGGATATGTAGAGCAATATAACCTCGACATCCAACGTCAGTTGCCGCTTGGCTTCTTTGCGGATGTGGCCTATGCCGGCTCGCACGGCGTGCATCTGGAACAATACTCGACCCACCTCAACCAGATCCCGGATTCTTTTGTTGCGCAGGCCGCGCAACAATGTCCTACTGGGAGTGTAGGGTGCGTGCCGACCATCGCCACGCCGGTTCCCAACCCGCTGGCCGGGAGTCCCAATCCCAGCCTGAACGGTGCCACGATTTTCCAGGGTCAACTTGATCGGCCGTACCCGCAATACATTGACGTGAATTTAGCGGGGTATGGTTGCTGTAGCAGCACCTACAACTCGTTGCAGGCGACGGTGACACGGCGGTTCGCAGGCGGCGGCACACTGTTAGCGGCCTATACCAACGCTAAACTCCTCAGCAACACCGACACGCTGACGAGTTGGCTGGAAAGTTCGACGGGAGGCGTCGGGCAGGTTCAGGACTGGAACAATCTGAACGGGGAAAAGTCGCTCTCCTCGCAGGATGTTTCGCAACGACTGGTGATCAGCTACGTCCTCGACCTCCCCTTCGGCCATGGCAAGAAGTTTGCGGCCGGACTAAGTGGAGCAGCTGACAAAGTCGTTTCCGGTTGGGGAATCGACGGCGTGACCACGTTCCAGAAGGGCTTCCCGCTGAAAATCGGCTATGCCGGCTCGACCCCCTTGGAGCAAGCCAACTTGGGGGTTTCCAACGTTCGACCCAACGTGGTTGCGGGATGTGACAAGACCGGCCCCCGTACCACGACCGAGTGGTTTAACACCGCATGTTTCTCTGCGCCTCCAAACTGGGGGTATGGGAGCGAATCGCGCGTGGATCCCACACTCCGGGCGCCCGGAATCAACAACTTTGACTTCGCCATATTCAAGAGGACAACGTTTACCGAAAGATACGGTCTCGAGTTCCGGACGGAGTTCTTCAATCTGTTCAACCACCCGCAGTTCGGGTTTCCGTCCCAAAATCTTGGCGCTGCCGACTTCGGTACGATCAGCTCGACCGTGCCCAGTACTAACCCTCGGCTAATTCAGTTTGCCCTGAAGTTTGCTTTCTGAGTTGCGCTACAAGAACCGGACTGGGCATTTTGCCCAGTCCGGTTTTTTAGTGCTCTTGAGATGCTCTTTCACCAAGCAGCAGACATTGCAACCTCTGTCTCTCTTTGCATTTGTCTGGTACTCCGACCCGCATGAGGAATCTCTCCGTCATCGACTATTCCGAGGCCAAGCGGATCATCGACCTGATCGTCGAAAAAGCTACGCAGATGCAAAAATCGGTTGTGGTTGCCGTCGCCGATCCGCATGGTGAACTCATCGCTCTTGCTCGTATGGATGGCGCTCCTATTTCCTCGATCCGAATTGCTGCGAATAAGGCGTGGACCGCTGCGCGCGAGCGAAAAACGACAAAGGAAATCGGAGAAAAGGTGCGCCACCCGGAAAAGGGACATGACATTGCCTACTACGGTGATCCCAGATTCGTAGGGTGGGGCGGCGGCCTTCCCATTTGGAAGGATGGCGCTGTTGCCGGCGCCGTCGCAGTCAGCGGCCTTTCGTCGCGCGAGGACATCGAGTTAGCTACACTTGCGCTGGAACTGATCGATGCGCAGAAGATTCCATGAGTACGCGAGCGAACTGGTTCGACTAAATTTAAGTCAACTCAAAAAGTGGAGGTTTCCAATGGTCCGCAGACTCCAGCGCATTTTTCTTTTCCTGGTTTTGCCTTTCCTGGCATGGTCCCAGGCGCAGACATCCTCACCGGATGTTGAGGCCCGCGTTGATTCCCTCCTTAAGAAGCTGACTATCGAGGAGAAGGTTGACTTGATCGGCGGAGTGGACAGTTTTTACATTCGCGCCAATGAGAAGATAGGCCTGCCGCGGTTGAAGATGGCGGACGGGCCGGTGGGCGTGCGGAATTACGGTCCATCGACGGTGTTTGGCGGTATTGGTCTGGCAGCGACTTGGGATCCGGAACTGGCGGGCCGGATCGGAGCAATCATCGGCCAGGACGCCCGTGCCCGCGGGGTGCATTTCATGCTCGGGCCGGGCGTGAACATTTATCGTGCGCCGCTGAATGGCCGCAACTTCGAATACTTCGGCGAAGACCCGTTCCTCGCCGCGCGCACTGCGGTCGCTTACATCAATGGCATGCAAAGCCAGGGAGTCAGCGCAACCATCAAGCACTTCATGGGTAACAATTCGGAATTCGACCGTCACAACACCGATTCCATTATTGATGAGCGCACCATGCGCGAAATTTATCTTCCGGTGTTCGAAGCCGCAGTTAAGGAGGCGCATGTTGGAGCCATCATGGATTCCTACAACCTGACCAACGGCCTGCACATGACCCAGAACGGTTACCTGAACACGGATGTCGTGAAGAAGGAGTGGGCATTCGCTGGAATCGTGATGTCTGATTGGGATGCCACGTATGACGGCGTCGCCGCCGCCAATGGCGGTCTCGACGTGGAGATGCCCTCGGGAAAGTTCATGAACCGTGCGACTCTGTTGCCGGCCATCAAGGCCGGGACGGTCAGCGAAGCAACCATTGACGATAAAGTCCGCCGAATTTTGCGGACCGCGATTCAATTTGGATGGCTAGACCACGACCAAACCGACCTGTCAATCCCGCTCCTGAACGTTGCAGGAAAACAGACTGCACTGGAAGCGGCGCGCTCGGGGATGGTCCTTCTCAAAAATGATGGCAATCTTCTGCCTCTGGAGAAGGGGAAAATCAAGTCTATCGCCATCATCGGTCCTGACGCCTATCCCGCCCAGGTTGGCGGGGGAGGTAGTGCGGAGGCTAAGCCCTTCACACCGGTGAGCTATCTGGAAGGCATTGTGAATTACCTGGGCGATGGCGCGAAGGTCTACTATTCGCGGGGGATCCCAACGCTTGATGAAATTTCAGCTCAGACGGAATTTACTACGCTGGCGACTGGCGGCAAGAAGGGTCTGAAGACGGAGTTCTTCAATAATGTGGATCTCGACGGCCTGCCTGCGATGGTGCGAGAGGAAGAGCACGTCCACTACGAACCCCCCCGCGAAGGGGAAGTCACGAATAACAATATCTCAATTCGGTGGACCGGTTTCTTCACGCCGAGTGCTCCCGGACAATACCTTGCATTCGTCCAAGGCCCGGGTGAAACCGGCGGCTACCGGCTCTATATCGACAAGAAACTCGTGCTCGATAACTGGAAACAATGGTACGCCTTCGTTGGGGAGGCTCCGGTTGCGCTCACCGCGGGTCCGCACGAGGTTGAACTGGACTACCGCGCCAAAAAGATCTGGGGTAAAACCGCGGCTAACTTTGGCATTGTCCGTGCTGAGACGCTGGTCACTGCGGAGGCGAAAGCGCTGGCCGCTCGCGCTGATGCCGTGATCGTCGCCCCGGGTTTCGATGCCGAGAGCGAAGGCGAAAGCGGCGACCGGATGTTTCGTCTGCCTCCAGGTCAGGACGAACTCATCAACCAGATTGCGGCGGTGAACAAGAACACGATCGTGGTCGTAACGTCCGGCGGCGGGGTTGATATGACGGCGTGGGTCGATCGTGCCCCTGCGCTTCTGCAGGCGTGGTACCCCGGCCAGGAAGGCGGCACCGCTCTGGCGCAACTACTCTTTGGAGACTTCAATCCTTCCGGGCGCTTGCCGATTTCGATCGAACGCCGATGGGAGGACAATGCGACGCACGACAGTTACTATCCGAAGAATGGCGGGAAGAAGGTTGAATACAGCGAAGGAATTTTCGTTGGCTATCGCCACTTCGACAAGTCCGCCGTTAAGCCTCTTTTTGCCTTCGGCTACGGACTGTCCTACACATCATTCGCGTACAAGAATCTTACGATTTCTCCCCCTTCGGCGGACCAGCAGGTCAGCGTCGCGTTCGACGTCACCAACAGCGGTACTCGCGCCGGCGCGGATGTCGCGGAGGTGTTCATTGGCGACCGTCATGCTCCAGTCCCTCGCCCGGTCAAGGAACTGAAGGGTTTTACGAAGGTAAGCCTAAGTCCGGGCGAAACCAAGAACGTTACCGTCAAACTCGACAGGCGAGCGTTCTCATATTATGACGTCAAAAAACACGTGTGGACAGTGGCGCCGGGAGATTTCGACTTATTTGTCGCTCGTTCGGCAGCCGACATCGAACTGACGGGGAAGGTAAGCTTGCGCTAGAAGTCTGAACGAAATAGCTTCTTTGATCGTTTCCTTACGCAGGATGCCCGTCCACGCTCACCCAAGCGCGCGAGGCGGAGGATCGTTCAACCGCATGCAGCTGCGGCAAAGGAGTGCGTATAGAAGGCGATGTAGCGGGTAACGGTCGGCGTGCGCGTTAAGGATCGACTTTGCCGCCTATCGTCTACCACTTCGTTTAGACTTCAGCCCTGCATGCATGGAAGCTACTGTGGCTCCACGACCTTCACACAGGCGGGTGATGGCACCTGAACCGTCTCGCCCGTCGGGGTGAGGTGGCCGGTCTTGCGATCAATGCGAAAAACAACGATCTGGTTGGAATCCTGGTTCGCGGCGAGCAGCCATGATCCGGTGGGATCGATTGCGAAGTTTCGCGGTGTCTTCCCTTTCGCGGAATCGGTCTCAACGTGCGTTAGCGTACCTATGTGGGAATCGATCGCGAACAGGGCGATGCTGTCATCTCCACGGTTCGAGGCAAAGAGAAATTTTCCGGAAGGATGGATTTCGATTTCTGCCGCCGTGCTTTTGCCGTTGAAACCTTTTGGAAGCGTGGAGATGGTTTGCAATTCATGCAGCCCGCCGGTGGGGGCATTGTACGAGTAGGTTACGACCGTAGAGTGCAGCTCATTAATCACGTAGAGGAATCGGCCGTTGGAGCTAAATCTTAAATGCCGCGGGCCTGCGCCGGGAGCGGCTCTCATGATTTGCGGCTTGGTTCCCAAGGATCCCTTCACGGCGTCAAAGCGATAAACGAGCAACTGATCGAGTCCGAGGTCGGCGACAACCGCAAAGCGATTGTCCGGCGAAAGCGCGACGGCATGGGCGTGAGGTCCCTTTTGCCGCTCAAGATTTACGCTGGAGCCTTTGTGCTGCACGAACCAGGAAGCCTCCCCCAGACGACCGTCTTTCAGCACCGGAAACACAGCCACGCTGCCCAGCGTGTAATTCGAGATCAGTGCGAATTTGCCGGTCCGATCCAGAGTGATGTGAGCCGGACCTTCATCGTGGGAGGAGACCTGGTTCAAGAGAGAGAGTTTCCCGGTTTCGGAGTGGATGGCGAATGCGCTCACTGCACCCGTGGGCTTCCCCTTATAGTTCGAAGTTTCGTTGACGGCGTACAGGAATCGTCCGCTGGAATCGACAGCGAGGAAAGACGGTTCGGCGGCTTCGGCGGCAAGACCTAGCGAGGTAAGCTTGCCCGTGGAGGCATCAAAACGGTAGGCATAGATTCCTTCGCTGCCGTGGTCGGTGTAGGTGCCAACGTAAACCACATATTCTTGCTGTGCTGGTCCCACCGCAGGCGTGAGCACAGATGAGGCTAGCGCCATCAGGAGAAGAACGGTCAGGCGGGTAATTTGTCGAAAGCATGGAATTCGGCGTGTCACAGGGTTCTCTTGCCGGTCAGACTGAACGAACTTTTCATCCTAGCCGAGACTACCGTTTTCCTTTTTCGGCTCTGGGATCGGTTCGATGCGTCCCAGCAGGAAAATATAGCCCACAATCCCCAGCAGCAGGATTACTGTCGCGGTCAAGAACGCGGCCGCGAAGGAGTGCGTTCCAGAGACGATGTAGCCGGTAACGATCGGTGCAGAAATCGCCGCGATCTGGCCACAAAAGTTCACAGCGCTTGCGAGTGTGCCGACACTTTCCCGCGGCGCAATGAGAGATGGAACGGTCCAAGCCACCGGCGCGGCCGCAGCCAGTCCGCCCAGGGCAAGGCTGATCCAGACCAGCGCGGTCCGAGGACTGTGAGCGCTCGCCGCGCCGAAGATCGCGAGACCGAAAGCCATTCCCGCCACCATGACGGTTTGGCGAACACGGTTTGCATTGCAGCCATGCTGGATCAGAGCGTCCACCAGCCATCCGCCAACCAGGAGATCGGTGAAAGTGGCGAACAGCCAGGGCACGCTGGTGTAGAAAACAGAGTGGAACAGGTCCACATGAAGGGAAACGGAAAGATAGCTGGGCAGCCACGTCAGCAAGAGAAAGAAAGTGTAGTTGTAGGCACCCCATCCGAGCGCGAGTCCGTAGACCTTCCGCTGCCTCAAAAGGTAGCCCAGCGAGCTGCCACTTCGTGCTTTGACTTGGTCTTCCAGTTGAGCCCCGCCCCGGAGAACAAACTCGAGTTCCCTGGCCGACAGTCCTTTGTCTTCGCTGGGATTGTGGTAGACGAGGTAAAACAGCACAAAGTATAGAAAGCTGATGAATCCCGTGGCGGCAAAACTCCAGCGCCAGCCAAAGTACAAGAGCAGCAGGCCGATAAACGGGACTCCAATTGCGCTGGAGAATTTTGCCGCCGCATCGGTGATCGCCGTTGCCAGGCTCCTTTCCTCTCGCGTAAACCAGTACCCCAAGGCTTTGGCATTCGCCGGAAATGTGGGAGATTCGCTCACGCCCAAAAGCAGGCGCGCTCCGAAGAACCAATTGAGGCCGGGGGAAAGGGCAGCTGCGAAAGAGGCAACGCTCCACAGGAGCGCGCTGATTCGCCCCACGCGGCGCACTCCCAAGCGGTCCAACAACACTCCGGCAGGCATCTGCATTGCGGCATAAGTCCAGCTGAAGGCGCTGGAGAGATAGCCGAAAGCAACCAACGACAGGCCGAACGAGACATGAAGTGCGTCCCGAGAGACCGACAAGTTGATTCGGTCGAAGAAGTTGACCAGAACCCCCAAAGCAAGCAGGAATGCGATTCGCCAGCGCCTCCGAGGCACGCTTGAACTGCTCGAGATCGTTTGCGGCAAGAGCGCTCCGTGAAGTAGTGAACCAGACTACTGGACACCGATGCCAGCGAGCAGTCCACCGTCCACGAGGTAATCGCCTCCGGTGCAGAATCCTGCCTTGTCTGACGCTAGAAATGCCGCCAATTCAGCGACCTCTTCTGGTGTGCCGACACGTCCGAGCGGATGAGCCGCGCCAAAACGCGCGAACACCTCTTCGACCGGCAGATCCGGCGCGAAGTGTGCCGCGGAGCGTGCCAGCATGGGTGTGCGGATCGAACCCGGGCTGATCGAATTGACGCGGATGTGGTCGGCGGCATGGTCGAGGGCCAGGGCGCGCGTCAAGCTGTGAATTGCCCCCTTTGACGCGGCATACGCGGCGACGCCCCGCTGGCATGCGTATCCCTGAACGGATGCCAGATTGATGATGGACCCGCCTCCCCGCTTTTTCATCTCCGGGATGCCCAGGTGCGCCAGGAGATAGATACTGCCAACGTTCACCATCATGCAGCGGTTCCAAGTCGCAAGATCCGTTTCCACGACGGTGCCGAAGGGATGAATCGCGGCTGCGTTGACGATGATGTCGAGGCCTCCAAACCGGCTGACGGTCCTCGTAAGGAGGAAGCGCACTTCGTCGAGGTTGGTCACGTCGCAGCGTTCGACCTGCAGGGTTAGACTAAGTTTTTCCGCATCGCGAGCCAACTCCTCGTTCCCAGCCGTTTCAATGCCGCACGCAACAACTTGGGCGCCTCCCGCAGCAAAGCGCATCGCAATTGCACGGCCAATTCCCGTGGTACCCGTGACCAGAGCTACTTTTCCTGCAAACTCTTTCATGGGAGTTGCGTCCTCGGTTCGCACATCATTTTAATTGCCGCTCAACAGGGACTGTGCGGCACAACCGGGCGCTTTACCCAGCCAATTCTGGAATTGCATACTTCAAGCCATGCATGACGCCGCGCAGTTCGGCAAGCCCTTTCAATCTGCCCACCAATGAGTACCCGGGATTTACTTTTTTGCCAATGTCGTCGGCCAGGAGGTGTCCGTGGTCGGGACGCATGGGAATCTCATGGTCTGGCCGGCTCGAGCGTCGCCGATGCGCCTCTTCTTCCATCATAGCCCGGATCACGCCCACCATATCTGAACTACCGGCCAGGTGCTCCGCTTCATGAAAGGATCCGTCTGGCTCTCTCGTCACCTGCCGAAGGTGCACAAAGTGAATGCGAGCACCGAATTCGCGAGCCATGGCCAGCAGGTCGTTATCGGCTCTTGCTCCGAACGACCCGACACAAAACGTCAGCCCGTTTGCGAGCGTGTCGCAAGCACCGAGAATCGCCCTCACATCCTCGGCGGTCGAAACGATACGCGGGAGGCCAAACAGCGACCAGGGCGGATCGTCCGGGTGTATGGCGAGGCGAACGCCGGTCTCCTGTGCTACGGGGACAACTTCCCGCAGGAACGCGACGAGGTTGGTTCGCAATTCGGCAGCAGTCACGCCCTGGTATTCCGCGATCAACCTGCGAATCGTCTCGCGGTTGTACGATGCCTCGGCGCCGGGCAGCCCGGCGATAATCGTGTTTTCCAGGTCATTTTTGCGTGCCTCCGACATGGAATTGAAGCAGGCGTGCGCCGCCCGAAGCCGGTCTTCGGAATAGTCAGCCTCAGCGCCTTTGCGCTCGAGGATGAAGAGGTCGTAGGCCGAGAAATCTACCGTATCAAAACGCAGGGCGTAACCTGTAGTGGGCATACGCCATTTCAAGTCTGTCCTCGTCCAGTCCACTACCGGCATGAAGTTATAACATATGACTTCCACACCCGCCTTCGCGACCGCGGCCAGAGTGTCCTTCCACGCACCTATGAAATGCTCACAAGGTCCGGATCGAAGCTTGATCGAATTGTGGATGGGAATACTTTCCACCACCGACCAGACGAAGCCCGCCGCGAGAATCTCATCTCTTCGCTTGGACACCTCGTCCAATGGCCATGCTTCGCCGCGGTAAAGCTGGTGCAAGGCAGAGACGATTCCGGTGGCCCCCGCTTGCTTGATTTGATTGAGAGGAACCGGATCATCCGGCCCAAACCACCGCCAAGTCTCCTTCATGTTTTGATGTTACCCTTTGTCTCGAATCCGGCATTAGCGAAAACTTTTGCGGTCATGCCTCAACGCGCAATGCGTGCCGAGCCCCCTCGCATCAGAGCCTCGACTTCGGAGAGCGTGGCCATGCTTGTGTCTCCTGGTGTTGTCATTGCCAGCGCGCCATGCGCCACCGCGCACTGAACGGCCCATTCCGCGCCTTTGCCCGCGAGGAGGCCATAGATCAGGCCCGAGGCGAATGAATCGCCGCTGCCGACCCGGTCCAGGATCTCCAGCGGCCGCTGCGGAACGTGAACGGTCTTTCCCTTATATAGTGCGATCGCGCCCCAGTCATTTTTCGTCGCGGTGTGCGCGGTACGCAGCGTGGTTGCAATGAGCTTGAGGTTTGGGTAGAGCTCGGCGACACGATGCAGCATCGATTCATAGCTTGCAACCGGCAGATGGCTGAAGTCGTCAGCTACGCCTTCGATTGCGATACCGAGCGTTGCAGAAAAATCTTCCTCATTGCCGAAGAGAACGTCCACGGCCGATACCAGTTCGCGATTCACATCCTGCGCCTTCGCCTTGCCGCCAATGCCTTTCCAGAGCGATTCCCGATAGTTGAGATCGTAGGAAACCACCGTGCCCGAGGATTGGGCCGCCTGAATGGCAGCTCTCGCTACGGACGCCGACGAGGAAGAGAGCGCGGCAAAAATACCGCCCGTGTGCAGCCAGCGAGAGCCGCTTGCCGCGAAGATGTCTTGCCAATCGAAGTCTCCGGGCTGGCTGTTCGCGATCGCCGTATTCCCCCGATCTGAGCAGCCGACCGCAGAGCGCACGCCGAAACCCCGCTCTGTAAAATTCAGGCCGTTGCGTACGGTTCTGCCAATGCCGTCATACGGCACCCAGCGGACGAGCGATGTGTCCACTCCGCCCTGCAGAATCAGGTCTTCGAGCAACTGTCCAATAGGGTTTTTTGCGAATGCCGTAATGACCGCGGTGCGCATACCGAAGCACCGCCTGAGTCCGCGCGCAACGTTATATTCTCCACCACCCTCCCAAGCACGAAAGTTTCGAGCCGTATGGATGCGTTCGTCGCCGGGGTCGAGCCGCAGCATTACTTCGCCGAGGCTGACGCAGTCCCACTTGCAGCTTTCGGCCGCTTTCAAGATGATCGAGTCCATGGCAGCATTCTAGCTGGTTCGAATGCGTGGCAGGCGCAGAAAGGGCGCAGGTTTCACTGGGCTGCTGTCGAGCGTGGGGGAACAACCGGGGCAGCGTATAATCGCCCGTTGCATGATGTCACTATAACGTGAAGATCCTCAGGCTAAAGACCGCGGTGGTAGAAGGCAACTTTGATTGGACCTTCGTTCGCATTGAAACGGATGAAGGAGTTCGAGGTCTGGGGGAGTGTTTCTTCGCTCCCGGCCTTACCTCCATTCTGCGCTCGCTCGAGCCGCTGCTGCTGGGCGAAGACCCGCGCGACATTCATCGGCTGTTCCGCAAACTACAGCTGGCGACTTCCGGCGCCGGTTCGGTCGCGGGCATCGTCTACAACGCGATCAGCGGCATCGAAGCCGCGCTCTGGGATGTGCTTGGCCAATGGCTCGATGTACCCATTTATCGCCTGCTGGGAGGAAAATTTCGAGACAGAGTTCGCATCTATGCCGATTGCCACGGGGGAGAAGCGCTGGAGAGCTTGGACGAGGTGTTGCGTTCCCGCCCAGCGTCGTGGGAGTCGAAAGGCCACACCCACGCCGCTAGAGATTACTTCGGCGAGGCCGGCGAAGATCCGCCTTCTTCGCCCGATGACTATCGCCGCCAGGCTCTCAAGAAAAGAGCGGAAGGATTCACCGCCTTGAAGTTTGATCTGGATGTGCCTGGTACAAAAGGCTCCGATCCTCACAATCGAGCGCTCAGCAATCGCGCTATCGATCACATGGTGAGTTTGATCGCTGCCGTTCACGACGCGGTCGGTAAGGATACCGACATCGCGGTGGATTGCCATTGGCGGTATAACGCGAGCGACGTCGTGAAAGTAGCGCGCGAACTCGAACCATTCCGGCTGTTGTGGCTCGAAGATCCGGTTCCACCCAACAACGCAGCCGCGCTGAAGGAAGTGCACTCGAAGGTGCTGGTGCCGATCGCAACCGGGGAGAATCTTTTCCTCTTTGAAGGCTTTCAAGAAATTATCGCGCAACACGCGCTGAGCATCGTTACTCCCGACCTTCAAAAGGTTGGGGGGTTGTCCGTCGCCCAAAGTATTGCACAGTTTGCCGACGTGCATACCATGCCGGTTGCTCCGCACAACATCAGCAGTGCGGTCGGCACTTTAGCCGCGGCTCATTTCTGCGCCGCGATCCCAAACTTTCTTGCGCTTGAGTTTCATGCCTCCGAAGTTCCTTTCTGGAATGACCTGGTCGATGGGTTGCCGAAACCGCTGATTCAAGGCGGCTTTATCGCGGCGCCCGAAAATCCCGGACTGGGCGTCACGTTGAACGAAGAAGTGGCGCGCCGTTATGCGCGCCGAGGAGAGCCATTTTTTGAGTGAAGAGATGCGAATTCATTCGCCCTCAGCGTGAGCCAGAAGCACCAGTCTTGCGGGCCGGAGGAGCGTAGTGAAGATTATGTCAATCGCGAAAATAGAAGTCTTGGGAAAAATTGCCGCCTCCGGCTTGGTGGCCGTAATCCGGGCGGACAATCCTGAGCAAGCCGCTCGCATCGCCGAAGCCTGCGCTCTTGGGGGCGTGGCCGCCCTGGAAATCACCTTCACCGTGCCGGGTGCAAGCGGAGTAATCGAGCATCTTGCGAAGAGGGTCTCCGGTCGGATTTTGTTGGGAGCGGGCACGGTTCTCGATCCAGAAACCGCGCGCATCGCCATTCTCGCTGGGGCGCAATTTGTGGTCAGTCCTGCGCTCAATCCCGAGACCGCGCGTCTCTGCAATCGCTATCAGGTGCCCTACGTGCCCGGCGCTGGAACGATCCGCGAAGTGGTCGAGGCGATGGAGTGCGGCGCTGATATCGTGAAGGTCTTCCCCGGTGAAATCCTGGGCCCCGCATTTGTGAAGGCGGTGAGAGGGCCGCTTCCGCAAGCGCAACTCATGCCAACGGGTGGCGTCAGCCTCGAGAATGTCGCCGACTGGATCAACGCCGGCTCGGTTGCCGTGGGGGTGGGGGGCAATCTCACCGCCGGAGCCAAGACCGGTGATTTCGCATCCATTACCCAGATTGCCCGGCAGTTCGTGGAGAAGATCAAAGAGGCGCGCGGCCGATGATCACGACAACGAGCACGACGAAGTTGTGGAAATCCGACGACGAACTTTTCGCCCTCGTGCAGCGCGAGCTCTTCACCTGTGTCGTGGGCGATGTGATGGACAAGTTAGAGCTTCAGCACCAGTTCCTCCCGCCCCAGATCCAGCCTCTCCGGCAGGATATGGTTGTGATCGGCCGCGCTATGCCGGTTCTCGCGGTGGATGTGTTTGCCGAAAAAATCGCCGGCAGCGCCAACAAGCTAATGGACAAGCCGTTTGGCCTGATGCTGGAAGCGCTCGATGATCTCCGCAATAACGAGGTTTACGTGAACACCGGTTCCTCGCCCCGAAACGCGCTGTGGGGAGAACTCATGAGCACGCGAGCCCGCAAACTGGGCAGCCGGGGCGCGGTGTTAAATGGCTACGTGCGGGATACTAAGGCAATTCTGAATATGGGCTTCCCTACGTTCGGTTTCGGTTCCTACGGACAAGACTCGGCCCCACGCTACAAAGTGGTCGACTTCCGCATTCCCGTTGAGATTGGATCGGTGCGCGTTCGTCCCGGAGATATTCTTTTCGGTGACATTGATGGGGTCTTGTTGGTTCCCACCGAAGCCGAGACCGAGGTTTTCACGCGGGCGCTCGAGAAGGCTCGCGGCGAAAAACTGGTAAGGAAGGCCATCGAAGAAGGAAGCAGTGCCGTCGAAGCGTTTGAGAAGTACGGAATCATGTAAAGAAAAATGGGGACACCGATCGTGAGTGCAAGACTCGTTACTGCAGGCCCACCGTCTCGCGCGCAGCAGATACGCAGCTTTCTCCAACAACATGACTTGCAGGCCTGGATTGCATGGAGGCCCGACGAACTCCTCATGCTGTCCGCGTATTTTCCATTCTGGGGCGCTTCGTTGCTGGTTTACTTCGCCGATGCGGAGCCCGTTCTTTTCGTTCCGCAGATTGAACCACGAGACCATATTCCTGCCGGGTTGCGGATTCAAGAATATCCCTGGGGTGATCTCAAATGCACCGATCCATATTCTGTTCTGGTGTCGGCGCTTGGCAATGAACTGGTCAAGGCAAGGGTCGAAGGCGAAAAGGTCGGAATGAATCCCGGCGCCGCCAGAACTTCCCTGCCGATTCAAGCCGCCGAACAAATTCCCATCCCTGAAGATTTTGCTGGGCATCTTTCCGCGCTCACCGCCAAGCCGGACGCTCAACGCCAGACAGCTTTTGCGGATCTCTATTTAAGAAAAACTCCGGAAGAAATCCAGGCAATCCGGCTGGCAAACCGAGTGGCGAATGTTGGCCTGCAAGTTTTTTTTGAGAATTTGCAACCGGGAATTACGGAGACGGAGGTTGCGGCGGCGGTGGAGTCGATCATCTATCGGCAAATTGGCCGCGACGGCATATTTCATTCCCGAGGCTGGGCCATGGTCCAATCCGGACCCAACAGCGCCGACGCCGGGCGATTTAATCGCTCGACCGCGCGGCGCCTGGAGAAGGGCGATTTGGTTTTGATCGAACTGGCAACTTGCGTCAATGGTTATTGGAGCGACCTCACGCGCACGGCCGCCGTAGGTTCCCCGAAAGCTGCAGTTGCGCAGATACTCGCCATCATCAGAGATGCGCAGCAGGCTGCGATCGATGGCGTAGGTCCCGGCGTTTTCGCTGGACATATTGACGCGTTGGCAAGAGACAGGATCGCAGCGCAAGGGCTCTCGTCTTTCTTCACCCACCACACAGGTCACCACGTTGGATTTCGGTATCATGATCCGGGATTTGGGATTGTTCCCGGAGGATCCGCCATACTCGAGGCGGGTATGGTGATTACGATTGAGCCGGGGGTTTACGTTCCCGAACGTGGCGGGGGCGCGAGAATCGAAGATAACGTGCTGGTCGCCGACTCAGGTCACGAAGTGCTTTCGAGAATTGAAGCGAGCAAGCAGCAGGGAGCAAGCAGCCATGATCAG
>Ga0209517_10001089_pt1 | contig 42807 bp, 37 predicted proteins | sample PeaSoiMetSII2010_FD_187695 | JGI IMG/M metagenome (GOLD analysis project Ga0209517, IMG submission 187695) | Peat soil microbial communities from Weissenstadt, Germany - SII-2010 (SPAdes) (version 2) | ecosystem: Environmental > Terrestrial > Soil > Wetlands > Peat | place: Germany...
TGCCCAGCCCGAAAGTTTTGAGCAAAGCCTGGTCAAACTCGGCGCGGAACTGGTTTATTCCAAGCGCTTCGCCGATCACCACCGTTTCACGCAGCAGGAGGTGCTGAACGTCATCAACCGCGGAAAGAAACGCCAGGCCAATACCATCATCACCACGCAAAAGGACGCCGTGCGCTTCCCCAAAATTGACCGGCGCGACCTGCCGATTTATTTCATGCGCGTCGAAATCCAGATCGTCAGCGGCGCGAACGATTTTCAGGATTGTGTCCGCCGCATCTGCTTTCGTTAAAGATGAACACGTTGATCTATTGGCTCGGCCGTGCGCTCGTGGCGTTGCTTCAGGCGCTGCCATTGACCTGGGTCGCGCGCCTCGGCCGCGCCGGCGGTCTTCTGGCTTACTGGCTCGACGCCCGGCACCGGCGGGTGGCGTTGAAAAATCTGACGATGTGTTTCGGCGCTCAAAAATCGCCGGCCGAAATCCGGGCGCTGGCCAGAGAAAATTTCCGCCGGATCGGTGAGAACTATGCCAGCGCGGTCAAAACCATCTCCATGAGTTTCGACGAATTGCGCCCGCACGTGGAACCTATTGGCGGTGAACGCCTGCTGCCACCGCGCCGCGTCGTCAACGCCGGTGGACATTTCGGCAACTTCGAACTTTACGCGCGGTTCAACGACATCGTGCCGGGTTACCAATCCGCGACCACGTATCGGGCCTTGAATCAGCCCGGCCTGAATCGCCTGCTGGAAGAATTGCGCAGCCAATCCGATTGCCTGTTTTTTGAGCGGCGCACCGGCGGTCCCCTGCTGCGGGCGGCCATGAACCAGCCGGCGATTATTCTCGGTTTGCAGATTGATCAACACGGTGGCGACCACGGGTTGCGCCTGCCGTTTCTCGGACACGACTGCTCCACCAACCCGTCCCCGGCGGTTTTTGCCCTGCGTTATGATTGCGAACTTTACGCCGCGGTCTGTTATCGCATCGGATTGGCCAAATGGCGGCTGGAACTGGGCGAACAAATTCCCACCCGCGAAAACGGCCATCCGCGCCCGGTCGAAACTATTATGCGGGACGTGCTTCGGCGGCACGAAGCCGCCGTGCTGCGCGACCCGGCGAACTGGTTCTGGGTCCATAAACGCTGGAAACCGGCGCCCAAAAAGGTCGAGCGGCGAGAGCCGAGAGTCGAGGGCGGTGCGGATGCACCATGAATTCCCCAACAGCCATCTGCCAACTGCCATCTGCTCCCCGCATTCTGGTTCGCGGAACCAACTGGCTGGGCGACGCCGTGATGACAACGCCCGCCTTGATGCGGGTCCGCGAACGCTTTCCCAACGCGCATATTGCGTTGCTGACGCCGGAAAAACTGAAGGATTTGTGGGCAGGCCATCCGGCAGTGGATGAAGCGATTTCAATCGCCCCAAACGAAAGTGTCTTCGCCGTCGCCAGGGCATTACGTCGGGTAGGGTCATCGCGCTGCGATGACCGGACGGCGCAGCGCGCCATCCCTACCCAATTTGACCTCGCGCTGGTGCTTCCCAATTCGCCGCGTTCGGCGATCGAAACGTGGCTGGCTCGAATTCCACAACGGATCGGTTACGCGCGGCCTTGGCGGAATTTTTTTCTGACCCAAGCCGTTCTGCCACGCACCGATGCCGCAAAAATGCATAAACGCTCAGTGGCGGAAATCAAAAGACTAATTTCCCATCTCCCATCTCCCATCTTCCATCTCCCGGCCACCGCTCACCAAATTCACGAGTACCTGCATCTTGTCGCCGCGCTGGGCGCGAATCCGGAACCCATTGCGCCGCAATTGTTCGTTGCCGCGGATGAAATTGAAGCCGCGAAGAAAAAATTCGGCCTGGAGAAAATCACGCAGCCGGTCTTCGGTTTGAATCCGGGCGCGGAATACGGCCCGGCCAAACGCTGGCCGGTGGAACGCTTTATCGCCGCCGTCCGCGAAATTCAGAATCGGACGAACTGCGTCTGGCTGCTTTTCGGCGGCAAAAACGACGTGCAGCTCGCCGAACGCGTCAGTTCCGAACTCCGAACTCTTGCCGGCCAGACTTCGCTCCGCGAACTGATGTCGCTCCTGAAACTCTGCCGCGTCCTGCTCACGAACGATTCCGGCCCGATGCACGTGGCCGCCGCGCTCGGAACGCCGGTGGTGGTGCCGTTCGGCAGCACGTCACCGGAACTGACCGGGCCGGGCTTGCCGGGCGACCCGCGGCATCGCCTGCTGAAGTCCGACGCACCCTGCTCGCCGTGTTTCCGGCGTGAATGCCCGATTGATTTCCGTTGCATGAACGGCATCGGCGTTGAGCGTGTGGTTGAAGCGGTGTTGCAGGCCCTCCGATAAAAACTTGCCGACCCCCGTGTAGCGCAGGTTGGCAACCTGCCGTTTCGCCGACTGGCAGTCGGCCCGACGACCGAAGTTTCCACGGTCAGCGGATTGCCAATCCGCGATACAGCAGACTGCCAGTCTGCGCTACAAAATCATTTTACTAAAATTCCGCTTGACGCCCGGCGCCAACTGTCATATTGTCCTATGACACTTGGCGAAGTTATGATGTTTCAGATTGATTTCAAGTCCGGCAAGCCGGTTTACCTCCAACTGGTGGATCAAATCCGCTACGCCGCGGCAGCCGGCTCCCTGCGGCCCGGCGAATCGTTGCCCTCCATCCGTCCGCTCGCCGAGGAATTGCGCGTCAACCGCAACACCATTGCCAAGGCTTATGCGGAACTCGAAAGCCAGGGCGTCATCGAAACCCTTCCCGGCAAAGGCTGCTTTCTGAAGGAGAACAATTCACCGTTCACCAAACAGGTCAAAAACAAGCTGTTGCTCACGGAAATTGATGAGGCGGTGGTGATGGCACATCACCTGCAGGTGGACCGTGAAAAATTTCTCGCCCTGGTCAAGGAACGGCTCGACTACTTCGAGCGCAAATCGAAGGAGGAGAAATGAAATACCGGACTTCAAACCAATCTCGGGTAGGGCGCGTCACTCCGTGCGCGCCGGAGCATAGCACGATTTCAAAACGGCGCGCACGGAGTGACGCGCCCTACCAGGAAAGGCAACATGAATAATCCTGTCATCGAAATCCGAGAACTCCACCGCCGCTACGGCAGGCTGGACGCGGTGAATGGCCTGAGCCTGACCGTCCACGCTGGAAAATGCTACGGCTTTTTCGGCCGCAATGGCGCGGGCAAGACCACGACCATCAAATGCCTGCTGAATCTGCTCCGCCCGAATTCCGGCACAACGAGTGTGTTTGGTCTCGACCCGCAGAAGCATGAAGTGGCCGTGAAATCGCGGCTCGCCTACGTGCCGGACGCCGTGGCGTTTTATCCGTGGATGACCGTGCGCAGCACACTGGAATATCTGGCCTCCTTCCGCCGACATTGGAACCAGGACATCGAGGCCGACCTGTTGAAGCGTTTTCAATTGGATCCAAATCAAAAGGCCAGCCATCTCTCGAAAGGCCAACGAACGCAGCTTGCGCTCATCGGCGCGATTTGTCCGGAGCCGGAACTGCTCGTGTTGGATGAACCGACCTCTGGTCTCGACCCGATTGTCCGCCGCGAATTCATCGAGACCGTCATTGGCGCCTACCAGTCGGGTGATCCCCAACACCGGACGGTATTTGTTTCCACGCATCTCATTTCCGAATTCGAGGGGTTGATTGACGAATTCACTATCATCGAGCAAGGACGCGAACTGCTGACGATGGAAGCCGACGCCGCACGCGATCGGTTTCGGAAAATCCGGGCGCGCTTCGCCCAACCGCCGGTGCCGCTTGATTTTCCCGGCGCATTGAACGTGAAGCAAAACGGGCGCGAAGTGGAAGTTCTTGCCAATGGGAACAGCGAGCCGTTGTTGGAGAAACTCAAGTCGCTTTCGCCGGAGGAACTGCGCTGTGAATCGCTGTCGCTGGAGGAAATTTTTGTGGTCTCGGGCCTTTTGAAACCAAACGCATGAACGCAGTCAAACGAACCGAATGCCCGCGAGGTTTTGGAGTGCGGCAGTCTTCTGCCGCTTTGGAAAATGGTCGCCCGGCGGAAAGCGGCAGAGGGCTGCCGCAGTCCAAGGCGCTGGCGCGCGGGAAACAAATCCCTAACGCATGAACCCACTCGTCAAAAAGGAAATCCGGCTGCTGCTGCCCGCGTGGGTTGCGGCAATATTACTGGCGATTGCGTCTCTGCTGTTAACGATTGGTCATGCCGGGATCATCTATTTAATTGAACCGATTGACCTTAATATTCTTTGTCTTTTATTCGGAGGCAGCCTTCTGGGCATTGCTTCGTTCGGGCCGGAATTCAGTTCCGGCACCTTCACGCTGCTGCTGTCGCAACCGATCGAACGCCGGCGGATTTGGTTCATTAAAACCACCGTGCTCGCCCTGGCATTCGCCTCGGTTTTGTTGACACTGCTTGTTCCTTCGGAACTTTATTATTTCCACCTTCTCCTTAACTGGCGAATTGTCCTGACGATCTTGAAATTTGTTGGATTTACGGCGCTTTGCGCCTTTGCCTTATTCAGCGGTGGACTTTGGACAACGCTGTTGGTGCGTCGAATCTCGGAAGCATTTTGGCTCACGCTTTTAACGCCAGTCATCCTCATGGCCATGGTGTTTGCATTCTCCGACTATCTTCACTTGTCCAACCGATTCAACATTTACTTCGTATCCACGATCCTTTTGCTTTATTCGCTGGCCGGATTTTTCTGGGCACGCAGGCTTTTTCTTCGCGCGCAAGACTTGCAATGGACAGGCGGTGAAATTCTTTTTCCGTCACGCAAAGGAATTTTGGAGCGAACAACGGTTTCCGGCCGCCGGCGCCACTGGCTTTCCGCTCTGGTTTGGAAAGAATTGCAACTGCAACAGGTGAACATCTTGATCGCCGCCGTCGTGTTAGCCTTGCATCTTGCCTCCGTAGCCGTTCGCCAGGTTCATCCCAATTTTGGCGATCCGAACATCAGAGGATTGCTTGAATTGAGTTGGATGCTTTGGCTGGCAATGCCATTGCTGATCGGGAGCGCAGCCGTTGCCGAAGAACGCCAGATCGGCGTCACTGAATCGCAGTTTTGCCTGCCGGTATCACGCCGCACGCAATTCGCCATTAAATTTTTCGTCGCGCTGATTCTGAGCCTGGTTCTCGGCGGATTAATGCCCTTCATAGTAGAGAGAGGGCATGACCTTAATTATTACATTTTCATCCTTGCTGCCGCGATTTTCTTCATTTCGTTTTACGCTTCAACTGTCTCGCGCACGACGATTCAGGCCATCGGCGTAGCCATTGTCGTTGCCGTCGCGTTTTACTTTTACGCGCTCGCAACGGCGATGGGCATTTTCAAGTTGGGCCATTCGTCATCACAAGGACGAACAGGTCTCGAACTGCTCAACCTCTATCTGGGCGTTCCGATTTTATTACTCGCCCTGGGCGCGTTGACGTATTGGAATTTCAAATGGCTGCATCCGGAGAGCAAACTCCGGTGGCGCAATGGCCTTGCCGTTCTCGCTGCATTCGCGTTCATCTTTATTGCCACCAACGCGATTTATTTCCGCGCCTGGGAATTCTTGACGCCGATTGAGCCGCCGCACGGTCCGGCGCGATTGAGTGATTCGAAGCAAGTGAAGCTTGCGGCGACTCAGAACACGATCTTCGTAACGTTACCCGATGGAAAGTTATGGGTCAACACGCTCGCATTCGACCAGGCTTTCCAGCTCGCGCCAAAACAGGCCAAATCGGAGTTTATCGGCGGCTCAAATTGGATAGCCGTCACTGCGGACAATTATCAAGCACTCGGCATTCAATCGAACGGCAGTTTGTGGAGCCTGCAAAGGCAATGGAATCCATTGCAAAACCTGCAATGGCAAACCGGCGCCTTCCGTCTGGCTCGCATTGGCTCGGAAACCAATTGGGCGCAGGTCGCCGGTGGCCGGCTTGGATTCTTGCTTTTGAAAGAAGATGGAACCTTATGGATTTGGGGAACGAATGGATATTCGTGGCGTGATCTTTCAAACTCGTTTCCCAGAAAACTAAAATTGGATCTGGTCACACCACCCGTGCGTACCGGCGCAGAATCCAATTGGGTGGAGGTTTTTACGTCCAGCGATCAAAGCGCCGCCTGTGCAAAACAAAGCGATGGTGGCATTTTGAAATTGTCGGGGGAATGGAAGATGGAATTCCAAAATGTCCACCTCCAAAGCACAAATACCAGTAGCGAGTGGTTGAGCTTTGTTTCGCAGGGTTGGGCAGACGTCGGTGTCAGAACAAATGGAGAACTTTGGCTCTCCTTGAATGATTGGACCAACAATACATTTGTTCCTGGCGGAAAAATCCAGCTTGGCCAGGGTTCAAAGTGGCAAATTGTCTCATTCGACAACTACAATGCTGTTTCGGTTATCGCAATCCGTAACGATGGCACGCTTTGGGAATGGCCGGTGTCTTATACAATTCAATACAACCCTGTTGCCTCAAATCCGGTTCAACTTGGAAATCATTCGGACTGGCTTACACTCTTTAGATGCTGGCCTCATACCGTTGCACTCGCCGCCGACGGCAGTCTTTGGACTTGGGATGAACCCAGCGGCCACGTGTGGCTCGCGCCGTCACGCAAGCCGGTTTACCTCGGCAATATTTTTACCGCGCGTTGAACTAACACCCCTGTCCGGGAGCGCCCGCATCCTGCCGGCGTGTTGTGTTCGTTCATGTTCAACTCGCCGGCTGGAAGCCAGCGCTCCCAGTGATTCCCCTCTTCAACGCTTTAACGCTTTAACGCTTCAACGAATCATGGTAAATGATTCCCTGTGGATACCGTCACCCAATTGACGAATGAACTCGTCGCGTCGTATGCGCGCGTCGGGGGCATCAACCATTTGGACGGCAAAAACCTGCCGTCCAACCACGCCATCACGGCCATCACCCAGGATTTGCTGCGGCTGCTGTTTCCCGGTTTCTTCGACGAAAAACCGATTCATTCCTCGGAAATCAAGGTGGTGACTACCGAACTGCTCGACTCGGTGCTGGGCGCGCTCGAAGACGAAATTTACAAAGCCCTTGAATATAATCCACCGCCGGAGTTGCCGAAGAAAAACCTGCGATCGGCGGCGCACAGTCTCACGGTGGAATTTCTCAACAGCCTGCCGCGCCTGCGCGAAGTGCTGCAAACGGACATGGCCGCGGCCTACGACGGCGACCCGGCGGCCAAAAGCAAGGAAGAGGTGTTGGTGTCGTATCCGTTCGTCGAGGCGATCGCCGTACAGCGGCTGGCGCACGAGTTGTATCTGAAGAACGTCGCGCTCATTCCGCGCATCATGACCGAGTGGGCGCATTCGCGCACGGGCATGGATTTGCATCCGGGCGCACAAATCGGGTCACATTTCTTCGTGGACCATTGCACCGGCACGGTCGTCGGCGAGACGGCCATCATCGGCGACCACGTGAAGCTATATCACGGCGTGACGCTGGGCGCGAAATCCACGGCCGCCGTGGAGCAATTGCGTGGCAAGAAACGGCATCCGACGATTGAGGACCGGGTGACGATTTATCCCGGCGCGACCATTCTGGGCGGCGACACTGTTATCGGCGCGGGCAGCACGATTGGCGGCAACGTCTTTTTGATGGAAAGTGTCGCGCCCAACTCCATCGTCATCTACGACGCCCCCAAGATGCGCGTCTTGAACAAGTCGGACCGGAAAAAGAAGGCGGCAGCAGATTTTCAGATTTGAACCGGTCCTGAATCTTAATCGTAATCGCAGGCACAGATTAAGAGCATGATTAAGATTAAGATTTTTACGGCACGGTGACGATTAAGAGTAAGAGTATGATCACGATTAAGATGCTTACGGGACGGTGACGTGATAAATCTCTCCGCCCTGGGTGAGAACGTAAATTTCGCCGTCCAAATCCTCGGCAAAGCTCGTGATATTTTTCGGTTGCTGGAGCAAGGTGCCTTCGGTGGTCACCTTGTGCGCGTCGTAATCGTAGCGGAAACCCCAAATGGTGCCGACGTTGTAATCGCCGTAAACATAGACGCCGTCGAGCGCCGAGTATTCCTTCCCGCGATAAACGTAGCCGCCGATCACACAAAGTCCGATGCTGTGATCGGGAAACAGGCCTTCCGATTGAAGATTGGTGCGGTGGGTGTATTCCATGACCGGGTCAATCAGTTGCGCTCCGGCCGGGCCGGGTTTGAAATGGTGCGCGCCTTCACGAATGCTCCAGCCGTAATCGCCGCCATTGGTAACCAGGTCCACTTCCTCCCACAAATCCTGGCCGACATCACCCACCCACAACGCGCCGGTCCTGGAATCCCAACTGTAACGCCACGGATTGCGCAGGCCATAGGCGTAAATCTCCTTGCGCGCGCCGTAGGCCATGTTGGGTTCTCTGGCGAACGGATTGTCCGATGGAATGCCATAGGGCAATTCCTCTTCCCGCCATCCGATACGGACCGTGCTGCGCGTGTTCACGTCAATGCGCAGCATTTTGGCGAGCAAGACGGCCGTGTTCTGGCCGTTGCCAAACGGATCGTCCGCGGCGCCGCCATCGCCCAAACCGAGATAAAGATAACCATCCGGGCCGAAGGCCAGTTCACCGCCCTTGTGATTCCAGAACGGCTGCGGGACGGTCAAAACGATGCGTTCCGAGGACATATCAGCCTTGTCGGGGTTGGTGGCGGAAACTTTAAGTTCGCTGACCACACTGCGATAGGGAAAACTCGTCGGACGCCCGTCCTGAAACTGGTTCATTTGTTCCGGGGTATTCTGTTGCGTGTAATAAATGCAAAACAGGCCATTGGTCTTGAAACCCGGATGAAACGCAATGCTCAACAGGCCATCCTCGTTTTGAAAATAGGGATGACGGTCTTCGATGTTCAGGAATTCCTTCGCCTCGCTACCGCCCGAACCTTTCCTGACGACGAGAATTTTCCCGGCCTGGTAAACGACAAAGAAGCGGCCGGAACCATCCGGCGCTTCGCTCATCCAAACCGGGCGCTCATCTTTCAAATCGGGAAAAACAGGTCTGAGTTCGATTTTCGGCAGCGGCTGGGCGGTGGCCATACCGACCGACAAAGCCAGAAGGCACAGAATTGGCGCCGCAAGGAACAAAATCGTTTTCATGGGTGCGAAGCAAAACCCAGCCGTAATAAAATGTAAAGCCCGCTATGGCGCGGGAGCGCAGATTTGTGATATAGTAGGAAGTCGTTGAAGGCGCTTATCGAAACCAGAAACACGCGGCCCGAACGGGTCTTCCTCGTGGGAGCCGAATTCAAATCGCGCCACGGCGCGGACACGCACGATTCGCTGGCCGAACTGGGTGAACTGGCCGCCACTGCTGGCGGCGAAGTCGTCGGTGACGGCCGGCAAAAACTCGACGCGCCCGCCCCGGCCACGTTCATCGGCAAAGGCAAGGCGGAGGAATTCGCGGACTTCTGCAAACGTCAGGACGTGGATACGGTCATCTTCGATGACGAACTGTCGCCCGCCCAGATCCGCACGCTGGAAAAAATCTTCAACTGCAAGATTCTCGACCGGACGTCGTTGATTCTCGATATTTTCGCGCAACGCGCCCGGACGCGGGAAGGCAAGTTGCAAATCGAACTGGCACAGCTCCAGCATTTGCTGCCGCGGCTGACCCGCTTTTGGGGCCACTTGTCGCGGCAGGCGGGCGGCATCGGGATGCGCGGCGGTGAAGGCGAGTCGCAGCTCGAAGCCGACCGCCGCAAGGTGCAGGAGCGGATTGACAAAATCAGCCGCGACCTCGAACTCGTCCGCCGCCACCGCGCGACGCAGCGGGCCGGACGCCAGCGCAGCCACTGGCCGCTGGCATCCATCGTCGGCTACACCAACGCCGGCAAATCCACCCTGCTGAATGCGCTCACCGGCGCGGACGTGCTGGCGAAAGACATCCTGTTCGCCACGCTCGACCCGACCACGCGCCGGCTGCGGCTGCCGACGAACCAGAACGTTTTGCTGACGGACACGGTCGGTTTCATCCGCAAACTGCCCCACGGTCTGGTCGAGGCATTCAAGGCCACCCTGGAAGAAGTCGTGCAGGCGGATTTGCTGTTGCACGTCGTGGACATCAGCCATCCGCAGGCCGAGGAACAAATTCAGGCCGTGAATGCCGTGCTCGCGGAAATCGGCGCCGGTGAAAAGCCGACCATCATGGTTTTCAACAAAATGGACCAACTCAATGGCAGTACTGACGGAACCGGAAATGGCGGCGTGTTAAACCGGTTGCAGGAAAAGCATCCGCAGGCGGTGGCCATTTCGGCGGCGACGGGCGAAGGGATTGAGACCCTGCTCGCGGAAATCGGGACGCAATTGCGGCCCAAGCGCGAATTTTTGGAATTGCGCGTGCCGCACGAACAGGCGGCGGTGATTGCGCGCCTGCACGCGGTCGGCCAGATCATTTCGCGCAGCTATCGCGGCCCGGCGGCGCGATTCAAGGCGCGCATTCCGCCGCATCATCACGACGAATTCGCGCCTTACATCGTGCGCGACCGGCAGGCATCGTCCCATTGAGTTGGTGGGTGAGGCGACTGACGAGCCGTCGCCACTTCGTTTTGGCGCCAAGTCCGGTTCGCGAGGACGCTCCCCCCACCGGACGGGGCTCGTAGAATAATCGGCATCCGCGGCTTGCCCTGCGGCGGCGGCTGGCAATATATTGGCGGTGCAATCCGGTTTATGTTGCACAGCGGCCGCCAGTCAATCAACGTCAGCAATGTCCTCTCCGTCATCATGGGTGGCGGTCAAGGCACGCGGCTGTTCCCCCTCACCAAGGAGCGCGCGAAACCCGCCGTGCCGCTGGCCGGCAAATACCGGCTGGTGGACGTCCCGATTTCCAACTGCATCAACTCCGGGTTCCGGCGCATCTACGTCCTGACGCAATTCAATTCCACCTCGTTGCACAGCCACATTTCCGGGACGTATAAATTCGACTTTTTTTCGAGCGGTTTTGTGGAAATCCTCGCCGCGCATCCGACCTTCACCAATACCTCGTGGTATCAGGGTACCGCGGACGCCGTCCGCAAAAATTTGATTCACTTTCTCAATCACGATTTCGATTACCTCCTGATTCTGAGCGGCGATCAATTGTACCGGATGGACTTCCGCCGGGTCATGGACCAGCACGCCCAAACCGGTGCGGACATCACCGTGGCCACCATTCCGGTCATCCGCACCGACGCGCAGTCGCTGGGCATCATGCAAATCGGTGAAGACCGGCGTATCACACGGTTCGTGGAAAAGCCGAATGACCCCGCGGTGCTGGACTCGCTGCGGCTGCCGCCCGAATGGTATTCCAAGCTCGGCATCGAAGGAGAACGCGAGCTGTTCCTGGCCTCGATGGGCATCTACGTCTTCAACCGCCAGCTCGTCCGCGAATTGCTGGACAATCCCCTGCCCGACTTCGGCAAACACATCATTCCACACGCCATCAACACCCGCCGGGTCTTCTCCTATATCTTTCAGGGTTACTGGGAGGACATCGGCACCATCCGCTCCTTTTTTGACGCCAACCTGGATCTTGTTTCCGAACTGCCGCGCTTCAATTTCTTTGACATGAGCGCGCCGATTTACAGCCGCCCGCGTTACCTGCCCGGTTCCAAAATCAACGGCGCGCAGATTGACCACGCGGTAATTTCCGACGGCTGCATCATCAACCAGGCGCGCATTACCAGCACCATTGTCGGCCTGCGCACCGTCGTCGGCAGCGGGACGGATTTGAACCGCGTCGTCATCCTCGGCAGCGACTATTACGAATCCCAGGAATCCGTGCTCATGCACGAGTGCGAAGGGAAACCGCGCATCGGCATCGGCGCCAACTGCAAGATCGAGAACGCCATCATTGATAAAAACGCGCGCATCGGCAATAACGTGACCATTTCACCCGCCGGCAAGGCCGACAAATTGGACCACGAGCTTTACTTCATCCGCGACGGCATTGTCATCATCCCCAAAAACGCCGTCATCCCGCATGGGACGGTGATTTGAGATTGGCGATTTACGATTGACGATTGACGCGCCTGATGGGTTTTAAAAATCCTGCAAATAGAAGATGGCGGATGAGACTCAACTCTTTCAGAAATCTCTTCAAAAACTATTTCGTCGGCGTTCGGAGCGCCGAGCACCGCCTCGGCTCGCTGAGAAAATCTGTTGCATCATCAGCCAGTTCGTTTAACTCCACTGAGAATCTCTGCCAAAAGCCCGTGGAGGACAGGAGCGCGGGCGGCTCGCCCGCGAGTATCTACAGCGGGGACACGCGGGCGAGCCGCCCGCGCTCCGAATGCATAGATTGCTTTCACGATTAGCCATGTCACCGCGAGTTTAAGGACCAAGTCACTGTGGACAAACGGGCAAGGCAGGAATAAGGTCGTTTGCATGAAAAAAGATAGGGTGCAAAATATACCGTCCATTGTTTGTTAGTGTCATCGCGCACATGAGCTCGAAGAAGAAGATACTGTTATCGTTGGTTTCCTGCACCGTAGTCATTTGCGGCTTGTTCTTTTATTTGCTTTTGCCGAACCACGATAGTCGCAGGACACCGCCTGCATTGGTTTGCCGGATGCAGCTTCGAGAGATTGATGGAGCCAAGCAGCAGTGGGCACTTGAGCACGGCAAGACCACAAACGACATTCCGATATGGGACGACCTTCGGCCATATTTGGGACAGCATGGAGAGATTCCGGTCTGTCCGAGTGGTGGCACTTACACGTTGGGGCGAGTTGGAGAACCGCCGGTATGCAGTTATCCCGGGCACACAGAGAAGTGACGACTAATATGAGGACAGGCTGCAAAGGATGATTTTCTGGTTGGTGTCAGGCTGTCCTGTGCCATTTACTTTCCCTCGTTTCACTGCTAAAACTTCCGGGTGCTCAACGATGCCGCCATCTGGAAAAGCCTCAATTCGCCGCGCCAACTGTTTCTGATTGCCGGGCCGTGCGTGATTGAAAACGAAAGGCTGTGCCTGCAGGTTGCCGCCGTGCTCAAAAAAACCTGCGCCGCCCTCGGCATTTTCTACGTCTTCAAGGCCAGTTTCGACAAGGCCAATCGCACCTCGGCCAAATCGTTTCGCGGAGTCGGAATGGAAACCGGCCTGGAAATTCTCGGCAAAGTCCGTACCAAAATCGGCGTACCGGTGTTGACCGATATTCATACGGAAGCCCAGGCCACCGTGGTCGGCGAGGTTGTGGATATTCTGCAGATCCCCGCATTTCTCTGCCGCCAGACGGATTTGATTGAAGCCGCCGCGTTGACCGGCCAGATCGTAAACCTGAAAAAAGGCCAGTTCCTGTCCCCGGCGGAGATGGGCCAGGTCGTGGAGAAAGCGCGGCGCGCCGGCGCGGAAAAAATCCTGCTCACCGAGCGCGGCACAACCTTCGGCTACAACAATCTGGTCGCCGACCTGCGTTCAATTCCAATCATGCAACGCTTCGGCTGCCCGGTGGTTTTCGACGCCACACATTCGGTGCAATTGCCGGGCGGCGGGGGCGACAAATCGTCCGGCCAGCGTGAATTTGCCCCGGTGCTGGCCCGCGCCGCGCTGGCCGCCGGGGCCAACGGCCTGTTCATCGAAACCCACCCGAACCCGGACCGCGCGTTGAGCGACGGACCGAACATGATTCCGCTGGCGGAGATGCCGGCGTTGTTGCGCGGATTGTTGGAAATCTTTAAAGCCGCATCAGAGTGACAGGTGACGTGTGACAAGTGACAGGAAAGTCGAGGGTCGAGAGTCCAGAGTCGAGCGCCGAAAAAGCTTTCGTCCCTCGTCTCTCGACGCTCGACTGAAAGCCGTTCGGCTGTTCCTGTGCGACGTGGACGGGGTGCTGACCGACGGCTCGGTTTACCTCGGCGGCGCACAGGAAATCAAGCGGTTCAACATCCGCGACGGTCTCGGCCTGATTTTTTTGCGTCGGGCCGGTTTCAAGGTCGGCTGGGTTTCGGCCCGGCCCTCGCCGGTCACGAAAGCGCGCGCCGCCGAACTGGGAATTGATTTTCTCGTTGAGCAAGGCGACCGCCGGAGCAAAACCGGCGCGGTGGAAAAACTGTTGCGTCGGACCAGGCTGGACTGGGACGCCGTTTGTTTCGTCGGCGACGATGTGGTGGATCTGGGGCCGTTGACGCGGGCGGGCCTGGCCGTGGCGGTGGCCAACGCGCGACCGGAGGTAAAGGCGGCGGCGCATTATATTACGCGCGCGGCGGGTGGCCACGGCGCGGTGCGTGAAATGGCGGAAATGATTTTGCAGGCGCAGGGAAAATGGGATGCGATTATTATCCATTACCGCAAATGAAAGAATTGCAGCAGCGGACGTCAGTCCGCCCTAAAATATGCAAAGAATTATGAATAATGAGCCGACTCACGTCGGCTGCTACAATAAAAGACGCGCACGGTCCGGTATCATTGCCATTTGGATTCTATCGGCTCTGATAGAGCTGGGACTTTTCGCCGTTGCGCGCGCCCAGTCGAATGTCGTGGGCCACGCCAGCGATTTCACGTCGGCGGAATATTACCCGGCGCCGAACCAGCAGCAGATGAAATCGCGGTTGTCCGGCGCGGAAGCGCAGCCGCTGCCGGGCGGATTGCTCGCCATCAAACAGCTCAAGCTCGAAACGTTCGGACCCGACGGCAAGTCGGAAATCGTCGTCAACGCGCCGGAGTGCGTTTATGATCAGTTGAGCGGCACGGCAAGTTCCGCCGGCCGGTTACAGGTGCAATACCAAGGGAAAATCCGCGTCGCCGGTGAAGGTTTTTTATGGCGGCAAAGCGATTCCTTCCTCACCATCTCCAACCGCATATCCACCGTGCTGCAATTCGGGTCGGAACAGATAAATTAAGCCGTGAAAATTTTTGGTTACATAACACTGATGGCCCTCGCCGGCGCCGGGCCGCTGCGCGCGCAGATGAACACCAATACCAACGCCGTTGGCGAAATCCTGGCATTGGTGACGACGAACGCCCCCGCGCCGAAACCGCAACCGCGCCCGGAGACGTTGATTGAAGCGGACGGCCCGGCGGATTTTGACCTAGCCGGACACAAGGTGATTTACCATGAGCACGTGCGGGTGGATTCTACCAACATGAAGATGAGTTGCGAATGGCTTGCCGCCGACCTGCCGCAAACCGGCGGGCGCGTGACCAACATTGTTGCCGAAACCAACGTGGTGATTGACGCGACCGATGACAAAGGCCAGAAGATGCACGCGACGGGCGACCAGGCGGTGTACGTTTTCAGCGTGGAAAATGGCGTGACCAACGAGACCGTCACCTTGACGGGCAATGCGCGTCTGGAAAACACCCAGGGCTGGCTGACGGGTGATTCGATTATTTGGGACCGCGCGCATGAGCGCTTGAGCGTGCCGTCCAACCCCAAGATGATTTTTCATCAAGCCATCAACGGCATGACGGCCGGCACCAATTCAGTTACGGTACAAACCAATTCGCCGCTGGTGGAAACCAATCTGCCGCCGGTGGCGACCCGCCCGCCGGCAACGGACACGAATCCCCCGCCGGCGAAACCGGATCCGGCGCCCAAACCCGCCTTGCCACCGAAAAATCTCTAAGTCTGAATGGAAACGACCGCGACATCGCCGAACGGCCCGCTGCTCGCCACGGAAAAGCTGATGAAAGAGTATCATGGCCGGCGGGTGGTTGACGGCGTCTCGGTAAACGTGAAAGCGGGTGAAATCGTCGGATTACTCGGTCCGAACGGCGCGGGCAAGACGACGACCTTCAACATGGTGGTGGGGGTCGTAAAACCCGATGAAGGCGTGGTGAAATTTCAGGCCCGCAACATCACGCGGCTGCCCATGCACCAGCGCGCCCGGCTGGGCATCGGCTATCTGACACAGGAACCCTCGGTGTTCCGCAAGCTGACGGTCGAGCAAAACATTCTGGCGATTCTGGAAACGTGCAAAATGTCGGGTGATGAGCGCGCCGTGCGGTTGAAGTACCTTTTGCAGGAACTGGACCTGACCCCGGTGGCCCGGAGCCGGGCGTACCAGATCAGTGGCGGGGAGAAGCGGCGGCTGGAAATCACCCGCGCGCTGGTGACCAGTCCCAGGCTGATGCTGCTGGACGAACCGTTCAGCGGCATTGACCCGATCGCGGTCTATGAAGTCCAGAAAATCGTGCGCCGTCTCAAGGAACGCGGGCTGGGCATTTTAATCACCGACCATAATGTGCGGGAAACCTTGAAATTGATTGACCGCGGCTACATCATTCACAAGGGTCAAGTGCTGGTGGAGGGCAGTTCGGAATTTTTGACGAACGACCCGAAAGCACGGGAGATATATCTGGGACCGGAATTTAATTTGTAGTCGGATTACGATTAAGATGAAGATTAAGATTAAGAATCAAACTGGTAGCGCGCTTTTTCATAATCATAATCCTGCTCTTAATCTTAATCAGGCCGGTCGAAACGGTTGAAAAAATATGGCACACGAACCCGTCACGGTTGAACGGTTTTACCAGGAGCACGCCGACGCGCTGCAACTGCGTTTGTTGTCCGGCAAAAGCGGACTCAAACGCATCATCCGCGAACCGACGGTCAACCGCCCCGGCCTGGCGTTGAGCGGGTTCACGCGTTACTTCGCCTACAAACGCATCCAGGTGCTGGGCAACGCCGAAACGTTCTATTTGCGTTCCCTCTCCCGTCCGGAACGCGAAGCCCGCTATAAGGACCTGTTCACCTACCGGATTCCGGGGATCGTGTTCAGCCGCAATCTCCGGCCGGACAACGAACTGCTGACGGCGGCGGACAAGGCGGGCGTGCCGATTTTTCATACCGCGCTCGTCACGATGCGGTTCATCAACTTCGCGACTTTCGCGCTCGAAATGATGTTCGCGCCGCGCGGCACGGAAATGGGCAGCACGGTGGACATCCTGGGCGTGGGCGTGCTGATTCGCGGTGAAAGCGGCATTGGCAAAAGCGAGGCCGTCCTGGCCCTTATTGAGCGCGGTTACAGCCTGGTGGCCGATGATGTGACGAAAGTAACGCTGTTGGACGGCCGCCAGGTGATGTGCACCAGCGCCGAATTGACGCGCGATCACATGGAAATTCGCGGCATCGGTATCATCAATGTGGCCGCCATGTTCGGCGTCAAAAGCGTTCGCAAGGAAAAGAACCTCGATCTGGTCATCACGCTCAAAACCTGGAAGGACGTTGACGAGGTGGACCGGGTCGGCATGGAACAGGAATTTGTCAAAGTGCTGGGGGTGGACATTCCGCACATCGTGATTCCCGTGCGACCCGGCCGGGATTTGGCGCGGCTCATCGAAGTCGCCGCCTTCCAGACCAAACTGAAAATGTCCGGCTACAACGCCGCCGAAGACCTGAACCAGCGGTTGATTGCCCACATGGTACCGAGCCCTGCGCTGCCGCCGCCGGCACAAAAATAGCTGGAAATTTAACCCATTTCATCTAGTGTAACATGAGCAAACCGATGAGCGCGAAGAAAACGCCGGACCTGCAGTTCCTCACCAGGGAGCTCACCATCGCCAATAAGCTGGGCATTCACGCCCGTCCGGCGGCGGTGTTTGTGAAGACGGCCAACCGGTTTGCGTCGGAAATCCTGGTGGAAAAAGACGGCGAGAAAATCAACGGCAAGAGCATCATGGGCCTGATGATGCTGGCCGCCGGTCCCGGCAGCAAACTGACCCTGCACGTCCGCGGCGACGACGCCTCCCAGGCGATCATGGAGCTTGAAGCTCTGGTTCAACGGAAGTTTGATGAGGAGTAAAAGAATCACGATGCTGTGGAACAAAAACAGCACAATCCTAAAACAGGGAAGCGCGTCATAGGATGGGTATTATTCTTTCTGGTTCTTTTACTTCTTTTTGCTTCGATCTTGCCGGGTTCCCGCCCCAGCAAAAAAGGCGCCCAAATGGCCAGCTGGAACGAAATGAAGACTATTGCGCTCGCGCTAGACCAATATCAACAGGATCATAATGGAACGCTCCCACAACATTTTTCAGAACTTGTGCCAGAATATATTTCATCTCCCGCGACCTTTTTCATGCAATCAAAGTATAATACTAGCGCCTGTGTCATACCTACAAATCTGGATTCTCACCCCGAGCTCATCGATCTTTTTTCGCCTTATTCGTTCATTGTACTGCCAGACAAGCGAATTCTGGTTTGGGAACGTCCCGGAATCTGGACTGACAACACGATGAGTTATTTTTTATTCCCCGACAACAATCAGTCCTCGGACATTTTCCAAGCTTTTCGGTCAGATAACGTCACAACAGAAGAATTTGAACAACGATTCCTGCACGGTTTTCATTGAACTCATTTTGGACTTTGAACTTCGGGCTTTGGACTTTAGCCTGTCCGCATGGCTTCCGCCGAAATTGACATCAAATACGTCGCGCACCTGGCGCGATTGCAGATCACCCCTGATGAGGAAAAAAAACTGGGCGCGCAACTCGGCAACATTCTCGGCTATATCGAAAAATTGAATGAACTCGACGTCTCCCACGTCGAGCCGACCGCGCACGCCGTGCCGATGGTCAACGTGACGCGCCCGGACGAAATCCGTCCGTCGCTCCCGCACGACGACGCCCTGCGCAACGCGCCCGCCCAGGCCAACGGACTGTTTATCGTGCCCAAGATCGTGGAATAATTTCCAACCACGGATGAACACGGATGAACACAGATTAGAGATAAGGCGGGATATCCGTGTTTATCTGTGTCCATCCGTGGTTAAGTTTTCATGTTAAACCAATTGACCATTTCCGAACTGACGGCAAAGCTGGCCAGACGCGAAGTCTCTTCTCGCGAGGTCATGCAGTCATGCCTCGACCGAATCGCCAGCGTGGACGGAAAAATCCACGCCTTCATCAGCCATGATGCTGCCGATGCGCTCCAGCAGGCGGACGCGGCGGATCAATTGCTTGCTCAAGGCGGCGGAGCCAACCGTCCGTTGCTCGGCGTGCCGGTGGCGGTCAAGGATGTGCTGGCGGTCAAAAATCAGCCGCTCAATTGCGGTTCCAAAATCCTCGGCCGCTTCGTTTCGCCCTACGACGCCACGGTCGTGGAAAAATTAAAAGCAGCGGGCGCCATCGTTTTTGGCCGATTGAACATGGATGAGTTTGCCATGGGCAGCTCGACGGAAAATTCCGCATTCGGCGTTACCAGAAATCCATGGGACACCACGCGCATCCCGGGCGGCTCGTCCGGCGGCTCCGCAGCGGCGGTCGCGGTGGACGAAGTCATCGCCGCGCTCGGCTCGGACACCGGCGGCTCCATCCGCCAGCCCGCGGCATTGTGCGGTTGTGTCGGCCTGAAACCGACATACGGGCGCGTCTCACGTTGCGGCCTCGTCGCCTTCGCCAGTTCGCTCGATCAAATCGGCCCTTTCACCAAGGACGTGCGCGACGCGGCAACAATGCTGGGCGTCATTGCCGGACATGATTCACGCGATTCGACCAGCGTGCCACAGCCGGTACCCGACTATGCCGCGGCGCTGACGGGGTCCTCGCCGGACGGGCCAACCATCAAAGGACTCAAGCTCGGTTTGCCGAAGGAATACATGATTGGCGGGCTTGATCCCGAAGTGAAAGCGGCGGTGGACGCGGCGGTAAAACAGTTGCAATCGCTCGGCGTGGAGATTGTGGAAATTTCTCTGCCACATACGGATTATGCAGCCGCCACTTACTACATCATCGCGCCGGCAGAGGCCTCGGCGAATCTGGCGCGGTTCGACGGCATCCGGTACGGCGCACGGGTGGATGGCGCCGACCCGATTGAACTTTACTGCCGGACACGCGGCATTGGTTTCGGCGCGGAGGTGAAGCGGAGAATCATTTTAGGCACCTACGTTTTGAGCAGCGGTTACTATGACGCGTATTATTTGCGCGCCCAAAAAGTTCGCACGCTCATCCGCAACGACTTTTTGAAAGCGTTTGAAACCGTGGATGCGATTGTCACACCCACCTCGCCGACGGCGGCATTTAAAATCGGTGAAAAATCCGACGACCCGCTGCAAATGTATCTGTGTGATGTGTTCACGCTCGCGTGCAACCTCGCCGGCATTTGTGGCATCAGCCTTCCCTGCGGTTTCACGAAATCGCCCAAGCTGCCCATCGGCCTGCAATTGTTGGGCAAACCCTTTGGGGAGGAAACCCTCTTGAAAGCCGCCTATGCCTATGAAAGGGCCACCAACTGGCACCAGGAAAGGCCGCCCCTTTAAGCCCGGGCCATTTTCGTTCTCCATTTGAACGAACAAATGGACTTGCGCTCCAAGTAACTTGATGGTTACTTAATGGACCCATGGCCAAACCAGCCAAAACCCCGGGCGTTACACTGCGCAACCCCGAACGCACGCGTGAGCGCATCTTGTTCGCCGCGCTCAAGGAGTTCGCGATGAGCGGCATTGCCGGCGCGCGAGTGGATGCCATTGCGCGGCGCGCGGCCATCAACAAACGGATGCTCTACCATTACTTTGGCAGCAAGGAAGGTTTGTTCCGGGAAGTACTGCGTCTGAAAATGTCCCAGCGGCAGGCCTGGGCCGAAACTTTATCGGGGGACCCGGCGGAAAGCCTGTCCTTCTGGTTCGAGGCGGCGTGCAAGGACACCGACTGGGTCCGCCTGCTGGAATGGGAAGCATTGCAGGAAGCCGACCAGCGGTTGATTGACCAAAAGGAACGGCGCGCGGCGACGACGCGCGGCCTGGAACGCATCCGGCAGCGGCAGGTCCGCGGCCAGATCTCCTCCGAACTCGATCCGCGCCATGTGATGTTGACCATGCGGTCATTGACCATGTTTCCAGCGGCGTTTCCGCAATTAACCCGGCTCATCATGGGGCGGCCGGTTTCCGACCCCAAATTCCAGAAGGAGCGCGCGGTGTTTTTGAAGAAGTTTGCCGCGGCCTTTCAATCGCCCACACACAGGATTTCGTCCAAATTAAATCGGCAAAGCAGAAAAGCATGAAAACGAACATTTTCATTCCGATGGTGCCTGCAATCGCCGCAGTCATTCTCACCGGCGGCTGTTCGGGTGGCGCCCACAAAGGCACGGCGAGCGCACCGGTGCTCGCCGCCAAAGCCATAACCACCAATGTGCCAGTGCAGATTGACCCACCGCCGGTCGGACACGTGATGGCGTATTCGTCGGTGACCGTCCACTCGCAAGTCGGCGGCATTTTGCAGCAGGTCCATTTCCAGGAAGGCTCGGAGGTGGAATCGAACGCGCTGCTGTTCACGATTGACCCGCGTCCCCTGCAGGCGGCGTTGGCGCGGGACCAGGCGCAATTGGAAAATGCCACGGCGCAATTCAACCGCGATCAAAAACTCCTGGAGGCAAAAATTGAATCGCAAGACCAGTTCGATGCCAGCAAAGCCAACCGGGACACACTCGCGGCAACTGTGCATTCGGACGAGTTGAATTTGAGTTTCACCGAAATCCGCGCACCGTTCGACGGCGTGACAGGCGGCCTCCTGTTGCACCAAGGTAACGTCGTGAAAGCCCCCGACGACACACTGCTCACCATCAACCAAATTCACCCGATTTACGTCCAGTTCGGCGTGCCGGAACAATATCTGCCGGAAATCCGGCGCGAAATGCAAGAACACCCGCTGAAAGTTTCCGCGTCGTATGAAAACATGAACGGCGAGCCGCCGCAGGGTGAACTGACGTTCGTTGACAACAGCGTTGACCCGACGACCGGCATGATTCAACTCAAGGCCACGTTCCCGAATGAAGACAGCGTATTGTGGCCGGGCCAATTTGTGACCCTGACGCTGACGCTGTCGGAATTGACCAATGTCGTCGTTGTGCCGTCACAGGCGGTGCAGACGGGGCAAACCGGGCAGTTTATTTATGTCGCGAAATCCGACCAGACTGTCGAGGAACGACCGGTGACCATCGGCATCACGTATAATGGTGAAACAGTGATTGCAAATGGATTGAAAGCCGGTGAAACCGTCGTGACCGACGGCCAATTGCGGCTTTCACCCGGCGCGGCGGTGAGCGTCAAGAGCGCAAATTCGTCCACCAACGCACCATGAGCATTCCGGCCCTGTTCATCCGCCGACCGGTGATGACCACGCTGGTCATGTCCGCCATTTTGCTGGTGGGCCTGATTGGTTTTCACCAGTTGCCGGTGAGCGATTTGCCGAGCGTGGATTATCCGACGATTCAGGTTTCGGCGAACCTGCCCGGCGCCAGCCCGCAAACCATGGCGTCGGCGGTCGCCACGCCGCTGGAAAAACAATTTTCCACCATTGCCGGCGTGGATTCCATGTCGTCGGTCAGTTCGCAAGGCTCGGTCCAAATCACAATCCAATTTTCGCTCGACCGCGACATTGACGCAGCGGCGCAGGACGTGCAGTCGGCCATTGCCAAGGCGTCGCGCCAGTTGCCGCCCAACATGCCGTCGCCGCCGACTTACCAGAAGGTCAACCCGGCGGACTTCCCGGTGGTTTTTCTCGCCATGTCGTCGCCAACGCTGCCGCTTTCGACTGTGGATAATTACGCGGAAAACCTGCTGGCACAGGAAATTTCCATGATTAACGGAGTGGCGCAGGTCAGCGTCTTTGGCTCGCAGCAATACGCCGTGCGGATTCAGGTGAACCCGGACAAATTGACGGCTTATGGCCTGGGAATTGACCAGGTCGAACAAGCGGTCGAAGCGGGCAATGTGGACCAGCCGCTGGGTATTCTTTACGGAAAACATCAGGCGTTCACTGTCCAGGCCAACGGCCAACTGGAGGACGCGAGCGCGTTTCGTCCGATGATTGTCGCGTATCGCAACGGCAACCCGGTGCGATTGGAGCAATTGGGCAAGGTCTTCGACAGCGTGCAAAACGACAAAACCGCGGCGTGGTTTAACAACACGCGGGCCATCATATTGGCGGTCCAGCGCCAGCCGGGCGCGAACACCGTCAAGGTGGTGGACGACGTCAAAAAATTGCTCCCGCAATTCAGCGAGGAAATCCCGGCCTCGATAAAACTGGACGTGGCCATTGACCGTTCGTTGACCATCCGCCAATCCGTGGCGGACGTCGAGCATACCCTCTTTCTGGCGATTTGCCTCGTGGTCATGGTCATTTTCATTTTTCTGCGGAACCTGTCTGCCACGATGATTCCGAGCCTGGCGCTGCCGATGGCCATCATCGGCACGTTCGCCGCCATGGCGCTACTGAGTTACAGCCTCGACAACCTGTCGCTCATGGCGCTGACGTTATGTGTGGGTTTCGTGGTGGATGACGCCATCGTCATGCTCGAGAATATTGTGCGGCACATGGAAAACGGGGAACCGCCGATGCAGGCCGCCTTCAACGGCTCGAAGGAAATCGGCTTCACCATCGTTTCCATGACGCTCTCGCTGTCGGCCGTCTTCATTCCGGTGTTATTCATGGGCGGATTGCTGGGCCGGTTGCTGCATGAATTTGCCGTGACCATCCTCGTCGCCGTGCTCGTGTCCGGGTTCGTTTCGCTGACGCTGACGCCCATGATGTGCAGCCGCTTCGTCCATTCGGAGCACGAACGCAAGCACAGCCGGACGTACAATTTTTTCGAGCGTTTCTTTGACTGGCTGCGCGGGGCCTACGACCGTTCCCTGCAAACGGTCATGCGCCATCGCGGCGCCACGATATTGGTGTTTATGGCTATTTTCATCGGAACGGCGGTATTGTTTGTCCTGGTCCCGAAAGGATTTTTCCCCGACGAAGACACCGGGCGAATCGTCGTCACGACCGAGGCCTCGCAGGACATTTCCTATGACGCCATGCGCGAACATCAACTGGCGGTGATGAAAATCGTCGAGGGGGACACGAACGTTCAAAGCACTATATCGTCCATTGGCGGCGGCACGTTGAACAACGGCCGCATGTTTATGCGTTTGAAAGACCCTTCACAGCGGAAATTGAACGCGAACCAGATTATTCAGGAAATGCGCCCGAAATTCGCGCAGTTGGTCGGCATGAACGTTTATCTGCGGAACCCGCCGCTCATCCCCGTCGGTGGCATCCAAAGCAAGGGCCTTTACCAATACAGCCTGCAGGACACCGACACGCGGGAGCTGTTCCAGTGGGCGCCGGTCTTGATGCAGAAAATGGCAGAACACCGCGAGGCTTTTCAGGACGTAAGCAGCGATTTGCAGATCGCCAGCCCGCAGGTCAACGTGGAAATCGACCGTGACAAAGCATCCGCGCTCGGCATCACGGCACAACAGATTGAAAACGCGCTCTATGACGCCTTCGGTGAAAAGCAGGCTTCCACCATCTATGCCGACGTGGCCGAATACTGGGTCGTCTTCGAGGTCGAACCGCAATTTCAACTGGAGCCCGACGCGCTGGCACGGCTTTACATCACCAGTTCCTTCGCCGACACCAACGGCGCGCCCAAACTCGTCCCGCTAAGCGCTGTCGCCAAACTCACCCGCAGCATCGGCCCGACGAGCATTTCGCATATCGGTCAATTACCGGCGGTCACCCTTTCCTTTAACCTGCCGCCCGGCGTGTCGCTCGGCACCGCCGTGGCTGGATTGCAAAAAATTGAAAATGATTTGCACCTGCCCCCTACTATCACGGGCAGCTTTCAGGGTTCTGCCGCCGTATTCCAGTCGTCTTTTCGTGGAATGATTGCCCTGCTCGTTGTTTCCATCATCGTCATCTACATCATCCTTGGAATTCTTTACGAAAGTTTCATCCACCCCATCACGATTTTGTCCGGTCTGCCGTCAGCGGGCTTTGGCGCGCTGCTCACGCTGCTGCTGTTCCGCCTCGATTTGAACATTTACGGCCTGGTCGGTCTCATCATGCTCGTCGGCATCGTGAAGAAAAACGCCATCATGATGATTGACTTCGCCATCACTGCGCAACGCGAACACGGCAAATCGCCCGCGGATGCCATTCTGGAAGGTTGCCGGCTGCGGTTCCGGCCCATCATGATGACGACCATGGCCGCGCTGTGCGCCACGTTTCCCATCGCACTCGGCCTCGGTGCCGGCGGCGAAGCCCGCAAATCCCTTGGCCTGGCGGTGGTCGGCGGACTGGTGGTTTCACAGTCTTTGACACTCTACATCACGCCGGTGATTTACCTCTACCTGGAATCAGCCCATCAATGGTATCTGCGCAAGCACGCCAAACGCGCAGTGGCTCAAACCGGCATCAATCCGGCGGCGACATAGCGAATTTCGAACAGCGACAAAAATCTATTGCGTGTTTCCAACCAGCAGCGGCGGATTGGTTGGGCCAAAATTCACGCTGTATTCGACGTTGAGCAACAACACCCGGTCGCCGGCAAAACGGCAGGTGAACGTGATGGCCAGTGGCGTTTCGTAATAGGCGAGTTTTGCCGTGTAAGTATCATCCGCTGTCCAGGCACCACTGGCGGCAACGGGCTGGTCCACCGGCGCCGCCACCCACGAATCTACTCCGGCATTAAAGGCTGTCCGCTGCTTTTTCCAAACACCGGGACCGCAGGCGATGCGATATTCCTGACCGAGACTGCGCACGACCAGCATCACGTCCTTTCCGGCAAATTCCATGGTCACCGCATCAATATTCTGGGTGTTGGTCGGGAAGAGATAAGTCCGGCCCGAGACCTGCGCAGCAACGGGCGACGTGGCGGAACCTTGGGGCTGGTGCAATGTCAACGCCGCCAATGCCCGTTTCAATTCCCGGTCTGATTGGCCATCAGCCGGCAGCGGTGTTGGTTGCATGGCCGGCAGCAGTTTGTCCCAGACCAGGTTCATAACGGCCTGCATGTCTCTGGTCCCGCTGGTAATCGCGACGACGGCATCCTGTTTCGGCATCACGATGCAGAACTGCCCGAAGGCACCGTCACCGCGGTAAAGACCATGCCGGCAGCGCCAGAACAGATAGCCGTAACCCTGGTCCCAATCACTCGTCGGTTCGCTGCCATTGGAAGTTTGCCGCGCCGTGGCGGCTTCCACCCACGCAGCCGGCAGCAATTGTTTTCCATTCCACTCGCCTTTCTGCAAATAAAGCAACCCGAACCGCGCGATGTCTTCGGTTCGGATGTTCAAGCCGACACCGCCAAACGTGACGCCCTGCGGGCTGGCGTCCCAGGTTGGGTTCTCAATGCCGAGCGGTTCGAAAAGCCGCGGCTGGAGATAATCGAACACGGTTTGACCGGTCACCTTTTGCACGATGGCCGACAGCATGTAGGTTCCCGGCGTGTTATAGACGAATAGTGTGCCGGGTTTGCATTCCACCGGCGCGGCGAGGAATGCCCGGATTATTTTTTCACCTGAATGAGTGGAATTTCTCATTGCTTCATCCAAATGCGCCACGGTATTTGAATCCTGGCCGCTGGACATAATCAACAAATCGCGCACCCGCATGGCCTTCAAATAAGCGCCGGGATGAGGCGGCGCGTCCTCTGGAAAAAAAGAAAGCACCGGTTCGTCCAGACTGAGTTTCCCTTCGGCAATCGCCAGCCCGACGGCGGTGGAAGTGAAGCTTTTGCTCAATGAAAACAGCTTGTGCGGAATGTCGGGGCCGTATGGCGACCACCAGCCTTCGGCCACGACGTGACCATGTCGCACCAGCATGAAACTCTGGATGGCATTGGTGGTGACGGATTGCTCATCGGCGGCTTTGACAAATTCAAGAATGGCAGCGGAAGAAATGCCCTGCTCTTCCGGCGTGCTGCGCGGTAATGAGGCACTTTCCGCCGGAGCGTCAACAACGCCCAGACAGGCAAAGAACACTGCGACAATGAATGCTTTCATGATGGTGGTTGAAAGAAGTTGGGAGACGAACTCATGGTGCATGAAATCCGGAGGCATTTTGAACAGAAGAACCCGGTTAAGCCAGATTCAAATACTTCAACACTTCCGGCGGCGGGCCATCGAACTTTGCCAGCGCCACGTTGCCGAGATATTGAATGTCCTTCCAGCCCTGCGGTGTCGTGTAAAATCCGCCCGCCGTCAGGTTCCGGAATCTGGCAAAGAAACGGGCAGCGGCCTTGAAATCGGGCCTGGCCTTGGGCACAAAACAAATGTCGTCGCAGATGTTGTGCTTTTGGCCGTCATCCATGTCGGCAAAGACTTTTCCAAATCGTTTTTCGGATTCCCGGTCGAGCCACGCCAGGCCTTTCAAAATTTCCTCCCGGTCGTTTTGTTGGTCCGGATAGGGCGCGCTGATCCATTCGTCAATGAAATCCGGCACGCCGAGACTGCTGGCGCCCGGCGACCTGTCATCGGCGGGAATAATGACGTCGCACAGCGCCGCGACGGCGCGGTGTTGTGCCCTGGTGAACGTGAGCGGCCATAAATCGCCGGGCTTGTAATACTTCATCAAATCGGGATCGGTGCCGTAGCCGGTCACAGCACGGGCGGAAGCGCCAAAACTCCGGAAATTCAGCAATGACACCGTGGCGGTCGCCGCCAGCATCCATTTGATGGCTTCGCGCCGGTCCAGGCGTTGCGGCTCGTTCATATCAAAGGTTCCCTTTCTTCATCTCGCCGGCCAGATAATCACACGCGCGCCAGGCATTGGCCATGATGGTCAGCGTGGGATTTTTGTCCGCGTTGGACACGAACGGCCCGCCGTCGGTCACAAATAAATTTTTCACGTCCCACGACTGGCAATACTGGTTGAGCACCGAAGTCCTGGGATCACCGCCCATGCAGGTGGTCCCGACTTCATGAATGATACCCCCGCCGGGTGCGATAGCTTTGCTGCCGTCGCTTTGCGGTGGGCTAAGGACTTTGCCGCCCATGGCTTCGATGATTCCGGCGAAGGTTTTCTGCATGTGCGCCGCCTGCCGGATTTCGTGCTCCGACCATTTGAAATGGAAGCGCAGCACCGGAATGCCCCACGCGTCTTTCTTGTCCGGGTCAATTTCGCAATAAGTGTCCTCATTGGGAATCATTTCGCCGCGACCGGCAAACCCCATGAAACTGCCGTAATACCGGCGCACGTCCTCCTTGAATTTTTTCCCGTAGCTGCCGCCGGTGAAATTTTCCAGATCGTCAAACGTCCCTGCTTCCGGCATACTCCGGCCGCCGCCGAACTCGATGTGATAACCGCGCGGAAAATCCAGCCTGCCCGCGTGTTGATCCCGGTAAAGCCACCACGGCATGTACATGTGCATGACGGAAGCGCCGTCTTCGTTGTAGGGCGGGCAATTTTCCAGCATCGGAATCTGGCCGCGCAGGCCCGCGCCAACGGTGTCCATAAGATAACGGCCGACCTTGCCGCTGCGATTGGCGAGGCCGTTTGGGAATTGCGCGGTTTTCGAATTCAACAAAATGCGCGCCGATTCACAGCCGCTGGCTGCCAGCACCACGACACGCGCTGACGCGTGGCATTCCTTGCCACTGGCCTTGTCAATGTAACGAACGCCGGTTGCCCTTCCCTTTTCGTCAATCGTCACCTCGCGCACCATCGCGTCGGTGATGATATCAAGGTTGCCGGACGCCAGGGCCGGCGGCAGGTGAACGGTGGTGGATTGATAATTGGCTTTGATGGCACAGCCGCGCCCGCACGACGTCGCCCAGAAACAAGCGAGCCGCGTCCGCATGTTGTCGGCCAGCGCCCGGGCCGCCGCCGGATTGTCCGGGTGCAAGCGGGCCGGAATGTTAATGGCATCCTGCGGTTGGCTCAGAACCGCCACGTGCGACGGAATGACGGGAATGCCGAGTTTGGCGCAGAATTTTTTTGCCAGTAGTTCATTGGCGCGCGGCCTGGGCGGCGGCAGGAGAATTCCCGGCGACGAGTCGGGCGTGTTTTCCAGACCTTCGTTGGTGCCAAACACGCCAATCAGCGCTTCGACCTTATCGTAATACGGCGCCAGGTCTTCGTAGGTAATCGGCCAGTCCATGCCCAGGCCATCGCGGCTTTTCGGTTTGAAATCATACGGCCCCATTCGAAACGAGAAACGCGCCCAATGGTTCGTGCGCCCGCCCAACATCCGCGGCCGCCACCACATGAAATTTTGTCCGGTAGACCAGAGGTCGATGTCGGTTGCCTCATACCAGCCAGGGCCGCGCTGGCTGTTTTTGACCATGTACGGCTCTTTGGGAACTGTCCAGCCGCCATTGACGGTGGCGTCGTAAAAGCCGAAAGGTTTGTCGGGTGTTCCGGCGCCGCGCAACGGCGCCTGCATCGGCGGATTGAACATCGGCGTCTCTGAAATCGGATCATAATTCCGGCCCGCCTCCAGCATCAGCACCCTGGCCCCCGCCGCCGTCAGCACATACGCACTCTGCCCGCCCGCCGCGCCCGAGCCGACGATGATGACATCGTACGCAGGCCTGGCTTTGCTGCTGGTGACAAACGGCATTGGCGGATTATGCAACTCCCCATTCGCCGGTCAACTCCCCTTGCCAGCCAAAAAATCCATGTGCATCTGCGTCCATCCGCGGTTAAACTTTTCCTGCGATTATGGACTACGAAGCGGTCATCGGCCTGGAAACCCACGTCCAGCTCAAGACGAAGTCGAAGATGTGGTGTGGTTGCGCCAACGCCTTTGGCGCGCCGCCCAACACCAACGTCTGCCCCGTCTGCCTTGGCCTGCCGGGCGTGCTGCCTGTCGCGAACGAAGAGGCGCTGAAGCTCACCGCGCTCACCGGTTTGTTGTTGCATTGTCAGATTCCTGCGCGCGCGAAGTTCGACCGGAAGAATTATTTCTACCCGGACATGCCGAAGAATTACCAGATTACGCAATACGACCAGCCGTCCACCACGAACGGCTACCTGGATTTTGAGTTTAACGGCGGCATTTCGCGCGTGCGGATCACCCGCGCCCATCTGGAGGAAGATGTGGGCAAGAGCTTCCATTTCGAGCGCAACAGCGGCGTGGATTTCAACCGCGCCGGCGTGCCGCTCATGGAAATTGTCTCCGAGCCGGACCTCACCAGTGCGGACATGGCCTACGAATATCTCAACGCGCTCAAGGACATCCTGGTTTATGGCGGCGTGAGCGATGCCGACATGGAAAAGGGCATGGTGCGCTGCGACGTGAACGTGAGCGTGCGGCCGGTCGGTACGAAGGAACTGGGCGCGAAGATTGAAATCAAGAACATGAACAGCTTTTCGGGCGTGCGCCGCGCCTTGGAATACGAAATCCCGCGCCAGATTGACGTGCTGAACAAGGGCGGCAAGTTGATTCAATCCACCCGCCGCTGGGACGACGCGGCGGGCGTGACCGAGGAGATGCGCACGAAGGAACACGCGCACGATTACCGCTATTTCCCCGATCCGGATTTGATGCCGTTTGCACCGACGGAAATGTGGCTGGCGGATGTTAAGTCACGCGCGGTCGAATTGCCGCTGGCGCGCAAACAGCGGTTTATGAAGGATTATGGATTGCCGGCGTCCGATGCCGAGGCATTCAAAAACGACCTGCCACTGGGCAATTATTTTGAAAGTATCGCAAAACAGGCAAAAAATCCGAAGGCGGTGGCGAACTGGGTCATCAATAATTTGCGGGCGAAACTGGCGGGGGCAAATGAACGTAGCCGCCGAGGTAACGAAGCGGAGACCTCGCTCAGTACGGAAAATCCGCCTCCTCACGTCGGCGGCTACCTGACGCTGACCGATTTAAAATTCAAACCGGAAGCGATTCTGGAATTGGTCAATCTCGTCGAAGTCAAAACCATCAGCAGTTCCGCCGCGCAGCAGGTGTTTACCGAAATGTTCGACACCGGCAAGTCACCCACAACCATCGTTCAGGAAAAAGGCCTCGCGCAGGTGAGCGACACCAGTGCGATTGAAAAATTCTGCGACGAGGCGATTGCGGCGAATCCCGGCCCGGTGGCTGATTTCAAGGCCGGTAAAGCCGCCGCGTTGAATTTTCTCAAAGGCCAGGTCATGAAGTTGAGCAAGGGCAAGGCCAACCCGGCGCTGGCCGGCGAGATTTTGGAGCGCAAGTTGAAGTAATCACGGAGCGGAGTGACAGCCAGGCATTCCCCTCATTTTTCCGGAAGCGATTAATTCGATTCCACCAGCACGCGATAAAAGCCGTTGGTTTGGTTTGCGGGCACGACGTTGTAACCCTGACTGCCAATCACCTGAGCGCTCTCGGGTACAGTCAACCAGGCGGTATCCGTCAGATTGGTCTTGTATTGGACCTGATAGCTCCGGCCCAACTCCGCCGGCCAGGTCAGGTCGAGGACGCCGCCACCGGGAGCGGCGGCCGAAAGTTTGAACACGGAATTGGGGTCAAGCGGATTCAAGCCGGCAATGTATTTCTGCAAGTTGGACATGCCGGTTCCGTCTGCGTCATCCGACGCCAGCGAAAGGTCGTTGGTCTGTCCGGTCGGATGGCCGAAATATTTCATCATCCACCAGTCCGGAATTCCATCGCCATCACTGTCCACGAGGGCGGCATTGATATCCACGGAAGCGCCGAAGACATCGGGTTCCCGATTGAGGTCGCCGGCCACCAGACTCGAACCCATATCCAGGTAAGCCACCGTGGCCCCATTGTCGCAGATCACCGGCCGGGACACCCACAATATGGGGCCCGAGCTGTTCTGCCCGGTGGCCAGCACCGTGCTGGACCCCGTCAGGCGGTCGAGCAGGAACAGGTTCGGGGGCGCTGTGTTGTCTCCGATGACAGTGTTGACCACGACGCTGCGGTAGGCGACAAACCGGCCGTTGCCGCTCATGACCGGCCCGTCCGAAAGCGCATCCATGCTGCCGGCGCCCGAACCGGCCAGACCGACCAGGGTGAGCGTGCCGGTCTGGAAATCGAGCAGGTAAACCTTGTTGATGCCGTCGTCTCCGCCGGTCAAATTGGCGGTGGATACAAACGTCAACCACCGGCCATCGCCGCTCCAACAGCCGGCATTCCGAATCGGGGACGTGGATGTGGTTGAAACCGAGAAAAGGTTTGAGCCGGGATTGATGTTGTCCACGTAGAGAGTGTTGGCAATCCGATAAAAGATTTTGGTCCCGGTCGGATCAATCGCTGCCGACGTGACTGCTCCCGAATTGGTATAAATGTCGGTTCCCAGTTGGGTGTCCCGGATCTGCAACCTGACGGTTGAACCGGACACGCCATACGCGTAGGCGACGTAACGACCGTCACTGCTCAGGGAAGGGCCAAAAGCATAATAATTGGCGCCTTTCAGTCCCACGGTCTGCCCCAGGTTTATGTCCCGCCAGTATGTGTTCACCCCGCTGGTGATTCCCGCGGCCAGATTGGTTGCCCGACTTACGAAAGCTATATCCTGTCCGTCTGAACTCATTGCCAAATCGGAAGCGTCGTCGTTTCCGGGGCTGACGCCATCCGTTCCCACGCTGACCAACACAGTGACGCCCGTTTGCAGATCGCGGCGAAACATATTGGCGCAGGTATTGACCAGGCCGGCAACCAGGTTGCTGGCCCCGCTGATGAACGCCACGTAGCGGCCATCTGCGCTGATAACCGGATTTCCGGAACCACCGCCCAAAGCTGAACCACCGTTAAGCCCGGCGCTCACCAACAGGTTGGTGCCGTTCACCAGGTCACGCACGAAAACGTCCGGGTCCTGGTTCGTGTCGTTGGGTACCAAATCATCTGCTGCGCTGGCGAACGCCACCCACTGTCCATCGGCGCTGACTGACCATTGATTCAGTGCGCTGAAACTGTCGCCTGTTTGTGGAATCACTGTCGGATCACGTAGTGAAATCATTTCCGTGGCCCCGGCAGCAAAGTCGCGCCCGAACACATCGTAAGCGTGGTTTATATCCCCGCTGACCAGCCCGCCGTCGGGGCTGGTAAAGGCAACGAATTGTCCATCTGCGCTCAGGCTTAAGGACGTCAATTCGTCATCGGTTGAACCAGCACCGTTGGTGTCCACGTCTGCCAATTGCGTAGTGCCGGATTGCAAATTACGCAGGAAAATATGAAAGCAATTCGACACCGCATTGGTGGTCAGATTGGTGGCATTGCTCAAAAACGCCACGACCTGGCCGTTCGTGCTGATGACCGGCATATAGGAAATCGTATTGGTCGGGACGCCGCTGCCGTCGTCGCTGACGAGTATGTCCGTTGCGCTTTGGGTATCCCAAACATGAACACTGGAATACCCCGAATCGAGGTCGCCTTCGTGTTCAGCAAAGGAAATGAAACGACCATCCGGCGTTATTACCGGGCCATAGTCATCGTTTAGATCGGTGTACCAACCAACACCATTGGTGTTGATCGTCGTTGTCGTGCCGGCAGTCGAATCATATTCCAGGATGACCACCGCGCCAGTCTGACTGGTTGAGCCGGCTTTGAAAGCAACATAGCGTCCATCGTCGCTCAGCCGCGGATGATAAGCCGGCGCATTGCTCAGGCCGAGTGCGGCGGACACAATCGCCGCCGCGTTGGTGCTGGCCCAGGTCGTCGTGCCCGCCACGCGGTCGCGCACATACACCTCGCCGGCGGAGGTGCCGGGAACTCCAGGCACCAGATTTGTGGCCAGACTGAAAAATGCCACGTACCGGCCATCCGGCGTGATGACCGGTGTCGCCATGATCGGGTTGAGGCTGCCGGAGGGAAGGAGGGCGCCGACGCTCACCAGCCAGGTCGTTTGGGTAAGCAAGTCCCGCACGAACACATCAGGTATTCCGTTGGTGTCGTTCGGAACCAGGTTCGACGCACTGCTGAGGAAGGCCACGCAGGTGCCGTCCGGGGTCATGACCGGGTCGGTGGAAGCCCCGTTGGCAAAACCGCCGTCCATCGCCACGCTGATGAGCCGGGTTATGCCGGTGTAGGTGTCGCGCAGGAAGATGTCGCTGGCTCCGTTTGTATCGCCGGACACAAGATCGCTGGCGTCGCTTTGGAATACAACATAACGGCCATCGGCGGAAACCTGGCCGAACATCGAATCGCCGTTTCCCCCGCCAGTGCCATTCGAGTTGCCGCTGATCAGCGTGGTGGTCTGGCTGATCCGGTCACGGAGAAAAACGTTCAGGCTGTAAAGACTGTTGCCGCCGGGCGTCAAGTCATTGGCTGCGCTGGTAAAAACCACAAAGCGGCCATCGGGACTCACGCTGGAAATGATGGAATTATCGTCGCCCCCAGCCGGCAGCGGCACGGAAGGGTTTCGCGCCGAGACCAATGCCACGGGCAGCGCACTGACCGAGGCAACGAAAATACCGAACACCGACAACCAGACCGCCACAAGGAACTTCCTGCCCACGAGCTTCGCGATTGCGGGCCCGACAAACAGGTTTCGGGATATGAATTTACGACCAATATCTGTGCTCGTTTTCATGGCTCGATGCGGTTAAAAGTCTTGGCCAAGTCACACAGCCTGGATGGTTCGTTAATCGCCATCGTTTCAATCTCCCGGGGCCACGGTCCACATGCCTTTGGGTGCGCTGAGTGTTCCGGTGCCGACCGTTTGTTCGATTTTAAGCGCGGCCACGTGGCCATCATGGAAAGCGTAGTTGAACCGGCCTCCTTGCGCGTTGTACAACAAACTCCCCTGATTCACGCCGGCGGCGCTGTTTGGATTTTGAGGGATGGAGGTCGTGTCAATCTGGTAAAGGTTGCCATTGACGCCGCCATGTTGCGAGGTTTGCGGGCCATTGCAAACGCAGGTCCAAATGTTGCCTACACACTGCTGGCCGCCGGTTTCCTCGCACAGCAGGATGGTGCCACTGGGGTCCTTTACCACGGATGTTTTGTAACCTTTCGCGTCCCAATCCGGTAACAAAGCTGAGCTCTGCCAATAAATTCCGACACCATGATAACCCGGCTGGTTTAAATCGGGCAAGAGATAGATCCCGTTCTGGGTGCTAACCTGGTATTGGGTTCCCCAATTAGGCCCCACACTGTTCATGGCATAGGATCTTAGCGCAAACGCAGGCGGGCCCGTCAGCCAACTGACTTTTGGGAACCGATCTGCCGGACATACTTCAATCTTCCCCATCGTCGGCGAGACAGCGCCAACCCCCACTGCCGGTAAGGGACTGGCTAACATAATTCCCAAACTCCACGAGGCATCCGAATTGGTATCGCCAAAATAATGGTGAATATAGGCGTCCCAAGCCAATTGTCTGCCGCTGCCGCTCGTTCCCCCGTTGCTGACCCCGGCAGGTGGAAACATATCATTGTGATCCCGCGCGAAAAGTTGGAAACCCACCTGGAGCTGTTTCAGGTTGTCCTGGCATTGGATTAGCCAAGTGTCTGTCTTGGTGCTCGCCAGCGCCGGCACCAGCACTAATGCCAGCATGGCGACCATTCCCAGCACCACCAGCAGTTCAACGACCGTAAAACCGCGGTCAGGACAACCGCCAGCCAATAATGTTTGCGAAGTGTTTTCCGGATTATCAGCGAAGATCGCAGAAGTCTTCATAAGGGCTAGCTTATTTATAACCGAAACACATTAGATGTAAACTTAAAAAGTACTTTTTTGAATGATGGATTTCTCTTGAATGTTGGCTGATAACAAGTGAAATTAGAATAAATTCACCGGCTTGCCATTGTGAACAAAAGCTGTCTAACTCTCTTGGGTATTGTTCTTTTTGCTTTTTTATTCGTCTTCTCGAGTTCGGCCGACGTTCAGTATGCAGGTGTCAATCTTTCCGGGGCCGAATTTGGTGTCGTAGGGGGAGCGCTGCCCGGCACTTACAACAGTAATTATACCTGGCCGACGAATGGTGAAGCCGCCTACTACCAGAGCCGGGGAATGAATATCATCCGGCTCCCTTTTCGTTGGGAACGATTACAGTTTACCAACAATGCCGCGTTTAACTCTGCTTATTTTGCCAAGATGGACGCTTTTATTTCCTATGCCACCGCTCACGGCATGTCCGTGATTCTTGACCCGCACAATTTCCAGCGTTACTGGCCCCTGATTGATAATTACAACGACATGCAGAGCGGCAGCGTCGGTATCGTAGGCGGATCGGTCGTGCCCGATTCCGCATTTTCCAATTTCTGGTACCAGCTCGCCAGTATTTACAAGACCAATGCTCATGTCATCTTTGGTCTGATGAACGAGCCGAATGCGGTGCAGGAGACCCAAATGGTCGCCTCCGAGAACACTGCGATCGCGGCCATCCGCGCGACCGGCGCCACCAATATGATCTTCGTGCCCGGCAATCGCTGGACCGGCGCATGGACCTGGTCAAACTCTGATAGTTATGGGGCGGCGAATTCAAATGCCATGCTTAACATTGTGGATCCCGGCAGCAATTTTGTTTACGAAGTGCACCAATACCTGGACAGCGATGGTTCCGGCACTCAGAACAGCATTGTCAGCGTGGACATCGGCTGGCAGCGTCTGACCAATTTTACAGCCTGGGCCCGGGCGAATAATGTCAAAGCCTTTCTCGGCGAATTCGCAGTTCCCTCAGCCATCATTGGTGGCACGGGAATTGGCGGTCAGGCGTTGACCAACATGCTTTCTTACATCTCGACCAATTCGGATGTGTGGCTGGGCTGGACCTATTGGGGCGGCGGCCCCTGGTGGGGCAGTAATCCCACTTTCCTGGTTGAACCGGCGAACCCTGGCAACCCGACGGATCGGCCGACGATGAGCATCATCAAGGAGTTCACACCACTCCCGGTACCGACACTGCAAATTGTCAACAACAACACCCAATTCCAATATGCGGCGCCCCAGGGTTTCGTCTATCAGGTTCAATACTCAACCGACCTGACTTCCAGTGCCAATTGGGTGAACCTGGGTTCGGCCATCACCAATGTGCAACCGCCGGGCCCGCTGGGTCCCAGCACCAACGCGCCCTTTAAAGTGAATCTGGGATCGGATCCGCAAGGCTTTTACCGGGTCGTGGCCAGTCACGCGCCGTAAGTTGCGGCACCGCCGCTGCCAACCAGAGTAATTTCAAAAAAAGTGTAGCCGTGAAACAGATGGCCCATAGCCTTGGTACCACCCCGACCCTCTCCCCCACTTCGTGGCGGAGAGGGATAAAACATTGCCTTGTTCGCGCTGTAGAGCAATCCGAAGCCGCATTAGGGCTACAACATTTCTTAAATCGCTCTGGAGAGGGGCCAAACGACGGAAAATCACCCGCCGATGGCCGTCATCGGACGCAGCGGCTGATAGAGGTCGCGAAACTGGTGCTCCTGCGGCTTGGAGCGCAGCGCCTCCAGAAATAGTTGCCGCAACACCGTATCGTCACGGTGATAGCGCAGTGCTTCACGCAGATCAATTTCACCGTGATTGCCCAGGCAGGGCCGGATTTTTCCATCTGCCGTAAGCCGCATCTTGTTGCAGCTCTCGCAAAATTGCAGGTTCGTCAGCGCCCCCACGAAGCCCACCAGCGCGCCGGTTTGCTTGAGCAGGAAATACTTCGCCGGCCCGTGGCCGATCTTGACCTCCGGTTGCGGAATCAATTCGTCGCGCCGGCCAAGCAACTGCATCGCTTCGCCGACCGGAAGAAAATTCTTCTCCGTTAACACATCCGTTCGCGTCAAGGGCATCAACTCAATCAATCGCAACGGCAGGCGGTGTTCGGCGGCAAACAGGACGAGCGGCCATAGTTCCTGTTCGTTCACGCCGCGCATGAGGACACAGTTCAGTTTCACGCGGTCGAATCCGGCGGCGACCGCGGCGCGGATGCCGGCAATGACCGCGCTCACGTCACCGCCGGTCACCTGCCGGTAAACTGCCGGATCCAGAGCGTCCAGGCTGATGTTGACCGTGCCGGCTCCGGCGTCGCGCAACGGCTGTGCCCGCCCGGCGAGCCTGATTCCGTTCGTAGAAAGGCCAATGACTTCCACGCCGGAAACTCTTCTCATGCCCCGGATGATCTCCAAAATGTCGTGGCGCACGAGTGGTTCACCGCCCGTCAGCCGGAATTTGCGGAAGCCCAGTTCCGCCGCCACGCGCACGGCCCGGATGATTTCGTCCGCGGTCAGGTGGTCCTGGGTGCGTTCCCAGCCCTTGTAACCTTCCGGCATGCAGTAGAGACACCGCTCGTTGCATCGATCGGTGATCGAGATGCGCAAATAATCCACCGTGCGGCCAAACGTGTCGTTCATTTTCAACTTTTATGCGGGTCTTCTCCACGCAAATGGGCCATGCCCTCCAACATTGCCGGCGCGAGAATCTCCAGACACTCGCGCACCGCCGAAGGTTTGCCGGGCAAATTCACTATCAACGTCCTCCCGCGCGTACCGGCGAGCGCACGCGATAAAATGGCCGTTTTCACCCGGGCCAGCGATTGCATCCGCATCGCTTCGCTGAAACCCGGCAATTCCTTTTCCAAAACCGGACGCGTCGCCTCCGGCGTCACGTCGCGGGCGGCAATGCCAGTGCCTCCCGTCGTCACCACCAGGTCACAGCTTAATTCATCCGCGAATTTTTTCAACGTGGCGGAGATCTTTTCAACTTCATCCGACACCATCGCCCGTTCAAACTTTGCCTCGTTACCAAAAAATTCCCCCAATACCTTTTCGATCTCGGGCCCGCTGCGGTCCTCGTAAATTCCCGCCGCTGCCCGGTCGCTGACGGTGATGCGCCCGATTTTCATAGTAGCGCCCCGGACAAGTCGTTCATTGTTTTGTTTTCTCCACGACGCGAATCTCTCCAATTTGCATCGTCTTGTCCACCGCCTTGCACATGTCATAGAGCGTCAACGCCGCGACGCTGACACCGGTCAGCGCTTCCAGTTCGACGCCCGTCTGCGAATGCGTTTCCGCCGCGCAAACAATTTCGATGGCCGCAGCCCGGACGCGAAATGTAATTTCAACGTGGTGGAGCGCCAGCGGATGGCAAAGCGGAATTAATTCGCTGGTGCGTTTGGCCGCCTGAATGCCGGCGATTTGCGCCACGGTCAAAACGTCGCCTTTGGGCAGCGCGTTCTTTTTAAGGGCACGAAGGGTTGCAGGCAGGCAAATCAATCTGCCTTCCGCCACCGCCCGGCGGCGTTGCACCGGTTTGTGGCCGACATTCACCATGCGCGCGGCGCCTGCCGGGCCGAGATGCGAAAATTTCTTTGTTTTCACTTCGTAGCAGCCGACGTGAGCCGGCTCATTCATCCAAGCTTTGCCAAAAGGTTAGAGCGGACTCACGTCCACTGCTACAATTATTCGATTATTATCGGCAAAAAATCCGCTTCCGCGCCTGTTTCAATCGAGCTGCGATTCACCGGCACACGAATTAAAGCGTTGGTTTCTGCCAAACAAGTCAAGTCACCCGAACTGTTCCACGGCAGCGGCGTCAATTCCAGTTTCCCACCGCTCCCCTCGCAGCGTGCCGGCCAGAGAGTCTCGCGCGGATTCGGCCCGTCTTCAAGCTTCACCGCCAGGGTTCCGCGCCGGAAGGCTGGCCCCTCGCCGCCGGCCAGTCTGGCCAGGGCCGCCGCGACGAACAGATGGAAACAAACAAAATGTGACAACGGATTACCGGGCAACCCGAAGGCGATACGCATTTTACCCGGTGGAGCGAGGCTGCCGACGAGCTGGCTTGCGGGGACGCTCGACCCGCCATGGATGCCGAAAATCAGCGGCGCGCCGGGCCGGATGTTCACCCGGCTGAAAACATCTTCAAATCCGAGCCATTCGAGCAGCGGGCGGGTGAAATCTTTTTCGCCCACACTTGCACCGCCGGAAATCAGAAGCAGGTCCGCATCGTCGATCATCGATTGCCGATTGCCGATTTGCCTTTTGGCCACTTCGAAATCCTCGGGTAGATGAGATTGTATCACGTCGCACTGAAATTTTTGCAATAATCCGCGGATCAAAATCGAATTACTGTCCCGGATTTGTCCCGGCCGCGGCTTCCGGTCGGGTGAAACAATTTCATCGCCGGTGGTGAAATGGCAGACGCGCAGCCGTGGGCCAACGAGCGGCCGGGTGCAACCGACACTGGCCAGCAATGCTAAAGCGCCTTCGCCGAGCCGCACGCCTGGTTGCAAAACGGCTTCCCCCGCGCGCATTTCTTCCCCGCGCCGGCGAACATTCGTGGCAGACTCCCGCCGGAGAATTTTTACCTGGTCGCCGGTACATTCGACATTTTCCTGCATGACCACCCGTAAATTGTCGCACGGCAAAGACGCGCCGGTGGCGACCCGAGCGGCTTCACCGGTTTTCAACTGACGCGGTTTCCAATCGGCGGCGTGCAGCGTATCCACGACCCGGAAAGTTTCCGAATCGTCGTTCTGCAACACCGCATAACCGTCACGAGTGGAGCGGTCGCCATCGGGAAAATCTTCAGATGCACAAATGGTTTCGCGCAGCACACGGCCAAAACTTTCTTCCAGCGATGCCCGAACGGCGGGCAATGGCCGGCAGCGTGATCGGATTTCGACTAATGCTTCATCGAGCGACAAAGCTTTTTGCAGCCGCCGATGTGAATCGGCGGATTGACCAGAACTGGAAGTCCGCAAATTGACATTTGCGGCTACAGCCGGCAATGCCCGCCGTTTCCAAATCGGCACGTCCTGCTTGAGCTGGTTCATGAATTCCGTCAGCAAAGCAATGGCCTCGCCACGGTGACTGGCGGCGACACCAGCGTAAACCGCCGTTTCACCCACCGGAATGATTCCGACGCGATGAATGACTTTTACCGCGAGGCACGGATGCCGCGACGATATTTCTTCAAGCAACCGCTGGATTTCCCGCCTGGCCATTTCGGGATAGGCCTCGTATTCGAGCGCGGAAATTTTCCGTCCGTTTTCCTCGTCGCGGACAACGCCGCGAAATTCCAGCCAGGCGCCGGGTGTTCCAACCGGCAGCAGGGAAATTTTCCCGGCAATCGGCTCGGGTACGATCTGGATTTCGATTTCCATGGCAACATTTCAGCCGCCGGAGACCGGCGGTATCAAGGCGACTTCATCATCATGGGAAAACAGCGCGTCGGGCGCGGCGTATTCCCAATTCCGGGAAAGACGCACGTGGGCACGATGGGCGGCGAGCGCGGGAAACTGTTTCAGCAATGCCGTCCAGAGTTGCTCCGTGTTCAATGACGACGGCGGCGCGAGTTCAATCGAATCGCAACCGGTGGCATCCTTGAGCTGGGCGAAAAAGAGCACACGCATGGCAAATGTAATTTCAATGAGTGGCCGCCTCTATCAACAATTTTCCGCCGGAAAAAATCAGGATGCCTGCCAGCACGCGGCTGAAAATAACACTGCTCCAGCGTCGCGCGCCGTAGTGCGTGCCGAGCAACGCGCCGGTGACCGCGGGCACGGTAAGCCAAAGCAGCGGCCCGGCGTGCGTGATTTTTTGCCAGCCAGTCCCCACCAATCCCGCGATGGAGTTAAGGACAATGAACCCCGCCGCGATGCCGCCGGTTGTTTTTGGTTTCACCCAGCGGAACACATAGAGCATCGGGCTCAAAAAAACCCCGCCGCCGATACCGGTCAAGCCCGCCAGGAATCCGAGTACCGCGCCAATCAGCAGCCCCAGCGGCAGGAAAAATTTCTGGAGGACGACGTCCTCGGTTTGCCAGCGGGCGCGGAACAACAAGGTCAATCCGGCGGCAACCAGCACCGCGCCGAGAACAATTTTGTAAACCTCGGGGCTGATGTGAATCCGGCTGCCGAACCAGGCGCACGGTACCGAGACAATGGTGAATGACAACAGCACCCGCCAATCAAAGTGCCCGGCGCGCCAGAACTGGCCCCACGCAATGCCCGCCACGAGAACGTTGGCGATCAAAACCGCCACGCGCGCGGAAGCGGGCGCGATGCCAAGCAATGCCAGTGCCGCGAGATAACCGGTCGCGCCGCCATGGCCCACGGACGAATAAAAGAACGCCACCGCAAACACGGCGGTGAGCAGCAGGGCAATTTGGATTAGTGAAAGTCCGTCCATTTGTCAGGACATAATCTCCACCGGTGCGTCATGAAACATGCTTTGAAACGGCCTGTCAATCGGAACAGGCAAATTCCGTGATTCCCTGAAGACAACCGCTTGCAGGAGGGCCGGCGTAAAAAAATTTGAAAATTGATTGCCGCAGGGTCATTTACCGGAAGGACAACGGTATTTTGAAAACCGCGGCACGACATAATCAGGCGCGTGTCGGCGCTTACATCTCAATTCTTCAAGCTGGCCATGTCCGAAGTGGCGATGCGGTATGTCTTGAATCCGTTTGCATTAAAACTTCCACCTTGAAGACCGTCGCTCCATCAGGAAGGACCCTGCCGTTGACATCGTAATTCTGCCGCGTAAACCGCGCCAAACTCCCTGGTTCAAGGGTGTCCATTATTCACGGGACTGCACCATAACTGATTGGGAAGAATTTTGACAAAACGCCATCTCGTTCCACCTTGGACATTCCAGACACCATTCGCGCAGCCGGCCCAGTATGAAAATTGGCTGATCTCGATTCGCCGACTGCTGCCATCGAAAAAACCGACCACCGCACCCTTGCCGTATCGGCCCGAAATACCCTGGTCGGGGTAATTGGCAAAGTCATTAAAAAAGAAAGGTTGGGTCTCATCCGCTTCCCACATCAGGATGGCGCTCGGTTTAAACGCGCTGAGTTTAAAAGTGGGAGGCAGATGGCCACCGGAGGTGGGAAAACTTCCGTTATCATAACCGATGACCGCGCCATTCCAGACATAGCTGGTAATATAGATCTGACGCTGGTAATATCGACTGTTTTTTACGTCAGCGGGAGAGGCCATCACTCTCGGATCCTTGAGATAGACGTAGAGCTGGCCGTTTTTGAAATCGAGCATTTGATTGGTGTAATTCTGCTGATAGAGAGCCGGGGTGCCGCCCAGATCATTCTGGATGTTCGACGAGGAGGCCCAGCAATCGTCATACACGCCCCAGCCCGGTTGGGCCATGTAATCCTGACTAGAGCATTTTAAATAAAACTATAGCCACACGAGGCAAACCAGTTCCTGGCGTCCTGAGGGGTGACGGTTTGGAGGGCCAGCCCGATGGCCTCAATCAAGGCCGCCTGGGTTCTGGCTTGGACGCC
>Ga0209517_10001092_pt1 | contig 42734 bp, 39 predicted proteins | sample PeaSoiMetSII2010_FD_187695 | JGI IMG/M metagenome (GOLD analysis project Ga0209517, IMG submission 187695) | Peat soil microbial communities from Weissenstadt, Germany - SII-2010 (SPAdes) (version 2) | ecosystem: Environmental > Terrestrial > Soil > Wetlands > Peat | place: Germany...
AAATAGGGCAACATCGCCTGCAACACACGCGGATCCATCGGCGTGGTGGCGTGATTGTCCATATAAATTGGCAGCTTGACGGCCATTTCCCTGTTCTCCTATCCAGATGGGAGGCTTCCGCTCAGCTCGTTACCGCCAGGCGGTCCATCCCTTTCAATTCCACGAGCGCGGCGGGTTCCTGGGTGTCCTCGCTCAACTGGGCGATGGTCACCGTGCTCAGCACTCCCAAAATACTCTCGTTCACACGCCGCAACGGTTCTTTGATGGAGCAGCGTTCCGTTGCGTCACAATTCCCATGCGTTGTCACACAAGAAATGATCAACACTGGTCCATCAATCGCCGTAATCACCTCTAATGCACTCATCTTCTCTGGCGCCCTTGCCAACTGGTACCCGCCCGTGGAACCGTGCTTCGCGGTAACCAGATGCTGGCGCGCCAGTTTCTGCAGCACCTTGGCCATCAACGTCCCCGAGATGCCATACTCCTCGGCGATTTCGGTCGCACTACACGCATGCCGATGGCGATGATTAGCCAGATGCTTCATGGCAATCAGGCCGTAGTCGGCCTTCTTGGAGAGTTTGAACATACTTCCTAAGTAGTGCCCCCAGAATGCTCTCGCAAATATGCGACTGTTCTAGTCGCATTTTAAATATATCTCCGGGAAGACCCTTTTGTCAACTCACAATCTCTCCAAAAGCCTAAGCAAACTATTATTTTGCTTGGTTTTAAAGTACGACTATTTTAGTCTGATATCTACTACTTTCCGCCAAACGGTTGTTTCTTAGGGCCGAATGGCGCCAAGCCTTGTCTGGACGGTTACCCTTGCTTCCCGAATTTGGACTAATCCAGGAGTTATGCCAATACTGATCGCCTGACCGCCTCGCCGAGTTTAGCGCAATGGGCCTCTTTCAAGCCGGCGTCTACCTTGCGCTTGCGCACGCTCCACTAAAGGTGGCAGCGTCCAACAACTTCTGAAACGCAGGCAGCGCCGGGATCGTCACCTGAGACTTGTGCGCCTGCAGTTCCAACGCGTTCAAACTATCCATTTGCTGCTTCTTGAGGTCCGGCGTGAAGGGTACTCCCTGGCTGATGCGGTCCAGCGCGCCCAGGGCAAGTTCCGCAGCCTGAGAGAACGCTGACGATGCGGGACCTGCTTGCTCCACAAGAAGGGAACGCTCATCGAGGGACCGCAAACGCGCGTCGATAACTGCCCATTGCAATAACTTCGCGCGTAGCTCCGCGCCAGTCACGGCATCCTTGCAAGAAGTTGCAAGGTACCCGTCCACTTTTTGCGAAAACAGGCGCGACGCTTCGCTCTCTGGATGCACGGCATCGACAACGTGATACAAGGGCGTCTGGCTAGTTGGCTCCGCTCCCATGCCCTCCCGGGAGTAGTCTTTCACAGGCTCCAGCGCCTCCACAAGTGACGTCAAGGCGGCCACTTCTTCGGGAGAGGCTGCTCCCGCCATGCGCTCGATCATCCTCCGTTGGTAGGTGCGATGAGTCAGCCCCACCAACTCCAGCCGTTCGCTGATGAAGGGAAGCCGGGCGTACATCGAAGCCGGGTCGTGCACTTCCGCTGGCGACCAGAATTTTTCCGCAATGGCTGCGGTACGCGGCCAGATGCGTGAATCGATGATCTCGGCATTTACGTATTCCGACCACATGGTCGCTTCTCCACCAAGCACCAACTTCTGTTCTTCCGGCGTAAGGCTTGCAGCATCCCCGCTGAGGGGTTCTACGGCATAGTGCCGTGCCGCGCTCCACCCCAGATCAATGTAATAGCCGTTGGAAAGAATTGTGCGGTACCCTTGTTTCGCCGCAGCGGCCAATGACTCGGGTCCCCGCCAGGAATGAATTACGATGCTTTTCGGCGCGCCCGGCACCAGGATTTCATCCCAGCCAACGGGAATCTTCCCATGCTTCATCACCAAATCTTGCACCCGTTGGCTGAAGTACGCCTGTAGGCCGTTGTTGTCCTTGATGTTGTGGGCCTTCTTAAACTCCTGAATCGCGGGATTGGCGTCCCATTCTTTCCCATTCACCTCATCTCCGCCGATATGGAAGAACGCGTCCGGAAACAGCTTGGCCATTTCCGCTATGAATTCGTTCAGGAACTTGTACGTCCTCTCGTTGGAGGGATCCATCGCCGGGTCAAATACGCCCCATCTGCGCTCAATCTGGTAAGGTCCGGGGCCGCTGGCCAGTTCCGGGTGGCCCACAAACCACGCGGTGCTATGTCCGGGCATATCGAACTCCGGCACCACGCGAATGCCGCGGTCCCGGGCATAGGCGATCAGTCCGCGTATTTCGTCCTGCGTGTAAAACAACCCGTCGGAGCCCATTTCGTGGAGCTTTGGAAATTTGTGGCTTTCCACGCGAAAGCCCTGATTTTCTGACAGGTGCCAGTGGAGGACGTTGAGTTTAACGGCTTCCATACCGTCCAGATTGCGTTCCAGCACCGCCAGGGGCGTAAAGTGCCGGCCGGAATCGATCATCAACCCGCGCCACGGAAATCGCGGCTGATCCTGAATGCTCACAACCGGTGCGCCGAATCCCTCTGGCGTAATGGTGACCAACTGCAGAAACGTCTGAAGCCCCCGCAACACGCCCAAGGGATTCGCCGCGTGGAGTTTTGCGCCAGCCGCTGTCACGTCCAGCGTGTACGATTCATCCTCGCCCAACTCTTGAATCGCCTTGCTCTCATGATCCGTAGAGACCTGCAGCGTCGCTTTTGCGGGATCCGAAGTGTTCCGACTTTGCAACACAAGTGCCGTCTGGCGATGAAGTTGTTCCAGGAATCGTTGGCCCGCCCGCTCCAACCGCGGTTCCTGGTAACCCGTGAAAGCAAGCCGGAAAGTCTCGTCAATCTTCAGGTAGCCCGCGCCCGTTTGTACCTTGGCCGGGGTGGGCATCAGGTTCACAGCCGTCGGAGATTGCGCCCGCATCGAAAACGCACCAAACACCAGCAACAATATCGGAAGCATAACCGCGGTTCTGCCAAAAATTAGACTCCTCATGGGGCAAACCTCCAGAAATCCTACGAATGCAACCTAGGGACCCATCCGTGACAATGTCAAACACTTCAGCTTGGCACAATTCGTTTCACAGTGCAAAAAGCATTTAAATCGTTTTCATGTGCGGTTCTAGGCTACCGCAAGTTCCTTCACGCTTTCCCGAATCTTTGCGATAGAATGTGCGGCGGACACCCACACAATGAAAACTTGCGTCGCCATCTATCCCGGCTCGTTTGATCCTGTTACGAATGGCCACCTGGACTTAATCGAACGCGGCGAGAAGATGTTCGATCGCCTGATCGTCGCCGTGCTCAAGAACCTGGAAAAAGAACCGCTCTTTTCCGTGGCCGAGCGCGTCGAAATGCTCCGCGAAGTCACGAAAAAATGGGATTGCGTGGAAGTGGAACCCTTCGAGGGGTTGCTGGTGGATTACGCCCGGCACCGTGGCGCCTCCGTTATCCTTCGCGGCATTCGCGCCATTTCCGACTATGAGTACGAACTCCAGATGGCTTTGATGAACCGCAAACTTGAGCCGCGCATGGAAACCGTCTTCATGCTGCCCAGCGAAGCCTACAGCTACCTAAGCGCCAAGATTGTTCGCGAACTCGCGCAACTCGGCGGACCGCTGACCGGCTTAGTTCCCGCGATCGTCGAACAGCGTCTGCGCACAAAAGTCTCCTGAACACCTGCTGGAACAATTCTCAATCGTGATCGGGACGGAACGATTGGTTGTCCGTCACAAGAGGCACACCGTTTCAACGTTCTTCTCGATTGAATTTCTCCCCGTTTTCCTGAAAACTGTAGGGCTACCTCTGTTAACTTGCTCTGGGGAGTGACTGTGCAGCTTACCAACCGTATCAACCGGATCCAAGTCTCGCCGACCGCGGCGGTCATCAGTGCCGCGGATCAGCTTAAGGCCAAAGGCGTGGACATCGCCGACTTCGGCCCCGGGGAACCCGACTTCCCTACTCCTGATCACATCAAGAAGGCCGCGATCAAGGCCATCGAGGAGAATCGTTCCAAGTACACAGCTACAGGCGGAATCATGCCGCTGCGGGAAGCAATCGTGGCCTGGCACAAGCGCGAACTGGGCTCTGATTACATTGCAAAGGAATGCGTCGTCAACGTCGGCGGAAAGCACGCCATTTTCAACTCGATCAGCGTTCTGATCCAGCACGGCGACGAAGTAATTCTGCCCGCTCCCTACTGGGTCAGCTTCCCGGACATCATCAAATATGCCGGTGGAACGCCCGTGATCGTGCAAACGCGCGCGGCAGACGGATTCGCGGTTAAAGCCGTTGACGTTGAGAAGGCCATCACTTCGAAAACGAAGATGGTCATCATCAATTCACCGTGTAATCCGACCGGTGGAGTTGTCACTCCAGACGAATACGAGCACATCCTGGCGCTCTGCACGAAACACAATATCTGGCTGATGGCCGATGAGTGCTACTCGCACTTCGTCTACGAACCGCACAAGCCGTTTTCCATCGCAAGCGCCAGGGACTCAAAGAGCAGCGTCATCGTGATCGGCTCCGTATCCAAAACGTTTGCCATGACTGGCTGGCGCATCGGCTATACTCTGGCGCCGGAGCCCCTTGTTCAGGCCATCATCAAGGTGCAGAGCCAGTCCACTTCCAACCCGACCTCCATCGCGCAGTACGCGGCGCTGGAAGCTATGCGCGGCACCATGGACACAGTTCCCGTCATGCTCGCGGAATATACCGCACGGCGCAAACGCATTGTCGAAGGACTTCGCGCGATTCCAGGCGTTACCTGCGAATGGCCGGGAGGTGCCTTTTACGCCTTTCCGAATGTCTCCGCGTATCTCGGCGAAGGCAAAAACGCTATTGCGAAGAACTGTACGGAATTGGCAAAGCTGCTCCTCGAGCAAGCGCATGTCGCTCTCGTTCCCGGCGAGGCATTTGGCGCTCCGGGCTTTTTGCGGCTTTCTTATGCAACATGCCTGGAGCGCATCGAAGAAGGCCTCCGCCGGTTGCGCAAAGCATTCGCGCGAGCGGAAGCTGCATCCTGAACCGTGATCGAACCTCTTCCAGCACGAATTGAGCCCTTCTTCAGCCCGCGCCCCTGGGGTGCTCGCTCGCTGGCTCCTTATTTCCCAGAGAAAATCAACCTGAAGGAATTGTTAGGCGAGGCATGGCTCACCAGTATGGATCGCCCAATCGCCAACGGCCCCTTCGCCGGAAAATCTTTGGGAGAAAGTTGGCGAGCCATGCCCATGGACTGGCGTGGCACCCGGATGGGTCACTATCGCGACTTCCCTTTGCTGGTGAAGTTCATCTTTCCCTGCGACATGCTTTCCATCCAGGTTCATCCGGATGACGCATACGCCGCAAAGTTCGAGCAAGCTGCCGGCGGCCGCGGCAAGACCGAGATGTGGCACATTCTCTCCGCGGAGCCCGGCGCCGAATTGTTGATCGGCTTAGAGCCCGGGGTCACCAAAGAAGTGTTTCGCGAGAGTATCGCCAGGGGCACGGTCGAAGATCTGTTCGCGCGCCACCCTGTGCACCCGGGCGAAACGTATTTTCTTCCCGCGGGCACGCAGCACGCCATCGGGCCCGGCATGGTTCTTTGTGAAGTGCAGGAATACTCGGATCTTACCTATCGGGTGTACGATTTTGGCCGTGTTGATGCCGCAGGCAAACCCCGCGAGCTTCATATCGAGAAGGCGCTGGAAGTGACGAATTTCGCCGCAACGCGCGGTGGCAAAATTTCTCCGCTGGCGCTGCATTCGCCCGATGCCAAAAAACAATTGCTGGCCGCATGCGAGTTTTTCGCCACCGAACGCTGGGACTGCGACAGAACCACCCTGATCGAAAGCGACACGGAGCGCTTCCAATTGCTGGTTATCCTTCAGGGCCATGGCAAGCTCCATGACACGGATATTTCGTTCGATTACAAGACCGGCGAATCGTGGTTCATCCCCGCCTCGCTGCCGGTCACCACTCTGCAACCGGCGACCGCGACCTCGCTCTTGCGCATCTATGTACCGGAACCCCTCGAGATGCGGAAACAACTCCGGAGCATGGGCTTCGGTGAAGCAGCCATTTCCCGCGTGCTCGTTGAGTAACAACACATGACCAGACAACTGCTCAGCACTCACGCCATCATCCTCGCCGGAGGACGTGGAACACGATTCTGGCCGCGCAGCCGAATGCGCACGCCAAAACAATTGCTGAACATCGTGGGTAAATCCACCATGCTGGAGCAAACTGTTGCGCGGCTCCGCCCCCTCCTGCCCGCCGATCACATCTGGTCCGTGACCAACACCGAGCAAGCTGCCGCCTTGCGAAAACAGTTGCCAGTAGCCGCGCGTCGCCGGGTCTTGACGGAGCCCGCTGGCAGAAACACCGCTGCTGCCATTGCGCTGGCCGCCATTCATGTGCGTCATGCGGCAAAGGGCGATGCGTTGCTCGCTGTTTTGCCCGCGGATCATTACATCGCGCGGCCCGAACTTTACCGCGAAATTGTGCGCGCCGCCTTTCAGGTTGCGCAGGACCCGGAACGCATGGTGGTGTTGGGCGTCCCTCCAACGCGTCCGGAGACGGGCTTTGGGTACGTCGAGAGAATGGGAGAGCCGCTGCAGGTGAATGGACATCCCGTGTACGCCGTCCGGCGTTTCACAGAAAAACCCCATCTTGAAATCGCCAGGCAATATATTGCCTCTGGAAACTATCAGTGGAACGCGGGGATGTTTTTCTGGCGTGTTTCGACGTTTCTGGAGGCGCTGAAGAAGTTCCTTCCCAAAACGTACGACCTTCTGGAAGGGTTGTCTGCGCACATCGGCAAGCGTACGTACGACGCCACGTTAAAGAAAATCTACCGGAAACTCGAAAACATTTCGGTGGACTACGCCGTTCTGGAGCGCGCCACGCGCGAAGCAGGCCCCAGTCGTGTTTTCGTAATCCCCGCGGAGATCGGATGGAGCGACATTGGCTCGTGGGCCTCTGTCTATGAACTCGTCGCCACGCAAGCCGACGAAAATGTTCTTGCGGGCCATGGCCAAACGCTTGACGCCACGGGTAATTTCCTCTGGAGCCCTGACAAATTCGTCGCGGCCATCGGCGTCCGCGACCTCGTTGTGGTCGAAACGCCGGACGCACTGCTCATTTGTCCTCGCGAGCGGGCCCAGGACGTCAGCAAAATCGTCAAAGCACTGGAAGAAAAAAAGCTCAAGAAGCTCTTGTAAATGCCCGTTCCCGGAACAGTCCATTGTGGTATTTGGCCCCTCACACGCTTCGCGTATACTCACAAGCAATGACGAACATCAAGTTTGGAACCGATGGATGGCGCGGCGTAATCGGCGAGGATTTTACCTCCGAAAATGCTCGAATAGTCGCCTGCGCCATCGCGCGCTATGTCGTCCGAGGAGAAGACGCGCGCAAGGGCGTGCTGATTGGCTACGATCACCGTGAATTGTCGGATCGCATAGCCGCGGAAATCGCAAGCTTGATCAGCGCGACGGGGACGCCTGTCTGGCTTGTGGACAAGCCTTGTCCGACGCCTGCCATCTCCCTCCTGGTTCGGCAACGCGGCGCGGCGGGAGGACTCATGGTCACCGCCAGCCACAATCCCGCGAAATGGAACGGCATCAAGTACAAGGCGAGTTATGGCAGCAGCGCGTTGCCATCCATCGTGGCGCAAATCGAGAAAGAACTTGCGGACGTCTTGCGCACCGGTGTGCCACCGTTGCCTCCGCGCAAGGATCTGACTCACTCGATTGATCCACGGGGGCCGTATCTTGATACGGTTGAGAAACTCGTGGATTGGGAAACGTTGCGCGCGGCGAATTTTAGATTTGTCGTGGACCCAATGCATGGTTCCGCGGCGGGGTTGCTTCGCGAACTTTTCTCCCGCAATGGCGTAAAGTGCGATGAAATTCGCGGCACGCGCGATTCGCAATTCGGCGGCGTGCATCCGGAGCCAATCGAGCCGCATATCGATGCGTTGCGCAAGGCCGTTCTGGCCGGGAAGTATGACGCGGGCTTCGCTGCGGATGGCGATGGCGACCGCATCGGCGCCATCGATCGCGATGGCAGCTTCATTAACCCTCATCAGATTTTCGCGCTGATGGTCTGGCACCTCGTTGGCACTCGCAATCTTCCCGGGGATATCGCCAAAACCTTCTCGGTTACCAAATTGATCGACAGGCTTGCCGCCAAATACCACCGCAAGCTCCACGAAGTTCCTATTGGCTTCAAGTACATCTGCGAACTGATGCTGGAGCAGAATATCCTGATCGGAGGGGAAGAATCCGGCGGCATCGGCACCAGTCTTTATCTCCCCGAGCGCGACGCCACGGTCTCCGCGCTTCTGCTCGCTGAACTCATGGCCTGGCACCGCAAATCCCTGGGAGAACTGATTGGCGCGCTACACGCTGAATTTGGCGAATACCGTTACGGCCGCATTGATCTGGACGTGACTCGCGCGCAAAAGGAAAAAGCCATCGCCTATTTTTCAGATGGCAAATTGCTGCGGCTGCTCAGCTGGCCAATCGTGCGCCGCGAATCCATGGATGGCATTAAGGTCTACCTCGGTGATATCGGCTGGGTTCTGGTGCGTGCCTCTGGAACGGAGAATCTGCTGCGAATCTATTCCGAAACAAACAGCGAAGAGACCACGCAAAAAGTATTGAGCGCCACCGTTGCGGCAATTCAGAGCCTCTAGGGGGATCGCATGGAGACAGTGAATCTCGCCGAGAAGTTCAGCAAGTTTCAGGATTACTGCAAACCGCGGTTGATTGGCGAAGTGAATGAGTTCCACGTGAAGGCGGTAAAGCTGAAGGGCGAATTCCTCTGGCACCACCATGAAACGGAAGATGAACTCTTTCTCGTAATTAAGGGAACTCTGCGCATGAAGTTTCGGGACCACGAGGCGGTTATTCGCGAGGGCGAATTTATCATCGTGCCTCACGGCGTCGAGCATCTGCCCATTGCCGATCAGGAAGTGCATATTGTTCTTTTTGAGCCCGGGACCACATTGAACACGGGGAATATCAGCAACGAAAGGACTGTCGGGCAACTCGAGCGGATATAAGACTCACCGCCGCCGGTCGACCTCAGGAACGGAGCACCTATGGATCATCGTTTTTTCACATTAGATGTTTTCACGACCACGCGCTTTCAGGGCAACCCTCTTGCCGTCATCACCGACGGCGACGGGTTTTCGCAGGACCAGATGTTGGCCATCGCCCGCGAGATGAATCTTTCGGAAACCGTTTTTGTGCAAAAGCCCACGGACGATCGCGCCCTGGCCCGTTTGCGCATCTTCACTACAAAGGAAGAGCTTAAACTCGCCGGCCACCCGGTGATCGGCACATGGTTTCTCCTTGCTGAATTGGGTGTCGTTCCCGCCCAGGAAGGCGGCGTGCATGTGTTGCAGCAAACGGGCGCAGGCATTCTTCCCGTGGAAATTCGCTTCAAGGACGGTCGGCCACAGCGTGTGACAATGACGCAGAAAGACGCCGCGTTCAAACCCTCAAAAATCGATAAGAAAAAACTTGCCGCAGCCCTTGGCCTGAAGCCGAATGACTTCGATCCGAAACTGCCGGCCGAATTTGTATCCACCGGCATCTTCAACTTGATGGTGCCGCTGCGCAACCGTGCGGCGCTCGCGAAGATCGAAATGAACATGATCGAGTTGGCACGCTTGATCGGCAAGCAGGGCGCGTTGGCCTATTGCTTTGCGCTCGGCAATGGCACGTCCGCGTTTGCCCGCGGAATGATGCCCTGGGAACTGTATGAGGACGCCGCGACGGGCTCCGCTGCAGGCTCATTGGGCGCGTATCTGGTGAAGCATGGCAAGTTGGGTGCGGGCCACACGCTGCATGTCTCGCAGGGGGTGGAAATGGGACGCCCCAGCGAAATAGAAGTAGAAGTCTCGCAGACCAGGAAGAAACTTACGCCTCGCGTCAGCGGCGCGGCAGTGAAAGTGTTTGAAGGTGTGATCCGCACTTGAGGCAACGCCGCATCTGAATATTGCGAACCATGGCGGTTCCGCCGGGACCACAAAATCCTCGAACTATTTCTCTTTAAATGACTTTCGGCAGGTGTCCAGGATCCCGTTCACAAAGCCGCCCGCCTCTTCCGACGAGTACTTCTTGGCCAGCTCCACCGCTTCATTGATTACCACTTTCGGCGGTGTGTCCGTCGCGCGCAACTCATGCAATGCCAGCCGCAGAATGGCGCGATCGATGACGGAGAGACGTTCTAGCCGCCAGTTCGCGGCATGTTTGGAAATCAATTCGTCAAGCGACGTGGAATCGTGTACCGCGCCTTCAAACAGCTGGTTCGCAAATGTGCGTGTCTGCTCCGCGGCTTTGGCATCCTTCCAGAATCTTACTTCGAGTTTCGTTGGCTCTTGCTGGCTCATTTCCCACTGAAACAGCATCTGCATCGCAAATTCACGGGATTTTGTTCGCAGGGACATGTCAGGTTCGCCGGCCTTTGCGCGATTGCCCCGGCTTCGCCGCGCTCCGCAGCTTCCGCGAAAGCTGCGCCATCTCAATGGCTCCCAGCCCCGCCTCAAATCCTTTGTTGCCGCCCTTCAGGCCCGCGCGATCCACGGCCTGCTCCAGCGTATCGCAGGTCAGCACGCAGAACATGATGGGTATCCCGGAGTCCATTTGCGCGAGCTGCAAACCCCGCGCTGTTTCTGAGCACACATAATCGTAATGCGCGGTCTCACCGCGTATGATGCAGCCGATGGCAATCAACGCATCGTAATTTCCGCTGGTGGCAAGCTTCTTCGCCGTCAATGGCAATTCAAACGAGCCCGGTACGTGCACCACGTCAATCTCCTTGCTGCCCGCACCGGCGCGCTCCAATGCATCCACCGCGCCATGCAATAGCCGTTCGGTAATGAAGCTGTTGAACCGGCTGACGATGATCGCAAAGCGCAACCCCGCCGCGCTCAATCCGCCATCGATTTTCGCGAATTTAGATTTCTCCGCCATTTTCCATCCGCCAATCTGAACCCTTGCACCTTTTAGCCTGCGACGCTTCCTTTATTTCCCTCTGAAGGCCGCGGCGCGTTTCTCCAAAAAAGCTTTGGTGCCTTCTCTCATGTCTTCTGTCGAACAGCAGAGCCCAAACAGCGTGGCCTCCAGGAAGAGCCCTTCCTCCTGTGGTATCTCCACGCCGCGCTCGATTGCCTCCATGCAGTATTTCACGGCTAGAGGCGCTCTCTCGATAATCTTTTTCGCCATGGCTTCGGTGGCTGGCAACAGCTCCGCGGGCTCGTACACGTGATTCACCAGCCCGATGCGCTGCGCCTCTTCGGCCGTGATCATTTCTCCGGTCAGGCAAATCTCGTGCGCCACTCCCTTCCCGCAAAGCCGCGCCAATCGTTGTGAGCCGCCGTAGCCCGGAATGATGCCAAGTTTCACTTCAGGCTGCCCAAGTTTCGCGGTTTTGCTCGCCAGACGAATCGAACACGCCAGCGCCAGTTCACATCCACCACCAAGCGCAAATCCGTTAATTGCGCAGATGGACGGCTTGCCCAGGGTCTCCAGCAAATGCAACACCCCCTGTCCGAAAATCGAAAAGTCCTTGCCGTTCACCGGTGTCTGCTGCGCCAGTTCGTTGATGTCCGCGCCGGCAACAAACGCTTTTTCGCCGGAGCCGGTGAGGATCAGCACGCGCACCGACGTATCTTCGCGCGCTTCCAACAACACCTGCCGCAGCTCCTCAATCGTCTTCCGGTTCAGTGCGTTCAACACCTTCGGCCGGTTAAACGTGATGTAGGCAATTCCATCCTTCTTTTCATACAGCAGGTTTTCGTAGGCCATCGGCTCTTCCTTAAAGCTGCAGCGGTTTCGGATTGTTCGGGTCGCTGTAGTCGTAAAACCCGCGGCCGCTTTTCTTACCGTGCCAACCGGCCAGCACCATGCGCTTCAAAAGTGGCGGGGCGGCAAAACGTTTTTCCTTGAATTCGTCAAACATGATCTGGGAAATGTAATACGTGGTGTCCAGGCCGACAAAATCAAGCAGCGTAAATGGTCCCATGGGATAACCACAGCCCAGCTTCATCGAGTTGTCAATGTCCACCACGGAACCCACGCCCTCTTCCATCGCGCGAATCGCGTCCAGCAGGTACGGTACAAGCAACCGGTTGACGATAAATCCTCCGCTGTCCTGTGCTCGCACCGGCGTTTTTCCCAGCTTCGCGCCGAATTCGACCATCTCCTCATATACGCTCGGGTCCGTCGCAATCGTATGCACCACTTCCACCAGCTTCATCACCGGCACCGGGTTGAAGAAATGCAAGCCGACGAAGCGCTGCGGCCGCTTTGTTGCTGCGGCCATTTCAGTAATGGTCAAGGAAGAGGTATTGCTCGCGAAAATGGTTCGTGGCCCGCAAATCGCATCCAGGGCCGAAAACAACTCTCGTTTTGCGGGCAATTGCTCAATGATCGCTTCCACGATGACGTCACAGTCTTTCAAGTCGTCAAGCGAGGTCGTGCCTTTCAACCGCCCCCGGATTTCATTCTTCGCATCTTCTTTCAGAGCACCCTTCTCCACCAGCCGCGCTAAGTTCTTCTCAATCCCCTTCAGACCCTTCTCCACGAGCTCAGCGCTCACTTCCCGCACCACGGTCTGAAATCCGGCTTGCGCGGACACTTGCGCGATCCCCGAGCCCATCAGTCCACACCCTACGACTCCGACTTTTTGAATCGTCATGCGCTTTCCTCACGATTGCGAATTCCAGTGCATGCGGCGGGAACAACCACCCCGCAGAAGTGTATCAGAGGTTTCCGCGGAACTCCCGGTGGGTCAGCTTCCCAGGGCTTCCACAATCATGGCAATTCCCTGCCCGCCGCCAATGCACGCCGTGGCCAAACCAAATCGCAATCCCTTGCGGCGCAATTCGTGCAAAACTGTGATTACCAACCGCGTGCCCGATGCACCCAGAGGATGGCCAAGCGCGATCGCCCCTCCGTTCACATTCGTTTTGTCGCGCTCCAGCCCAAGTTCCCTCTCGACCGCCAAATATTGCGCGGCAAACGCTTCGTTCACTTCGATGCGATCAATCTGCTCCAGCTTCAGCCTCGCGAGTTGCAACGCCTTGCGCGTCGACGGCACCGGCCCAATCCCCATGATGCTCGGATCGACCCCTGTCACCGCCCAGGACACAATTCTTCCCATCGGCTTCAGCCCGCGCTCCTTCGCTGTTTTCTCCCGTGTGACAATCACCGCTGCCGCTCCATCCACAATCCCGCTGGCGTTTCCCGCCGTAACAATTCCGTCCTTCTTGAACGAAGGAGGCAGCTTTTCCAACGTTTCCAGGGTTGTTTCCGGACGGCGATGATCATCTTCGCTCACCAGCGTCACTTTCTTCCCCTGCTTCACTTCCACCGGCGCGATTTCTTCCTTGTAATAGCCGGTTTTCGCTGCGGCCTCCGCGGCCTGCTGGCTCCGCAACGCATAAGCATCCGCATCCTTTCTCGTGATCCCCGTCTGTTCCGCCAGTTTTTCCGCGGTCAACGCCATCGGCAGCCCACAAAACGTATCGGTCAATCCCACAAAGAGAAAATCTTCCAAAGCGCCCCCGCCGAGTTTCAAGCCCGTGCGTGCCCCGCGAATCACAAACGGCGCTTGGGTCATGTTTTCCATGCCGCCTGCCAGCACAAAAGTCGCCTCGCCCAACAACAATCTTTGCCCCGCCTGCACAATCGCTTCAATTCCTGAACCGCACAGGCGATTCACGGTCACTGCCGGCGTTTCAACCTTCAAGCCCGCTCTCAACCCCACATGCCGTGCACCGTAAATAGCATCCGCGCTCGTCTGCAAGACATTCCCGAAAATGACATGATCGATCTCGCTGGCAGCCACCCCTGACCGTTGAATCGCTGCTTTCGCTGCGTGCGCGCCCAGCTCGATGGCGGACACTTCCGAAAACATCCCGGTATAGCGCGCCATGGGCGTGCGCGCGCCCGCAACAATCACAACATCGGTTGGAAACATGTTTGCCTCAACTGGCTTGATTTAGTTCTGAACGCTGCCGCCGTCCGAGCTTTGCTCTACGCCCGTTGAATTTCCGCGATCACTACGGTGTCTCCCCCGCGCTTCCTCGCTTCATCCACGGTGAATTCCGCGCGGTTGATCAGGTCGGTCACGATATCTTCGCTGTCATATTCCTGTTTCGCCACTGCTTCCACAATTCCCGCACTCAAGGTGATCTGCGTGGAATCCCACGGTGGGCGGACCCCGGCGGCGGCGCGGCGTAACTTCTCCACAAGGTTCTGCGCGCCAGAAATCGAAGTGTCCGGCAATATAAACGCTAACGCCCATGATGTGTACTTCACGGCCATGTCATTCTGCCGCACCATGGGCTGCAACGAGCGTGCTAGTTGCTCCAGAAATTTTTCCAGGGGTACTTCTCCTTGCTGGCGGAGCATGTCCGCTCCGCGGTCGATCTGCAGAACGGCCAGCGAAAGCGGTGTGCCCTGTGTGCGCGCGCGGTCCGCTTCATTCAGCAAGCATCCGACGTAAGAACTGCGGCTGAGTAAGCCCGTCCGTTCGTCGGAAACGCCCATGCGGCGCACCAGGGAGCGCAGCCGCGTGTGGCTCACGCTCATCATCATCTGGTCGCCAATAGCCTGCAGAAAGTAAGTCTCGTTAGCCTTCCACCGATGCTCACCCGTGTGGGCCACAATCAACATTCCCGCGGGAGTTTGCGTTTCCTTGTCCGTGATGGTCACGCCCAACGCGGTCCGCAATCCCAATTCGTTCAGGATCGATCCCTCGCTCGCGTCCACCACCAGCCCACCCAACTCGTCCGGCACTGCCTTTTCCATCTGCGCGAGCACAAACACCACTTGCGCGCCCGGTGCGGGCTTTAATCCCGACGTGCAATATTCCGCGGCCATCTCTGGTGGCCGCCCGGGAACGCCGATCACCGCAATCGTCCTCGCGGCTTTCATATATGTTCCCACCTCATTAACAGTTGTGTTCAACATGGCCCGCGGTGTCTGCTGCCGGAAAATTTTCTGGTTGATCTCTGAAATTTTTGTCAAGTCGCGCAAAGTCTCGGCAGTGTAACTTCCAGTGCGCCCCGTTGGCGGCGTGGGTTGCGCTTCCACAACCGGCGGACCTGCCGTTCTTCCGGAAGCTTCGGGCTTGCCCGCCGTCTTCGGCCACCAATTCGCCAGTTGATATAGATTGTGCAGTCGATCATTGCGGGCTTCCTCGCCCGGAAACATCGACGCGATCTTTTGCAGCCGCTCCACCGCTTTGCTTTGCAGTGAATACTGCAGGAAAATCTCCGTCTGCACGATCAGGTCTTCCAACGCCTGCAGCTTCCGCCCTTCCTCCGTGACTGGTTGGGCTTCCGCAACCTCCTGCTTCGCCACTACCTTTGGGGGCGTGGAGGTAGTTACGTCCACCATCGTGGTCTTGGCCATGCGCCCGGCGATGCGCCGCAAAAAGGCTTCCTCGACGTGCCCGCGCAACTGCTCCAACCGCTGCTGGTTGCGATAATCGTACGAATCAATGTCTACCAGGCGCTCAAGCACTTCGCTGGCTTTCTGAAAACTCCCCGAATTGAAATTTGCGTCAAATAGTTTGATCAGCACTTCGAAATACTGTGACTCGCGGTTCAGCTCGTTATACACCGCCGCCCAGAACTCCAGGATTGGCAACGACTCCGGATGCTTCGCGCCCAATTCCTCCACCTGGGCAACGAATTCTCCAATTTTCTTGTCCGCGAACATCCGCCGCTTCAGCGTCAGCAGGATTTCCACCGATTTATTGTCTTGTCCGATGTCGGAATAGGCGTCGGCAAGATCAAACAGCCGTACGATGCCTTCATTCTTTTCGCGCAGCAGGCGTTCCAGGATTGCGCGCGCGCGGTCAAGCTGCCCGGCCTGCCGCAACGCCTCCGCAAACGTGTCCAGGAAGGCCGCGTCGCCTTCGCTTCCGGCGAATGGCTCCAGCAGCGCTGCCGCCTCCGCCGATTCTCCATTCCGCAATTTCGCTTCGGCGTAGAGCAGGGCCACGCTGCGCTCCTGAGGCGCCAAGCCGTAGGCGCGGCCAAGAAATTTCATTGCTGCTTGCAGATCGCCGCCGGAAGTGGCCAGTTGCCCCGCGCGCAAAAACGCCCGTGCCGCCAGCGCATTCTTTCCCAGTTGCGCCGCGGACTCACCTACCTTCAATTGACGCGTCAGATTGTCGGGATCGAGTTGTGCCGTGCGCTCCCAGCAGAACAGCGCATCTTCCCCCCGGTTCGCTTCGCTGAAAAGTTCCGCGGCTTTGCTGTATTGCTCGATGGCTTCTTCGGGGCGATTTTGTTTTTGTTGCAGGAAAGCGTATCGCGCGATGCGTTCGGGTGATTGCGGCGCCTGGGAGTGCCGCAGAAAACGGTTGTAGATCGCCAGTGCCTTGGTTTCGTCCTTGGGCTCGACGAGCAGGTCAAACAGGTGGCCGTAGTAAACGGCCGCGCGGTCCGGCTGATCCACGCGTGTATATAAATCACCCAGCGCCTGACTGGCCTCCGCGTGCAGCGGCACCTCTTCCAGAACCGCCAGGTACGCTTCGATGGCGTCCTCAACGCGGTTCTTCTCCAGAAACTTCTTCGCGCGTTCCAGATGCTTGTTGACGTCTCCGGCCATCTGTCCGTTTTGCCTTTGCTGCTTCTTTGGCTTTGGATACTACAGGTCCGCCGCTGGCACGAAACCCTCATTCACTATATACCCGCCCCCAAAGGCGGCAAAACCAGACTCTCGCCCAGATGGGCAATCCAGCAAGATGGCCCTTCGGGCAGTGCTCCCTTCATCTCACAACGCCAGATCTTCGGCGCCGCCCCGCCGCACGACCTGGTCAGCCCCCAGTTTCTAATCGGGGACTCGTGCGCGAGGCTATCGGTTTATACTGTCGCAAAGGTGAACTTATGCGTCCGCGCAGACTAGTAAGGTGGTTTATTGACCTTAGTGTTGTCTTTTTTGCCGCAGCAAGCGCGAAGGAACCACCTCCGTTGGTGATCGACTGGCCAAATTCTGGAACTCCCGTCTTACGTTTCAGTTTTGCCAAGTTCAAGGAACTTAGCTCTGCCGGGAAGCAGCACGTTTACGCAACAGATGTCACTGCCGAAAATCTCTGGAGCAAGAAAATCTCCCGGGCCGAATTCACTCTTTATGTCTTCGACAAAGCCAAAGTGCGCATCGGCGAGGGGTGGATTTCCATCAGTGACATGAGCCCATCGAGCGTGGTCAAATTCCAGACTACCATTACTGCCTCCGGCGCCATCAGTACCGTCGAACTTGTTCCGCAATCGCTTCCACCAGAGCTGCAGCCGGCTCTCCCTCCTAAACCGATTTCCATAACCGTCAATTCCGTGCCGCAAGGAGCAGACGTCAAATTGGATGGCATCCCCCAGGGAACGACGCCGAAGAACGTTCAAGTCACCCCGGGAAAACACACTTTGGTCTTTAGCAAGGAGGGGTTCAATCCCGGCACTTTTCCGCTTGAGATTACTCCCAACGATGTGTCCGGAGGTAGCGTAAGTTTTGAACTTGGCATATCCGCCCACGACACCGTCGAATTGCGCGACGGTTCCGTCTTGAGCGGCGACGTACAATCCATGTCCGCCACCGATCTCTTTATACGCATCGGCGGGGCCATCCAAAACATCAATCGTAATCAGGTGAAGCGCATCGTCTTGGTCCAACGAGATACGCCATCAGAGTAAATGTCCAGCTTGCGAATTTACTCAGAATGGTGAGCTCGGCGTCTACGCATCGCATGATACGCGTGCTTACTGAAGACCAACTCATCAACTCGCGCCGACCAAGCTGACGTCTCTCTACGTTTGTGGCAAACTAGATGTTTACACGGCAAGCTTCGAGCAGGGTGAGAGGTGCTCGCCCCAGCGCCTGAGCCCGCCGTCTATCTCACGGGAACACGATCAGGCACAACCCTGGCGGTAACGGAAGCGAATGGACCCAAAGTTCATACGAAATTTCTGCATCATCGCGCATATTGACCACGGCAAATCCACCCTGGCCGATCGCCTCCTCGAACTCACCGGTGCCCTCACCCAGCGCGAGATGCACGAACAGGTCCTCGACTCCATGGACCTGGAGCGCGAGCGCGGCATCACCATCAAAGCGAAAAGCATCCGCCTCCATTACCAGGCCAAGGATGGCAACACCTATCGCCTGAATTTGATTGATACACCGGGCCACGTCGATTTTTCCTATGAAGTTTCCCGCGCGCTTTCCGCTTGCGAAGGCGCTCTGCTCGTCGTGGACGCCAGCCAGGGCGTTGAAGCGCAGACCGTCGCTAACACCTTCCTCGCCGCCGGCCACAACCTCACCATCATCCCCGTGATCAACAAGATCGACCTGCCCGCGGCGCAGCCCGACTTCGTAAAAGAACAGATCGAAACCGTGCTGGCCATTCCCGCCGAAGATGCCCTTCTGATCAGCGCCAAGAGTGGGATCGGAGTGGAAGACGTCCTCGAGGCCGTTGTGCAGCGCGTCCCGTCACCAAAAGGTAGCGTGGAAAACCCGCTGCAAGCTCTGATTTTCGATTCCTGGTTTGACCCTTATCGCGGCGCAGTTGTCCTTGTTTGCGTGAAGCAGGGCCGCATCACTCGCCGAATGAAAATCAGGCTGTGTGCCGGAGATGAGACCTACGAAGTCGAGCAGCTCGGTACGCTCACTCCCAAACCCGTCGCCCTGCAGGAACTCGAGACGGGCGATGTCGGCTTCGTTATCGCCAACATCAAACAAGTGGCCGACGCGCGCATGGGCGACACCATCATTGAGGCAGGCAGCACTGCGCCTCCGCTCCCGGGCTTTGAAGCCATTCAGCCGATGGTCTTCGCCGGGCTGTTTCCAGTTCTGGCCGATGACTACGAACCCCTGCGTGATGCCCTCGGCAAATTAAAACTGAACGACGCCTCGTTCTTCTACGAACCGGAAAACTCCGTCGCCCTCGGTTTCGGGTACCGCTGCGGCTTCCTCGGACTGTTGCACATGGAGATTGTGCAGGAGCGCCTGGAACGCGAGTTCGGCCTGAACCTGATCACCACGGCGCCCAGCGTGCGTTATCGCATCACGCGCGTCACCGGAGAGATCATCGAAGTCGATAGCCCCGCCAAATTCCCCAATCCCAGCGACATCAGCAAAATCGAAGAGCCCATCATCAAGGCCATGATCATCACCAGCGACGAATCCGTCGGCAGCATCCTGCGCCTCTGCCAGGAGAAACGCGGCATTCAGAAGAACTTCGAGTATCTCTCGCCCACGCGCGTCATGTTCACATACGAACTGCCGCTGAACGAAATCGTGATGGATTTCTACGACCGCCTGAAAAGCGTTTCGCGCGGCTACGCTTCGCTGGATTATCACCTGGCAGGCTACAAGGAGGCCGACCTTGTGAAGCTGGATGTGCTGGTAGGTGGCGAACCCGTGGATGCTCTCGCGCTGATCTGTCATCGCGATCAGTCTTACGAACGTGGCCGCGAACTCGCCACCCGCCTCCGCAAGCTAATTCCCCGCCAAATGTTTGAAGTGCCCATTCAGGCTGCCATCGGGAGCCGTATCATCGCCCGCGAAACTGTCGCCGCCATGCGCAAAAACGTTTTGGCCAAGTGCTATGGTGGCGACATCACGCGCAAACGCAAGCTCCTCGAAAAGCAAAAAGAAGGCAAGAAGCGCATGAAGCGCGTCGGCCAGGTGGACATCCCCCAGGAAGCCTTCCTCGCCGTCCTCAAAGTTTCCTCCGACGAAGATGATTAGCTAGCTCTTCCGCTTCACCTCTGTGGAAAGCCGTCCGCGATGAAGTCGGACATGCACGGTGTCGCCAATTGTGACTTGCCCCGCGTCGCGAATCACACTTCCCGCCTTATCCGTGGCAATAGCGTAGCCGCGTTCCAGCACTTTCAGTGGCCCGCGTTCCTGCAATTGCAATGTCAGCCGTTCCCAGCGCTCACGTTTTCGGCGCAACATGTGATCCGCGCGCACGCCCAATTCCTGGCTGCGCCTCTGCAACCGCAAACGCAGCACGCCCACTTTTGCCCGAAAATCGAACGAAGCCAGTCGCAGATGTGCCTTGGTAAAGCGCTTCCGTGAAAACTCCAGCCGCGCGCGCAATCCGAGCGCCAGCCGAGAAGTCAGCTCATCCGCCCGCTGCCGCCGTTGCCGCAACAAATCCAGCGGCCGCCGGAAGCCCCGCCGCCCAGCCAATTCGTGCACACGCCGCGAGAGTTCCATGATCCGATACCGCAGCAAGCTTTCCAGCGTTTCCAGTAAATCGGCCACATGCTTGTCGAACTCGCGGCGCGTTTGGACCACCAGCTCCGCAGCCGCCGATGGCGTAGACGCCCGCACATCCGCGACAAAATCCGCAATTGTGAAATCGGTTTCATGCCCAACGCCGGTGATAATCGGAATAGTTGAAGCGGCGATCGCCCGCGCCACCACTTCTTCATTGAATGCCCAGAGGTCTTCCATCGAGCCGCCGCCACGCACAAGCAGGATGACGTCGGCAGCGTGCTTCTTGTTGAAATGCCGCAGCCCTTCGACAATCTCCTCGGCCGCTCCGTCGCCCTGCACGCGCACCGGATATACCGTCAAATACGCGTTCGGAAAGCGCCGTGTCAGGATGCGCACCACATCGCGCACCGCCGCGCCCTTCGGCGAAGTGATCACGCCAATGCGGGTGGGCAACAGCGGCAAGGATTTCTTGCGCGCCGCGGCAAACAACCCTTCTTCCTCCAATTGCTTCTTCAACTGCTCGAATGCCAGTTGCAGCGCCCCGCGCCCCACCGGCTCCAGCGTCTCCACATAGACCTGATACTCGCCCCGCGCTTCGTACACGCTTAACGAGCCGCGCACGGTTACCTGAATCCCGTCTTCCGGCCGGAATTTCATGCCGCGCTTCTGCTGCTTGAACAGCACGCACCGAATCTGCGCGCGTTCGTCCTTCAAAGTAAAATAGTAATGTCCAGACTGTGCCTCGCGGCAGTTGGAAATTTCTCCCTGCACCGAAATGTCCGTGAAGTTCTTGGCCAGCAGGTCGCGAATGCGCGCGGTCAGGTCGCTGACCGTAAACACGCGCCGTTCGGGTTGCAGATTCAGTTGCAGTTGATCCATCGTGGTGGCCGCCCACTACTTTAGCAGGTGTGTGGGATGAAAAAGAATCGTCAGCGGCGCAATCGCGCAAGCAGCCAGAGCAGCAACGTCAATCCAGCGCTCAACACGATACAAGTCACAATCGGAAAATAAAACGTGGTGTGCTCGCCCTTATGTATGACGTCGCCGGGCAGGCGTCCCAGGCGAAATGGCAATCGGCCGCCAAAAAAGAACACAGCGCCCACAACCATCAGCAGTGCTCCCAAAATCAGCAGCGTCCGGCCAAGTTCACGCGATGGATCCACGGCTTAAGCGACGGCAGCAATCCGGCGAACTGCGTCGTTCTGCTCCGCGATCGATTCCGAGCCGATCGTAAAGGCATCCAGTAGGTCCAGACCGAGCGCGTACTTGAACGCTTCATCCTGCTTCGACCGCAAACTTCCCTGCCCCATGATCTTCATCCCGATGACGGCCTTGCCCGCCGCCTTCATTTCGCGGAGCACTGGCACCACCACCTCGGGTTGCGCGTCCATGTAAGCGCCAATCGGGTTGATGCGCGCCAAGTCCAGTTCCACCCACGGAGACTTCGCTGCATCGCGCAACGCTTCGATCGAATGGCAGGAAACCCCGTGCGAGCGAATAATTCCTTTTTGTTTTGCTTCAGAGAGCACGTCCATCACTCCCCGGTATCTCGTGCTCCAATCCTTCTCCGTGACGCAGTGAATCAGCACGATGTCTATGTAGTCGGTGCCAAGCTCCTTCCGGAAACGGTCCAGGTTTGCTTTCACACCGGCGGGATCACGCGTGTCCGTCTTCGTCATCACCGTCACTTTGCTGCGGTCCACGTGCTTCAGCGCTTCCGCGACGTGCGGGTGGCTTCCGTAACTGTCCGCCGTGTCAAAGAAACGCAACCCCTGGTCGTAACCGTTCAACAACACGGCCGCGCAGCCCTGAAGACCCAAGGCCGTCTGATGGGATCGGTGGTTCACGCCCGACGTCCCTGTGCCCATGGCCATCCGCGAGGTTTGAATCCCGGTCTTGCCCAGCGTCACTGTGTCGTTCGCCTTAAACTTGCTCGCAATCGGCGGCAGCGCTATCAACCTCCTCGCAAGCGGGTGCAAACTGAAAATAGCGCCCGAAGCCGCGCGCGCCGTATAACTCAGAAATTCGCGACGATGCATTGAAGACATGTGGACCTCCAGGATGGTTGCTGCCGGTTGGGCCTCGACATTATGCGGCGAAGGCCGGGCAAAGGAAAGCAGCGAAACGCACGAAATGCTTCTCGCATCGCCGACCGCTAACTATCCCATCGCCATGTTGCACAGTCCCTTAAGGATTGCCCAGTCTGCAGGTGTGGGGGACAGCAACGTTTCGGGCACCTAACGCACCCCGACTGAGGAGGCATTTGGCTTCAACGGCACCAACAGTTTCTTTTTTACACGGTACCGCAGCCCGCGCCAGGTGATCTCATTCGTAAAGAATCCGGCGATCCACACTCCAAAATTCAGTAGATCGCGCAGTGGCACCAACCACCAGCTTTTGCGGCTCACCGGATCGTTCAATCCCCATATTCCCAGCACCCAAACCAACGCCAGCCGCAACGCCAGATACGAAGCCAAATAAACACCGGCAATCGCCCAGGAGGACGCAACAATCGCCGCCAAAACCGCCCATGGCAATCCGAATGTAAATAGCAACCCGTTATAACCGGCGGGCCGCACGTTTTTCAGGCCGACCGCCCATCGCAATTCATGCCGGAAGAAATCGCGCATCGAGTCCCGTGCATAAACCATTTGGACCGGCTTTTTTGACAATTCGATCCTGAGCCCCCGGGCCGCAAGCCGGTTTCCCAGCTCAAAATCGTCGGAATGAAAGTCCATCATGGCTTCGAAACCTTCGATCGCGGCCAGATGGACTTTGGTTGTGGCCATTGTCCAGCCAAAGACGAACTGCATCTTGCCTTCAATCTTTCGCGCCACCAGAGCATTCGGCATAGTCTCCGTAGCCAGCACCAGCGCTTCCAAATCTGCCGCTAGGCTACCGCCCGGAAGGCCACGAAAAAACGAGGTTACCGCGCCCACTTCCGGGTCGCCAAACGGCTCCGCGACGTCATGCAAATAATCGCGCAGCACGCGCACGTCGCTGTCGCTCATTACCAGGAGTTCGTTGCGCGCCTCCTGAACCAGCTTGCAGAGGTTGTTCACCTTGTGATTCGCGCCGGGTTGCGGCACGTCCGTCAGCAGCCGGATCGTCCGTTCCGGATAATTCCGTTGTAACTCCTCGATCACGGCGATGGCGGGGTCGTTCACATCTTCCACCGCGAAGAGAATCTCGTATTCTGGATAGTCGAGATCGCAAAAACTGGCAAAGTTTGCGTAAGAGTCTCGATCCAGGCCCCGGACGGGTTTCAGTATACTGGCCGGGGGCGCATAGGTAGAGACCCTTGGCTTCTTCGCCCGTGCTCTGCGGAAATAGTCCCACCCACAGAAGATCGCCAGCAGATAATAACCAAAGGGCGCCAGCGCAATCACCAGTACCGCCAACCGTAAGAAGTAGTACGCGGACATTGCCGCCTTTCAAGACGTCTGTCGCTGCTCCCGGCTTACGTTCCAGTTCAGAGAATTCTGTCGGTAGAGAAAGGTATCAAACCATGTTGGATCTGGCCATACGCCATTCGCAATGCTCTTTTTGATTGTTAACCCGGTGGCCTTGAGCCGCGAAAGAGCTTCGTTGAAGCAGGCTCACGCAGGGATCGAAGCACACATACGCCCGAAGCTTCCCGATTGAATTTCAATATTCAATTTTGCTCTTAGATGAGTTCCACGCCTGAGAAGAAATAGCCTATCTCGAATGCCGCGGTCTCAGGAGCATCGGAGCCATGCACGCAATTGTTGCCGATGTTCGTGCCCAAATCGCGGCGGATCGTGCCCGCAGCGGCTTTCCTCGGATCGGTCGCTCCCATCGTGTCGCGCCACTTGCCAATAGCTCCATCCGCTTCTAGAACCATGGCAAAAATCTTTCCCGAGCTCATGAAGTCCGTGAGTTCGCCGAAAAAGGGGCGTTCCCGGTGGACATCATAAAATTCTCCCGCCTCTTCCTTTGTCAGCCGCATGGACTTGATCGCAACGATCTTGAATCCGGCTCTATGGATACGCGCCAGGATTTCTTCCTGCTGGCCGCGCCCAACGGCGTCCGGCTTGATGATTGCAAATGTGCGTTCAATCGCCACAAGTTTCTCCTCATTAATGGACTGCGGCAACAGCGAAGGAAAGCGATGTAATTCTCTACTTCGTCAGTTGTGTCTGGACGTGCGCAACTTCGTCGCCCAGCGAAATTCGCTTTACTCCTAGACTCTTTTACTTGTTCACTCTTGTACTGCTTCGCTTCATTTCAAAGCCGTGGCAACCGTGGAACCCAAATCCGCCGGCGTCTCCACCGTATGAATCCCCGCCGCGTTCATCGCCGCGTATTTGTCTTTCGCCGTGCCCTGGCCCCCGCTGATGATTGCGCCCGCGTGACCCATGCGCCGCCCTGGTGGGGCCGTCTGCCCCGCGATGAAACCCACCACGGGCTTCTTCACATTCGCCTTGATCCACTCCGAAGCTCGCTCTTCCGCGTTCCCGCCGATTTCGCCAATGAGCACGATCGCATGCGTGTCCGGATCGTCGTTGAACATTTTGATGGCATCCAGAAACGTTGTCCCGATGATCGGGTCACCGCCAATCCCGATGCACGTGGACTGGCCAATCCCCAGTTGCGTCAATTGGTGTACTGCTTCATACGTCAAGGTGCCGCTGCGGCTCACCACTCCAACGTTTCCCTGCTTATGGATCCGCCCCGGCATGATTCCGACCTTGCATTTTCCGGGAGAGATAATCCCCGGACAGTTCGGCCCGATCAGCCGCGTCTTCGCCTTGTTCATTACGTTTGCCACCCGCACCATGTCCAACGCGGGAATCCCTTCGGTGATGCATACCACCAGGGCCACCTGCGCGTCGGCCGCCTCCAAGATAGCGTCCGCCGAGTATGCCGGCGGCACAAAAATCACCGTGGCATCCGCGCCCGTCGCCTTCACTCCCTCGGCAACGGTGTTGAACACGGGGCGTTCCAGATGCTTAGTCCCGCCCTTGCCAGGCGTAACACCACCCACGACATTCGTTCCGTATTCGATCATCTGCTGAGCGTGGAATGTGCCTTCCCGCCCCGTAAATCCCTGCACCAGCAGCCGCGTTTTTTCATTGACCAGGATGCTCATCGTACACCTCCCGCCAACGCAACCACTTTCTGCGCTCCATCTTTCATTCCTTCCGCAATTGTGAAGTTCAATCCGCTTTCGCGCAGAATCTGTCTCCCTCGCTCCACGTTCGTTCCTTCCATCCGCACCACAATCGGTATTTTCACCTGCAGGTCCTTTGCCGCCGCCACAACTCCTGTTGCCAGCACGTCACACCGCAATATGCCGCCAAAGATGTTAATGAACACTGCTCTCACTTCGGGGTCGCTTAGGAGAATGCGGAACGCGTTTTTGACCTGATCGGCGGATGCTCCTCCACCTACATCCAGAAAGTTTGCCGGCGATCCCCCCGCATACTTGATGATGTCCATGGTAGCCATTGCCAACCCTGCACCGTTCACCATGCACGCCACGGTGCCGTCTAGCTTGATGTAATTCAATCCATACTTGGACGCTTCCACTTCGAGTGGGTCTTCCTCATCCAGGTCGCGCAATTCACGAAGTTCCTTGTGCCGGAACAGCCCGTTGTCGTCAAACGTCATCTTGGCGTCCAGCGCCACGATCTTTCCGTCGCCCGTAACCACGCACGGGTTGATCTCCACCAACGATGCATCCGTATCCATAAACGCCCGGTACAGTGCCAGCAGGAACGGAACCGCCACCGTCACCTGCTCTCCCGTCATCCCCAACCCAAACGCAATCTTGCGCGCCTGGTAAGCCTGTAGTCCTACGGCCGGGTGGATCGACTCGCGCAGAATCGCGCCGGGATTATTCTTCGCCACTTCCTCAATTTCCATCCCGCCCGCGGAGCTCGCCATGAACACGGGCCGCTCATTCTCTCGATCTATCAGCAAGCCCAGATAGAGTTCGCGCTTGATGTCCAGGCCTTCTTCGATGAGCAATCGCCGCACCACGCGTCCCTGTGGCCCCGTTTGCGGCGTCACCAGTATCATGCCCAGAATGCGCGATGCCGTTTCGGCAGCTTCGTCGGCGGAGCGTGTCAACTTCACTCCCCCGCCCTTCCCGCGGCCTCCCGCATGGATTTGCGCCTTCACCACCACTACGTTGGATTTCAGGCGTTGTGCCGCTTCGCGCGCTTCTTCTTTCGTGAATGCCACTTCTCCCCGGGGAGTCGTGACACCGTAACGCGCAAGGATCGCTTTTGCTTGGTATTCGTGGATCTTCATCGGGGGTTCTGCCTTCTTACGCGGTCGTGACGCGGCCGCCATGCTGTGCGACATTCATGCAGTGCACAGGTGTTAGTATTTGAGGTCTTGCAAAACACTCAAGTTTACTTGAGACGCGGTCTTCCAGCAAGACACGCGTTTTGACAAAATATAAATGATATGACCAACTGCGCGGCATTGATCGAAAAAGCGGAGGCCGGCGGCACCCTCACGCGCACCGAAGCGGAATCCATCATGGAGGAACTGCTCTCCGGCCACGTGGATACGCCTGCGATTGTCCGTCTCCTGATAGCGATGAATCTTCGCCCTGTCAGCGTCGCCGAACTTGCCGGTTTCGCAGGCACCATGCGCCGCCACGCCGCGCCCGTCTTCGCGCCGGGAGAGATTCCTCCGGAAAATCTGGTGGACACCTGTGGCACTGGCGGCGATGCCAGCGGCACTTTCAATATTTCCACCGCAGCGGCGTTCGTGGCCGCGGCCGCGGGCGCGCGCGTCGCCAAGCATGGCAACCGCTCGAGCAGTTCGCGTAGCGGCTCCGCCGACGTCCTGGAAGCGCTCGATATTCGCATCGACCTGCCTATGCGCCACGCGGGCCAGGCCATTCGCGAGGTAGGCATCGGTTTTCTCTTTGCTCCCGTCGCTCACTCCGCCACTCGCCATGCGGTGCCCGCACGCAAGCAGATCGGCCAGCGAACGGTGTTTAATTTGCTCGGCCCGCTTACGAATCCGGCTGGAGCTGACCGGCAAGTGCTGGGAGTTTTTGCCCACGAGGCTGTCGATCTGGTGGCGGCAACTCTTCTGGAACTTGGCGCGAAACGCGCTTTCGTTGTCCATGGCAGCGGCTTGGACGAAATCTCACTCGCCGGAGAGACGCGCATCACCGAAGTGCGCGATGGCCGTATATGCAGCTTCAGCGTCACCCCCGAAGACTTCGGTGTCGCGCGCGCCCCCCTCGAAGCTTTGCGCGGTGGAACTCCTCACGAAAACGCCGAACTCATCCTCCAGATTTTCCAGGGACGCCCGGGCGCTCCTCGCGATGTTGTTCTTGTGAACGCGGCTGCCGCATTGGTTGTTACAGGGATCGCCGCGGATTTCCGCTCCGGCGCACAGTTGGCCGCTCACTCCATCGATTCCGGCTCGGCCCTGGCCAAGTTGTATCAACTCAAAACGTTTGCCAGTACGGCCAAAGACAATTCCTTCTAATCCAGTGGTACGCTGTCGGGCTGGCTACTTCGCCTCATGGCTTCGCGGGACTCTCCACATAACTACCGGAGTGTACAAACTCGTTCACCCCCCACGTTGTCAGCCCTGCACCGGCTGCGCCCATGATGTAGTACGAAACCTTGCGCAATCGGTTCGACTTCAGCCCGCCCGCAACCGTATCCCCCTGCGGCTCCGCGGGGGAATCCAGGTAAATCCGGTACGTTTCACCCTCCGGGAGCACCTGAAACTCTTCCTGATAGCGGAAGGCAAGATCGCCTCGCCGTGCCCGAATCAGCAGCACTTTCGGACTCAGAATCGTGACCTCCGCCTGTGTCACTTGGTTCTTTTCCGGGCGCAAGAGCGCTTCCTCCGCATGTATCTCCACGATTTCGTTCTCCGGCGAGCGGAAGGCAACCGTCCCGGCATTCAGGTCCACGTGCGCACCAACGTCGATTCCATGCAGCGTTGCGCTGCTTGACCCCGCCAACGATACCGTGGCCAGGCCCACCCGCACGCTGAGCCGCCCATCGGCTTCCGTGGAAACATCCTCGCCATCAAACAAGGAAAGGCCTGGAGAAGCGGCAACTTCGTTCAGGTATGCCTCATGGGCCTGCGTCAGAATTCCCAAAGGCGCTTTGGCGCCTGCACCACACAGCAGGGGATACAAGGAAAGAGACACACACAGGAAAAATGGCACGCTGCGGCGAACAATAAACATGGAGGGCCTCCGGAGCCGGGCGAAACGGAGGGACAACCCGCTGAAGGCCACCTTATTCTATTTTAACTAATCTTGCAATATATTCTATATCGCAATATCTCTCTTCTATTTTATTTCGCGAGTTACTTAACCGATACTATCCCCCCGCCGAGTCGCACCTTCCCGGGGCAACGGCACCCGCGGCCGGACCTATCTGGCAGTACGGCCTTCCCTAAAGCGCCAGAAAATTTTGCAGGAGTTGCTTCCCCGCTTGTGTAAGCACGGATTCGGGGTGAAACTGCACGCCCGCTACTTTGTGTTTGTGGTGGGCGAGGCCCATGATGATGCCATCGCTCGTCTCCGCTGTTACCGCTAACTCGCGAGGCAAGGACTTGCGCTCCACAATCAGGGAATGGTAGCGCGTGGCTATGAAAGGGTTAGGCAGTTTGGCAAAAATCCCCTTCCCATCGTGCTGGATTTCGCTCGTCTTGCCGTGAAACAGTTTTGGCGCGCGGATCACCTTCCCGCCATACGCCGCCCCAATCGCCTGGTGTCCCAGGCATACGCCGAGAATGGGAATCTTCCCGCCCAGTTTCTGAATCAATTCCACGGAAATCCCCGCTTCCTGCGGCGTGCATGGGCCCGGCGAAATCACAATGTGCTCTGGCTTTCGTCCGGCGATCTGTTCAACGGAAATTCGGTCGTTGCGGTGCACTTCCACCTGGCATCCCAGTTCACCAAGGTATTGCGCCAGGTTATAGGTAAACGAATCGTAGTTGTCCAGCAGCAGAATCACGGTTTGCGTCTCACTTCCGGCGCAGCGTTTCCACCATGCGCGCACTCCAGCGCTCGCAATAGCGCCTTTGACTTATTCACCGACTCGTGGAATTCCCCTTCCGGCGTCGAATCGGCGACAATTCCTCCGCCAGCTTGCACGTGCGCCACTCCATTTTTGATGACCATGGTCCGCAGCGCGATGCACGAATCCAGGTTCCCCGCAAAATCCAGATACAGTATTCCGCCCGCATAAATTCCCCGTCGCGTTTTTTCAAACTCCTCGACAATTTCCATGGCGCGAACCTTCGGCGCTCCGGATACCGTCCCTGCCGGAAAGCACGACATCAGCGCATCGAAGCAGTCCACATCTTCGCGTAGTTTTCCGCGCAGGCTGGACACCAGGTGCATCACGTGCGAGTACCGCTCCACGCCCATCAATTTCTCCACTTTCACCGAGCTGTATTCGCACACCCGCCCGAGATCATTCCTCCCCAAGTCCACCAGCATGATGTGTTCTGCGCGCTCTTTTTCGCTGGCCAGCATTTCCCGCTCCAGCCGCAAATCTTCCACCTCATCGTTTCCGCGCCAACGTGTCCCCGCAATCGGCCGGTAAAACACTTCTCTGCCCTGCACTTTCACCAGCATCTCCGGCGAACTCCCCACCACATGCACGTCATTCAACTGCAGGAAAAAGAGATACGGCGAGGGATTCAGTGCCCGCAATTCCCGATAAATATCAAACGGTGCGGCCTTGGTCTTCGCGGAAAACCTCTGGCTGAGCACCACCTGGAAAATGTCGCCCTCGCGGATGTACTTCTTCGCCTGTCGCACTGCCTCCAGATATTCCTTTGGTTTGAAGTTCGAGCTCACTTCCGGTGTCCGCGATTTTCCGGTTTTCTTTTTTGCCGGACGCTCACCCGCCGCCGGTTCTTCCAGCATTTGCCGCGTTCGCCGGATCTCCTTCACGGCCTTGTTATATTTCGTCCGGAGAGTTCCCGGCCCTTCGGTATAGACATTGCGCACGATCCACAAGCGGTGCTGCACGTGATCGAACGCTATGATTCCCCGGTAGAACATCAGCATCGCGTCATACAAACCGATGTCGTCTCGCAACCGCTTGGGAAGCCGCTCGATCAGCCTCACCATGTCGTAGCTGAAATACCCGATCGCTCCCGCCACCAGCGGCGGCAAGCCCGGCAAGCGCACGGGCCGGAACCGCGCCATGTGTTCCCGCAAAAATGAGATCGGGTCGCGCTCTTCCCAGATGATACGGTCGCGGCTTTCCAGCACACACGCCCCGCTGGCATACCGGAATACCTCTTCCGGATTGGCGCCCGCAAAGGTATAGCGCGCGATCTTCTCGCCACCTTCCACGCTTTCCAGCAGAAACGAATACCTTGCTCCTTGCGCCACGCGCAAATACGCGCTCACTGGCGTCAAAAGGTCCGCGGAGAAAACGTCATACACCGGGATTAAGTTCCCGTGTTTGGCGAATCGTTGAAATTCCCGAAAGGAAGGCTGCATCATCGCTTTGCGATTACTATTCCAGCTTTAGGGTTGAAAGTCGAAGGTAAAGAATGCCCGGCATCATGCTGGTTTTTCGTTGGACTCGAGTCACCAGCGTTTTTGTTTCCCAGCTTGCAGTGCATGGAGCACAGCGCGGCGCATGGCCGCTTCCGGCGCCCGGCTTCCCATCCACAACTCCCACTGTGCAATTCCTTGTGCCATGAACATTTCCATGCCAGACACAGTCTGAATTCCCTTCGCTGCCGCAATTTGCAGCAATTTCGTCTGCAGCGGACTGTAGATAAAGTCCATCACTACAGAACAGTGTAACTCTCCGGCCTTCAACGGGGAAATTCCCTCCTGCGGGTGCATCCCCACCGGTGTCGCATTCAAAATGGCGTCAAACTTCTCTTTGCCCAGCGCGCTGCGCCTAACGACGTCGCCGCCCACCGCTCGTGCCAGCGCCCGTGCCGCCGTTTCCCGCCGCGCACAAACAAGAACTTCTGCACCCGACCGTGCAACCGCCAACGCCGCGGCCCTCGCGGAGCCTCCCGCTCCAAAAATCAGCACACGGCTGCCTCGCAGCCTCAGCTTCTTCTCCAGCGCGCGAAGCACTCCCAGATAGTCCGTGTTGCTTCCGTACAGCGATCCGTCTCGCCGCACCGTCACCGTGTTCACCGCACCAATCCGTTGCGACAAAGGTTCGCAATCATCCAGGCGCCGGAATATCGCCTCTTTGTGCGGTATCGTGACGCAGAACCCCGATACTCCAAACTCCGGCACAGCTTTCAGGAAATCTTCCAGACGCTCCACCAGGAACGGGAGGAACACTGCATCCTTCTTCGTCGCCACATACCCCGTGTTGTGCAACACCGGAGACAAAGAATGTGCGATCGGATTCCCGATCACTCCAAATACCTTCGTCTTGCACGTAATCTGGTGCGCGCGGTACAGCTCCTTGAAATCCCTCAAGTGCACTTGTCCCGGTGCCGTCACCGACGCAACCGGTGCGTACGCCAACGCACTTCCTTCCCGCAGCGCCAGCAGCCGTCCTGGCAATCCGATCTCTCCCATCGGCACCGCCACCACCTGCCGCGAATGGCGCAGCACTTCCAGCAGCCTCACGCTGTCCCCAATCGTCCGCGACATTGCCGCCACCTTAATCGCGTCCACTCCTCCCTGTCTTGGCACGCTCAGTTTCTTCGGCAGTTTCGGCGTCCGCCGGAAATCGTGCACGGACAGCATTACCTTCGGCGGAATTGCGTATCCTTCCACGGACTTTCCCGGCAGTTCCCGCAGTGTCTCCACTTCCAGGTCGCACCATTGGCAACCACCTTGCCGCGCTTTCATCAGCCAGTACAATTCGGCGCCCGCATCACCCGCGAACTCTCCACCGCCAACGCGCCGCCGGCAAGTTGCCACGAATACCGCGCCCTTCGCATGAAATCCTTTCAGCCAGGTTAGGAACTTTTCACGTTCCTGATCGCTCCGTAGCCAGTCCAAACGCAGTTCCACTGTCCGGGAATAGCATAGCGCCTGCCGGACCAAACCCCTCAATTTCCGGGCAGTTGTGGCCGCGGCAACGCCACAAATGCGCCCCAACCCCTTCCCGAATGGCTGCATGACCGTGGACTACCCCCAATCCCTTGAAAACAGGGCTTGTAGCATGCCTTTGCTAAAGTGTAAAGCACCCCCACCCATTTTGTTGACGTGGCACGGGGCGCTTGCTAGTTTCAAGGGAGCAAGTCCCCGCACGGCCCTTTCTGGCGTGAGTCGAAGGAGCACGATGATGATGCGCGCAAACGCAGCAATGATGTGTCTTGGTATCCTCTTGGCGGCCGCTGGCGCTTCGGCGCAAAACAACGCGCCTGGCCAGGTCGTCTCTTCCACGCAAGCTGTCGGTGCCCAGACCTCGCCTGATTTCTCGGCAGTTTACTGTGCCGGCTTTGTCAACGATGAACAATCGCAGAATGATGCGCGATTGATTTCCGGCGAGCAGTCCAATAGCAAGCTTATCTTCTCCCGCGGTGATTACGTCTACCTCAACAAGGGCTCCAATCAAGGTATCCGCGTCGGCGATCGTTTCTATGCCATTCGCCCGGAAACCGATCCTGTTCAAGCGACTTGGTTCAAGTGGCAGGAAAAGCTCCTGAAGGCTATGGGCACGGTCTATGCTGATACCGGACATCTCGTCGTGATCAACGTTCAGCCCAATGTTTCCACTGCTCAAATTACCTTCACCTGCAATTACATGCAACGCGGCGACATCTTGAAACCCATGCAGGAACGCCCTTCACCCCCCTATAAGCTTGCCGAAAAATTCGATCATTTTGCTCCGGTCAGCGGAAAGCCTGTGGGCATGCTCGTCACGGGAGAGGGATTTTCAAATGCTTACGGGCAGAACTCCATCGTTTATGTGAACCTCGGTACCAACCAGGGTGTCAAGGTTGGCGATTATTTCCGCATTTTCCGCTATCAGGGATCTCACGCGGAAACAGTTCCATACACTCCGGACTATCAGTACAAGATATTGGGCTTCGGCAGTACGCCGCAAAAATACGAGTGGAACGATCTTCCCCGCGAAGTGCTCGGTGAAGGCATTGTGATCTTCACGGGCCGCAATTCCGCCACCATGTTCGTCACTCACACCAGCCTCGATGTTTACGCCGGTGATTACGTCGAAATCGAGTAATCCCCCTCCGGTTTTTCCATTCTTGGGAAGCCCGCGACGCCTCAGTGCCGCGGGCTTCTTCTTTTGAATCTGTCTTACTTCTTCTGACTGACAACCTCGCAGCGAAATCCGTAAATCCTCGTCTCCGGCTTCTTCCAGGCATCCCGTGGCAGCCCCGCTTTCCAGCACGTTTCTTCCAGAAAGCGCTCGCGATCCAGGTGATGTTCCAGGGCCACCTGAGGCAGCAACAATCCGCGGCGCCCTCCCTGCTCCACCAGCAACCCGTGCGTTCCAATCTCCACCTCTTCGGCACGGATGGGCTCCAGCGGGGTCAGTAGCGATATTTCAATCTCCACATCCTCGATCTCTTCTGGTTTCATATGCGCGAACCGCGGATCATCCAGGGCTGCACCCGCCGCACAGCGCACAATACCCTCACCAAGTCGCTCGCGTCCGTCAATTACTCCAATACAACCCCGCAGCTTTCCCTTCACGTGAAGCGAGACGAACACGCCGCATTGCCGTTCCAGCACTGCGCATTGTGGGATGGATTGCAGCAGGCTCCCGTGACATACAGCTTCCACGATGGCCTGGCGCGCTAAATCCAGGAGGGTCTTCCGGTCAGCATCAGAGAGGCACGACATCCTGCGAATTTTTCCGCGTTTCCGTCAGACTGAGCTTCCGCCGCTGTTTGATACGGTCGTCCAGTTGGCTCCAGAATTTCAGAAAATATTGCCCGGCGGATACCACCGCACTGATCACCACCAGCCAAAGGAGAAACCACGCAAGTAGCTTTAGCCTCGGGTAGCGAAGGCTGGCAATCAGCACCGCTACAGCGCAGACCTGTAATACCATCTTCGTCTTTCCCAGTGCGGAGGCTGCAATGGTGAATCCTTCCGCCGATGCGATATTGCGTAGACCCAGGATCGTGAATTCCCGGCCGATGATGATCACCACCATCCAGGCCGGCACCAAATGGAGGTGCATGTCCACCAACGAAATGAACGCTGCGGAAATCAGCAGTTTGTCCGCAATTGGGTCCAGCAATATCCCGAGTGTTGTGATCTGTGCATGACGCCGTGCAATATACCCGTCCGCCCAGTCTGTTGCCGCCGCAAACAGCAGAATCAGCACGCCCCAGAATTCAAAATGCATGGGGAAGCCCCACAGCTCCACATTGGGGCTACGCGTCAGCAGAACCACGATCAGCAGCGGAACGAAGAATATCCGCAGGACAGTCAAGGAGTTTGGAAGGTTCATGGTGCCGTGAGAGTGTACGCCGCACCTGCGGCGGCGCCCCACCACTCGGCTCACTATAGACTCCACTCCGAATGTCGTCAACGCTGGAGCATGGCGGTAAGTGCTCAACCGGGGCTGTACTTCGGGGTTACTCCACCCTGCTCCGCTTCGCCCGGCGAGAGGATACTCTTTCGTAACACACCTGCTGCAAACCTGTGCAAAATTCCAGTTGCACGTTTTAGAGGGAAAGCATCCAGTCCGTTGGGCCGACACTCTTTACTGGAATATAATAGCAATAGAATCAGCATGATACGGCGAACGACCGAGGCCTCAGTTCGTTTCACGCGGTGGGGGATGGCAACGGCTAAGAAAGCGCTTCAGCAGCTTTCCACATGTTTTTCCACAGCGCGACACCTCCACCCGCCTCTCCTCCCCGCCCCCGCTAATTGTCACATTTTGTTCACATTGCTCAGGATCTGGCGCAGTTACCCAAAGGTAACGCCGCCTCGCCTTTCTCACACTCGTTTCTTTGTCGGTCTTGTGATGACCCTCGCCGAAACTCCTCATCTTCTTCAGACCAAGAATGCCACGCTGGACTTTTTCGCTGGGTATATAGTTTTAGCCATTGGCAGCAGCACTCCGAATCCGAGATTGCTCGCGCGAGCCCGCGATTCTAGTACCCACAGCTGGGAGAAAAGTCCATGGATCGCAGAGAATTGCTGAAACTACTTACGTCCGCCGCTGGCATGGCATTTGATCCCTTCAACCTTTCCGCTCAATCCCTCGCAAATGATCCGGGAGAAAGAGCCGATGCCGCGGCAGAGACTTCTTTCTCTGGGTATGCAATCACTCCAGCATTCGATTGGTTGCGCATGGGAGATGTGAAGCCTGCTGGATGGATCAAAGAGCAGATGTTGCGCGATCTCCGCTCCGGTTTCGCCGGAAATCTCGCAAAGCTCTGCAAAGAAGCCTCCTCGGACATCTTCCTAACGGGCCGCAACACTCTCTCGTCCCAGAACACTACAAACGAACTCGGCGTGAATTGGTGGAATGGGGAAACGGAAGGCAACTGGCGGGCTGGCCACATCATGATGGCTTGCCTCTCCGAGGACCCCGCTTCCGTGCAGGAAGCCGCGAACTACGTTCAACACATCCTGGATTCCCAGGATGCCGATGGGTATCTGGGAGTGTTCGCTCAAGACACGCGCTTCAAGCATCAGGGAGAACTGTGGACTCAGGCCTGCCTCATGCGGGGCCTACTGGCCTATTCTGAACTGACTGGCGACAATAAGGTCTTGCAGGCTGTTCAGCGCGCTGTGGATCTCACAATCAAGACCTACCGTGTGGACCATCAACCCCTGGCAACCGGCGAATCACACGATCTGATGTACGCGGACGTTCTCGAGCGGCTTGATGATTTGACTGGCAATACCAAATATCGCGACTTCGCTTTGTGGCTTTATGGCACTTGGAGCGGCACGGAAATCCATTGGGACGCCACTCTTTCCTCCCTGTCCGATCGCAAAAAGGGTTTCTCTGATCACGGCGTGAATACCTACGAGAATATTCGCGTTCCCCTTTGGTTGGCGATGACCACTGGACGCGAAGATCTGGGGCAGGCATCGCGCAACGCATTTTACAAAATCGCGCGCTACACAGAAATGTCGGGTTCTGCCGTCAGCCAGGAATGGATCAACGATGCCGCGCCGGATCCCAGCAACTCTGAATACGAATACTGCGTCACGAAGGAGCTGCAATTCACCTTTCTGTCCGCACTCCAAAAACTCGGCGACCCTCATTTTGCCGATCAGGTCGAGTACCTTTGGTTCAATGCCGCTCAGGGTTCGCGCCTTCCCGACGGCAGCGCCATCTCCTATCTCACCTCGGACAACCGCTTGCACTGTAATCTTCGCGCCATCGAAGGCGATGCCGCGGAAAAGCGCAACAAGTTCTCCCCGACTCATTCGGACGTGGCTGTCTGCTGCAATCCAAACGCCACCCAAGTGGCCGCTCTTTACGTCCGCGGCATGTGGATGCGCCCCAAACAAGGCGGCCTCGCGGCCTTACTCTACGGGCCTTCTTCCTTGCGCACTTCGGTTGCCGGTACCCAGGTTGCCATCGAACAGCGCACCAACTATCCCTTCGAGAGCATTGTGGAATTTGAGGTCAGCCCGGAACGCGACGTCGAATTCCCCTTTCTTTTGCGCGATCCTGGCTGGTCGCGAAACTCCTCTGTTGTATGCGAGGGTGCTAAGATCACGCGACAAGGACGTTATTGGCAAGTGCTAAAGCAGTGGAAGGCCGGTGATCGTTTACGGCTCCGATTTACTCCTGAAATCGAGCCCGTGACTGCCAGCAACTCCGAAGTAGCGCTTCGATACGGCGCTTTGCTCTTTGCGCTCCCCATCGCGTCCAGGAAGATTACGCTTCGTGCCTATCCACTGCCGGGATTTGAAGACTCCGGCTACGAGCCCGTGGAAAAGCCCGTCGCGGATATTGGGTTTCCGACCGCCGCGCGATGGAATAATTTTGGATTCAGGGCGGAGTCCAGCGCAAAGACAACAAATCCCCTTCGGCCTTTCGACGATCCACCGGTAGTAATTCGCGGACAAATGGCCGCGGGCGTGACCCATTCTCCGGTTGAGGTAACCCTTGTGCCCCTGGGAAGCGCACCGATTCTGCGGCGTGTTACCTTCCCGCTCATACCTTGAGCGCTCCGCCCATACCACGGCAACTCCACTTCACGTGTAATTACAAATCAGGGATTTAGGATGAAATCGCTCGCGGGCCGCGCAGCACGCGCCCCGGAAGAAATAGGATGGCGCGCAGAAGGTCAAGTACTCCACCCACGGCGATTCCCACAATTCGGAAGGGCAGCAGCAATAACCAGATAATCGGGTACAGCACCAGCGCCAGCAGTGCTAACGGCCAGCAAACGACCAGCAGGAGACACCACAGAATGAAAGTGGCCATCGTTTTCACCCCTACTTATCTATACGCAGGTGAAGACCGCGATGTTCCCTTCACCACAAAATCGTCCAGCTTCAGCCGTCGCGCAATCGTCTCCGGGACTTCCGCTTCCAGGTCCATGTGCGTTTCGTTCACTTGTGAACGCAACACTCTCCCCAGCGCATGAATCAGCGCCAGCGAACGCCCTTCGCTCAACGGCATGTGCAGAAACAGCTTCACAACCGGATCCACCGGCAGCGCCACATCCATCCGCCTCAGCAACTCTTCCTGCCCTTCGCCGGTCAGCGCGGAAACGAATACCGGCGGTTCTTCTCCGCCATTATTTCGCCAGGCCGCTTCAAACTCTTCTCGTTGCGCTGGCGACAACTGATCCACTTTGTTGCATACGCGCAGCCGCGGCCTTCCCATCATGCCCAGTTCTTCCAGAATCTTCTCTACTTCCACGTCCAGTTCTTCGTGCCGCGGATTCGATATATCGCTCACCTGCAATAACAACGCCGCCTCTTGCACTTCTTCCAGCGTGGCGCGGAAAGCCGTGATCAGTCCCTTTGGCAATTCGCGAATGAATCCCACTGTATCCGACACCAGGATGCGCCGGTTGGACGGCAGGCGGATCGCCCTCACCGTCGGATCCAGCGTCGCGAACATCTTCGAGGACACCAGCACTTCCGCGCGGCTCAATGCATTGAACAGCGTGGACTTCCCGGCGTTCGTGTACCCCACCAGCGTCACCGTACCCAGCGGCACCGCGTTGCGCGCTTCCCGCCGCAGCGCCCGCTGTTTGCGCACTTCCCCGATACTGTCCTGAATTCTTCGCACGCGGTCTCGAATGCGCCGCCGGTCCGTCTCCAGTTTCTTTTCGCCCGGGCCGCGCACGCCGATGCGCCCCACTCCTCCGCCCGTTCCTCCGGATCCCCCGCCGCCGCTCTTTCCTCCGAGCCGGGACATCTCCGTGCCGCGTCCCGTCAGCCGTGGCAACATATAATTGAGCTGCGCCAATTCCACCTGCAATTGCCCTTCACGGCTTCGAGCATGTTTCGCAAAAATGTCCAGAATCAACTGCGTGCGGTCAATCACCCGATGCTCGGTAGCCTCTTCAATATTGCGTTGCTGCATCGGTGTGAGTTCGCTGTCGAAAATAATTAGCGGCGCCCCTCGCGCATTGGCCTCCGCGCGAATCTCATCCAGTTTTCCGCGCCCCACCAGCGTTGCTGGATCAGCCGCTTCGCGTACTTGAAACACCGTGCCCGCAATCTCCGCCCCCGCACTCCGCGCCAATTCCTCCAGCTCCAGCAGCGATTCGCGTCCCTGCTCTCCTGTTGGCATTCCTGGGAAGCGCGGCGCGCGTTTCCATCCCACTCCGACCAGGAGGACACGTTCTGCCGACGATGTTGCGTGTTGTGTTTTCACTTTTGATTCCAGCCGGTATGCTTCGCCTTCATTATACGTCTGTTCCATCGGGAGTCGCTTGCCGCAACTCCTCGCGGACAAAGTTCAATGCCTCCTGCTGTACCTTTGGATCGTCCCCGAATCCGCTCAACCACCGCACCCCGGCTTCCCGGCGAAACCACGTCATTTGCCTCTTCGCATACCGCCGCGTGGCCTGTTCAATCGCCGCCTGCGCCTCTGCCAACTTCATCTCACCGCGCACCACCGCCCGCAACTCACGGTAGCCGATAAAATCAAATGGCTTTGCATCCTCCGGCAAGCCGCTTGCCATCAGTCCCCGCACTTCCTCCATCCACCCGCTGGCCAGCATCGTTTCCGTCCGCGCGCGTACGCGTTCGTTCAGCGTTTCCCGTTCTGGTTGCAATCCAACCTTCACCGCACGCCACCCTTCCAATGGTGTTCTCCCGCTTCGATGCACTTCCGACAGAGGCTTTTTCGCCAGCAGGCACACTTCGATCGCCCGTATCAGCTTCTGCTCGTCCGCAGCCGCTATTTTCCCCGCGGAGATACTGTCCAGCCGCTGCAGAATCCGGTGCAGATACCCCGGCGCGTGCTCCAGGGCGCTTGCCCGCAATCTCTCCCTCAAACTTTCCGAGCGTTGCGGAACATCCGCTAATCCTTCCAAAAGCGCGCGCAAGTACAATCCCGTGCCCACTGTGAAGATCGGCAGCATTTGCCGCTTGCGTAGATCTTCCAGCACGATGATCGCCCGCTCGCGGAATCCTCCCGCGGTGGCTTCCTCGCCCGGCTCCAGCAAATCGATCAGATGATGCGGCACGCCAAGGCGCTCTTCCTCGCTGGGCTTCGCCGTGCCAATGTCAAAGCCGCGATACAGTTGCGTGGAATCGCACGCAATCACTTCGCCGCCGAGCTGCAGCGACAGCCACACGGCCAGTTTTGATTTTCCGGAAGCGGTTGGTCCTACAATGATGACGAGAGGTAATTCGCGGGGTGCGCTCATTTGTGGAAGAGCATCGGCCAGGCCCGGATCAGCAGCACCACCAGCACGATCAGCGCAATCAACACGCTCCCAAGCACCTGTTGTCGGGCAAGTTTCATCCCTCTGCCTCAGCAGAATGGTAACAGATCAGCTATAAGAGATTGGCGCTTCTAGGAGGAAAGGAATGCCTGCTGGATCATCTGGCTAGCCCCGCGCCTACTGGTTTGGCACCGGTATGTTGTAATAATAGGTAAAACGCAGCTCAATGAATGGCCCTTTGAATCCCGCCGGCAGCGGCTGGAATGGGTTTGACCCGCGTATGGAAGAAAACGCCGCGCGATCCAATGGCTCCTTCCCCGAGCTGAAAACCTGCGCTGGTTCGTTATCAGGAACCGACCCATCCTTCATGATCTTGAACTGCAGTGATACCACACCCTGGTCGCCCAAATACACGGACGCCGGCATCACCGCTTCCCAGTTCTGCTTCACTTTTATGTACACGCGATGCAGGTAGTCATTGAAGTCGATGCCCTCTGTGTCCGTGAGCATCTGGACTCCCGCGCCGGCGCTTCCGTGCCCCCTCCCGCCTCCACCACCGCTTCCACCCGGCAATTGCCCTCCACCGCCAATCGGCGCAGGTGAATTAATTTTTCCGGGGTTCCGCTCGGCACTGCGAATCGCATCTCCTGGCGACAACTGCTTCGGCAGGATCAATCCGTTCGGCGTCGGAGGACTGTCTGGCATTTCCAGCCTTACCGGCGCTTTTGGCGTATCCGCCTTGGCAACCGGCGCATTATTCTGCGGCACGGGTGCGGTCACATTGGGTTGTGGTATAGGCGCGCTTGGCAGTTCTCTCTTCGGAGGCTCTGGTTGCGGCACGGGCGTAGGAGGCGGCTGGATGGGCGGAGAGATCCGGTTCAGAACTTTCGGGTCAACACGCACGGATTCGTGCGGTGCGGGCGCTACTCTTGGCGAGGGCCTCAACGCATCCAATGCGCCGGGCGGCAAAAGTACTGTTATTTGCCGCCGGGCAATGTCCTCTTCCTCGCTGGTACGAACGTGAGGCCCGAATATCTTGGGCTCGAAGATCAGCAACAGCACCAGCAAAATGTGCATCGCCACGGATACCACGCGCGTCGTGGCATCAGCGACCGAAGTCTGTGAAGGCCTCTCCGGCGCAAGGAACGACACTTCGCCCGTCTGCAATATGTCTGGCTCGATCAGTTCTTCTGATACTTGCGGCAGTGGAGAAAATTCCAGAGGAGCCGCACCTCCCTGTGGCACGGTTACGCGCTCGTCCATCTCCGTCGGTTGCACCGGCAGGTTGGATTCCTCCGGCCTCTGCACCGATTCCACATTAATGTCTCGCGGCACCACCACACGCGTCGCGATGGAATCCAGTGGCAGGTTCGTCGGAATCGCTGATTGCCCGTCCAGCTTTATCACTGGCAAGTTCGACGGCACCAAAGTCCGTTCCACCAGCGTGGATGGCCGCCTCCGCGTCGACGCTACATCCTCCGCGGGCAGGCGCGCACCAATCGGTACCAATGTTCTGGGTATCATCGTCAAGTTTTTACCACCCCGGTCAGTGCTACTGGTTGGACGCGCGCCGCATGCTCCCGGATGCTTGCCATCACCTCATTCGCCAGCTCCAACGCGGCACGTCCTGCCGCTCCGTCCGTCATTGGCGCAACCCGTGTTCGCACTGCCGCCACAAACGCTTCAAGCTCCGCGCGCAATGGCTCGACCCCCGGCGCCGCCAGCTTCTCAAACCCAAATTCCGGTTCCGGCCCAGGCCGCTTCACGCCAATGCGCAGCGCATCGCGCCGCGCGTAATCCAGCGATATGTACTCATTCTTCTGGAAGAAGCGCATCTTTCGCACGCGCTCCGTGGAGACGCGGCTCGCCGTCACATTGGCCACCGCGCCGCCCGCAAACTCAAGTCGCGCATGCGCAATGTCCACCTTGTCCGTCAGCACGGGGATTCCGACCGCTTTCACTTCCGTTACTCGCTCCTTCACCAGCGCCAGCAGAATGTCCAGATCGTGGATCATCAAGTCGTAGATTACGTCCACATCCAGGCTGCGCGGCGTGAACACGCCCAGCCGGTGTACTTCAAAAAATAATGGCCGGCTTACCACCGGCTCCACAGCCAGCACTGCCGGATTGAACCGCTCCACGTGTCCGACCTGCAAAATCCGCTCGTATCTTCGGGCGGCTTCCAACAACGCGTCTGCCTCTGCCAGCGTGCTGGCCATGGGTTTCTCGACCAGAACGTCGATGCCCATCTCCATCAACCGGCAGCCCACTTCCGCATGCGACACTGTCGGCACGGCAACGGTTGCCGCGTCCACTGTTCCGCGCAATTCTTCTATTCCTTTGAACGCTCTCGTCGAAAATTCTTGCGCTGTCGCCGCCGCACGCGCCGCATCTCGGTCGAATACCCCGGCAAGCTCCACGCCACCCATTTCGCGATACACCCGCACGTGGTTCCGGCCGAATTCCCCCGTTCCCACTACTGCTACCCGGATTTTCCGCGGATCTCCCGCCTGCCCCGTGTTTCCACTCATTCTTTATTCATTCCCTCGGAACCCGGTTTTGGTTCCGCAACCTGAGCAGGAGGAAAGGCTTGAATCGCAATTCCTGCGGTGTCCGCCAGTTCGATCAGCTTGGCCCGGTCAAAAATCAGCGTGCGCGTCGCGTCAATGGCCAGCGCCGTTGCCCCCGTCCGCCTCATGGTTTCGACG
>Ga0209517_10001093_pt1 | contig 42726 bp, 41 predicted proteins | sample PeaSoiMetSII2010_FD_187695 | JGI IMG/M metagenome (GOLD analysis project Ga0209517, IMG submission 187695) | Peat soil microbial communities from Weissenstadt, Germany - SII-2010 (SPAdes) (version 2) | ecosystem: Environmental > Terrestrial > Soil > Wetlands > Peat | place: Germany...
CCAAGCGATACGCGGTCCAAGCCGGCACGTTCTCTACTCGTGATCGCGCCGAATCCTTTGAGTCTTCGCTGCTCGAACAATTCCAAGATGCGCGTGTGGTGGAAACATCGACGATCTGGCGAGTACTGGTCGGACACGCTTTGGCGCTGGATGATGCTAAACGATTGGCGGAGAAGGTGAGAGATGCGGTCGGCGATGCAATAGTGGTCCCGGATCGATAACCGTACCCGCATCGGAGGGTATTTCTTACCCACAACGGACTTACCTTAGATCTCAATGGGTGGGTGTTGAAGAAGTTTCAAATGGATCGTAGAGTTTATCTTTGCTCAACGCACTACAATTTAAAGCCAAAACGGCAATGTCTTCAACCATAGACGAGACCAGGCCAGTACTGGTGGGGCAGTCGCCCCGCACCCGCCACGTACTGCATCTGATTCAGAAGCTGGGAAAATGCCGTTGGCCGGCCTTGGTCCTCGGCGAAACCGGAACCGGTAAAGAAGTGGTCGCGCGCGCTATTCATAATGTTAGCCCCGGGGGACCGTTCGTGACGATCGACTGCTCTGCCATGGTCGGTCCGCTCATGGAAAGTGAACTGTTTGGGCATGTTAAGGGTGCGTTCACGGGCGCGGCGACCGCCAAAGTCGGCTTGATCGAAAGCGCCAATGGCGGAACGGCACTGTTTGATGAAATCGGCGAGCTGCCGCTCGATTTGCAAGCAAAACTGCTTCGCGTATTGCAGGAGAAGGAGTTCCGCCCGGTGGGCTCGGTAAGCACGAAGCGCTCGGATTTTCGCGCCATTGCTGCGACCAATCGCGATCTGGCGAAGGAAGTGGAGAAAGGGACGTTCCGTCGCGACCTGTACTTCCGTCTCAACGTGATTAACATCTGCCTGTCGCCGCTGCGCGAGCGCCGCGAAGATATTCCCGCTCTGATCAACTACTTCCTGGGGCGCGTGGGCGGAAATTACTCGATCACCGCGGAAGCCATGGAAGTGATGCTGAACTACGATTGGCCAGGCAATGTTCGCGAGCTTGAGAATTGCATCCAACACATGGTCGCGATCAATTCCGGGCCATTGCTGCATGTAGGCGATCTTCCGTCGAACCTGCAGAATTTCCTGCTACAAAGAAAATCCCAATACCTGATGGCGGCTGCGGGTTCGGTTCAAGCGGGTCCTGCCCCGAGTGAACCAACCGAGCCGGGCTCGTCTCCGTCGCCCTCGCCGATGCACAGCCTTCCGGGGGTGGTGCCATTGATCGAGCTCGAAAAGCGCGCCATTCTGAACGCCCTCGAGTACACCAAAGGCGATCGCGCGATTGCGGCGCATCTTCTTGGAATCGGACGAACCACGCTGTACAGAAAGCTGAAGGAATATCACCTGGAGGATTAATCGAGTACGACGAACCTGTTTGAGACGATCCGGCTCTCCGGCACACTAAATACTAGCCAAGGGGCCACCAGACCATGACTCTCCGTGTCCTACTCGTCGAATCCGAGCCGGAGGATGTCATCTTCCTGTGCGATGTTCTGACTGAGATTGAAGAGGGCCGATTCTGGAACAGTTGGGTGCACATCGAAACCCTCCACGCGACTTCCTGGAGTGAAGCTTGCGCGGTTCTGGGACACGAAACCATCGACGTAATGCTGCTCGATCCCGATGTGGCGGATAGCCAGGGCGTCGAGACGTTTCGCCGCTTGCAGGCTGCCGCCGAGCGTATTCCGGTTGTGCTGCTGATTGGGCCGGAGGACCAGGATATGGCGGCGCGGCTGATTCGCGAAGGGGCTCAGGATTTTCTGGTCAAGAAACAAGTGGACCCGGCGCCGCTGGCCCACGCGATGATGGGCGCGATCGAACGGCATCGGTTGTTGGCCGCAATGCGCGCAGGCGCAATCACAGATTCTCTGACCGGCCTGCCCAACCGAAGCGGCTTCCTTACTTTCGGGGATCGTGACCGCAAGCTGGCGGAGCGCCTGCACCGGCGTCTGATGATTCTGGTAGCCGAGCCGAACAACCTGGGCGAATTAGTTCACGCCTTCGGCCAGCAGCGCCGCGACTTGGCGTTGGTGGAAGCGGCGGATCATCTACGCAGCGTCGCCGGTCCCACGGATCTGGTGGCGCGCATTGGGGACGCTCGATTCGGCGTGGCCGTTTTCGAAACCGATTTCGAATCGCTCGAAGAAGCCTGGGCGAGAATCCACTCGAGTGCGCTCTCGCACCGGATTTCGGTCGGAGCCGCGATTTTCGATGGAGATCGCCCGGCTTCGCTCGACGTGCTGCTGGAACAGGCCGCGCTTGACCTGTTTCCCAGCGCGCTCGCGATGCGGCGCTAGCCACACCGGTGGGATCATAGCAATTGCTTGCCGATTGCTCTTGACGCCTCCTACAGCCTCGGCCGAAATCTATCGGGTCTTGGGGTTTATTCCCGCCGGATTCTTTTTGGCTTGGCGAACGCCCACCGCGAAGAAGAATTTCTGTATTGTTACCGGCCGCATCGTTTCCTTCGGTCCTATCACGAATCGATTCCCGCTAATGCTTTTCGCCGGCTGCTAGTCGGCACGCCGCCCGGGGATTTGTTTCACGCGCTCAGTCAACGGCTTGACGCGCGCGGCCGGCGCACCGTCTGCACGTTTCATGACCTGTTCGTCATGACCGGCGACTATTCCACTCGGGAATTTCGCGATCGCTTCGCCGCTCAGGCGCAACGCGCGGCCGAATCGAGCGATCTGATCATCGCAGTTTCCCGATTCACGGCATCACAGGTCGAACAGCTCTTGGGCGTGACAGCAGCGCGCATTCGAGTGATCCCGCACGGGATCGACATGCCCGCGCCATCCGATGTTCCGCGAGAAAACCTGGTTCTGTTTGTCGGCGCGATTCAGCGTCGCAAGAATATCGCGCGCCTGGTTCAAGCTTTCGAGCAATTACCGAACGGCTGGCGGCTCGCGCTGGCTGGCGCTCCCGACGGTTTTGGAGCGGCGGACGAATTGCGTGCCGTCGAACAGAGTCGTCGCCGCGAGGCGATCGATGTGCTCGGTTATGTCTCGCAGACTGAGCTTGATCGGCTCTACCATCGAGCTCGGATCTTCGCATTTCCGTCGCTCGACGAAGGCTTCGGGATGCCGGTCCTGGAAGCGATGGCGCACGGTGTTCCGGTAATCACCTCCACTCGCTCCGCGCTGCCGGAGGTCGCAGGCGACGCCGCGTTGCTAGTCGATCCCGTCGACAGCGATGCCATTGGCAGTGCAATGTTGAATCTCGCTTCAGATGAAGCTCTCGGCGAGAATCTGGCGCGCCGGGGTCTGGAACGAGCACGCCAATTCACCTGGGATTCCGCAGTTGAGCGGACTTGGGGTGTCTATCAGGAAATCTTACTCGCGTGATCGCGACAGCTCTTCACGCTCGACGTGCGCCGCGCGCCGCAGCTCGCCGATCCTCGAGCCGGTTACAGCGAGCGCGACCGCGCCGCCGATCAGCAGCGGAAGCGTGACGATTCCCCAGAGCACCAGGGAAAACCGCTCCGCCTCCACAGGGACCACATTGAAAATCTTGACCAGGCTCTCTTTCGTGAGGAGCTGGAACAGCCCGAGATTGCCGGGCGCCTGCGGCACCACGCTGCCCATCCGCAGAATCACCATCAACGCGAAAGCTTCCTTCAGCAGCAAATCGTCGAACCCGTAGCCTTTGAACGACGCATAGATCGGAACCACCTGAAGCAGCAGATAAGGAAGGCTCTGCAGGAACGCGAAGTACAGGTAGCGCGAATGGCCAATCAGGCTCAGATCGTCGATCAGAACGCGGACGTGACGTTTCCACGATCCTCCAGCCAGCGCGGCGCGTGCCCGATGCCTGCGAAACATGGCCACCGCCAACAACAACGCCCCCGCCAATACGACGCTGCCGAGCACGTATCCGCTGCCGGTCAGAAATCGCATGTGCGGATGCGGCACGATGCGCAGGGCCAGGAACAGGCAGGCGCAGAGCCATACGCCGTCAAAAATTCGTTCGATGATGGCGCTCGATATGGAAACCGAAAACGGAAGCGCGCTCCAACGCGAAAGCAGGTAGCAGCGTACCAGTTCGCCTGCGCGGAACGGTAGCACTTCGTTCGCGAACAGCCCGACATAGATGGCTCTGACGGCGTGCCAGAACCCGACCGGCTCAACCGGGTGCAGCAGGAGACTCCATCGCCAAGCCTGCCAGCTATAAACCGCGATGTCGGCCGCGACGGCCAGCGCGACCCACCACCAATTCATGGTCGCGAGGTCGTTGATCAGCGCTCCGAGTTTCACGTCGCGCAGGGACCAGACCAGGCAGGCGGCAGAAAGGATGTTGGCTACGACCAAAACCACGCGTGTGCGCGTGGCGCCGGAATTGTTCTCACCCAAGCAACCATCATACCGTCTATGCCGAAAGAAACTCGCGAATATAACGATTCACCAGCTCCGGCTTCTGGTGGACGATCCAGTGGTTCGCGTCGGGGACGCGGCGCACGGTGAGATCAGGCACAAATTGATCCAGACCGTCGAGATTTCCGGGCAGCAGCGCCGAGTCGCGCTCACCCCAGATGACCAGCGTCGGCACGCGGACGGTGAGCGCCGCGACGTCAACTACCGGTTCAGGCGCGGCGTTTCCCGGGGCCGGCGGCAGCATCCTCGCCGCGCGATAGTAATTCAAACCGCCGGTCAATGCTCCCGGCCGCGACCATGCCTCTACGTACGCACGCTGGTCCTCTTCATCGAAATATCCGCGTTTCAAACCGTGAGTCAACAGCGCGTCGATCAGGTACCGATAGTGGTCGGGAGTCAAAATTTCTTCGGCCTCTGGAGTGCAAAACATCCGCATATACTGACTAGCTTGCTGCTGCGCGGGATTCGAGTGTAGTTCACGGACGAAGACGCCCGGGTGGGGCGCATTGATGATGATCAGTTTCTCCAACAGGTCCGGATGCGCCACGGCGAACGCCCACGCGCCTGCTCCACCCCAGTCATGCCCCACCAGTACGAATCGTTTCGCGCCCAAATGATCGGCCAATGCGCGCAGATCCTCAACCAGATGCTTTACGCGATACTGCTCGATGTCACGCGGCTTTGAAGTCAGATTGTAGCCGCGCAGATCGGGCGCGGCGGCGAGATGATCGCGGCCGAATTCGTCGATCTGCCTGCGCCATTCATACCAGAACTCCGGGAAGCCGTGTGCGAACAGCACCAGACGGCCCTCCCCGGCTGTGACATAATGCATCCGAATACCATTCAGTTCCGCGAAGTGATGTTCCATGGATTATGGATTAACGTGTACGACTATATCGTGATTGGCGCCGGAAGCGCCGGATGCGTACTGGCGTCGCGTCTTACCGAGAATCGTGACGTGACGGTGCTGCTGGTGGAAGCCGGCCCTCCCGATCGCCAGCGCGAAATCCACATCCCCGCGGCATTCTCGAAGCTCTTTAGAACACCCCTGGACTGGAATTACACCACCGAGCCTCAGGAGCATCTAAACGGCCGCCGCTTGTACTGGCCGCGCGGAAAGATGCTGGGCGGATCCAGCTCGATGAACGCAATGATCTATATCCGCGGACGCCGCGCCGATTTCGACGTCTGGCGCGACCTAGGGAATCCCGGCTGGGGCTTCGACGATCTGCTGCCGTTATTCAAATCCGCCGAATCGCAGGAACTGAGCATTACCGATCTGAAGTGCGTCAACCCGCTTTCGCGCGCGTTCGTCGAAGCCTGCGAGCAAGTGGGCATCCCGCCCAACGCCGATTTCAACGGTCCGTCGCAGGAGGGCGCAGGCTTCTATCGAGTCACGCAAAAGAACGGCCGGCGATGGAGCGCGGCCGACGCCTATCTGAAACCTGCGATTCGCCGTGGGAACCTTACGGTTTGGACCGGCGTTCAAGCCACCAGAATCCTGTTTGAAAACGGACGCGCCAGTGGAATTGAATATGCCCAGAAAGGAACCACGGGCCAAGTTCGGGCAGTTCGCGAAGTGATTCTGGCCTCGGGCGCTATCGGGTCGCCGCAAACGTTGCTCCTTTCCGGTATCGGACCGGCGGGACACCTTGAAGGGCTGGGAGTCGCCGCGATCGCGGATCTTCCCGGCGTCGGCGAGAATTTACAAGACCACCTCGCGGTGGTTATTCCGTACTTCTGCAAGTGTCCAGTCTCGCTTACCAGCGTCGAAACTCTGCCGAACCTCATCAAGTTTATGATCGGCGGCAACGGCCCGCTGACGTCGAACATCGCGGAAGCGGGAGCGTTCGTCAAATCGCGCCCCGACCTGGCCGAATGCGATCTGCAATTCCACTTCGGCCCCGTACATTACGTCGATCACGGATTCGCTAAACCCGGAGGCCACGGGTTGAGCCTGGGTCCCACGCTTCTGACACCGAAAAGCCGTGGCAGGATCACACTGCGTTCCCGCGACCCGTTTGAAGCCCCGGCCATCGATCCGGCGTATCTTTCCGATTCCTCCGATCTGGCTCCGCTGGCGCATGGAGTAACGCTTGCGCGCCGCATTGCGGAGGCGAAAGCACTCGAGCCGTTTCGCGGCGCACCCGTATTCGAACAGGACGATCCTGAAGTCTACATTCGCTCGCGATCCGAAACTATTTATCATCCCGTCGGAACCTGCAAGATGGGGCAGGATCCGATGAGCGTGGTCAATGCGCGTCTCGAAGTGCACGGCGTCGCCGGACTGCGCGTCGTCGATGCATCGATTATGCCAATCATTGTCGGCGGCAACACGCAAGCGGCAACCATGATCATCGCGGAAAAAGCCGCGCGCATGATCAAGGAAGGCTAGCCTCGGATTACCAGGCACGAGGCAATCATGTCGTGCAGCGCCTGCTTCTTTTGCGTGAACGCTGCCATGATGAAACCGATGTGCAGCAGCAGCGCCGACAGAATCTTGCTGAAGTATCGGATGGTGGCGGTCCCGAACGTGATCCGCTCGCCGGCGAGGCCCGTGACTTTCAGCCCTAGCGCCCGTTTTCCGAGCGTGGCCTGGTAGGACGAGCTTTCCATCAGGGCATAATACAGCCATCCCTCCGCCAGTACAACCGGAACAATGAAAATCCACACACCGAGGATTGCAAGGGCCGCCGCACCGGTGAAAAACAGCGGCGCGATGATCAGGGAAATCAGAACCGGGAACAGCCCTAGCAGAAGGCAGTCGATCAGGTAAGCCCAGAATCGCAGCCAGAATCCGGCGTAACGAAACTGCGAAATGGCGGGCGCAATCGCCACTGAGGCAACGGCTGCGCCGCACATCTTGCAGAACTGCACTTCATCGGGGTTCTGTCCGCCGCATCCAGTGCAGAACATTCGGCTCAGTATAGCAGCGAGCGCTAAGTTGCCACGGCTTCCAGGCTTTTCAGTTTCGCGGCGAGCGTAGTCCGTTTCAACCCGAGCATTTCCGCCGCCGCCGTTTTATTTCCGCCAGCCCGCTGTAGAGCCTGTTGCAGAATCTGGCGCTCGATGCCGCCGACCGTCCGTTCGAAATCGAGCCCCGTATCAGGCACGGCAATCGGAGCCGAAACCGTTCTGGTGGTTGTCGATAGCGCGAAATCGGATGCATACAGGACCTCGCGTTCTCCACTGAGAGCCACGGCCCGCTCCACAGCGTTCTCCAGCTGACGGACATTTCCCGGCCAGGAATACGCGCTGAGGCGGTCCAGAGTTTCCGGGTCTAGCCGCCGCAAGGGAATCTCCTCCTGCCGGCAGATCTTTCCCAGGAAATGACACGCCAGTGCGGGAATGTCTTCCAGTCGATGGCGCAACGGAGGTGTCGTGATCGGCACCACGTTCAGGCGATAATACAGATCCTCACGAAACTTGCCTTGCTTGATGCGTTCGGCCAAATCTACGTGAGTTGCCGCGATCAGCCGTACGTCTACGCGAACCGTCTCGGAACTGCCGACGCGCTGGAACTCGCGCTCCTGTAACACGCGCAGCAGCTTGGTTTGGGTGTCCAGCGGAAGATCGCCGATCTCGTCAAGGAACAGCGTCCCGCGATTCGCCTGCTCGAATCGGCCGACGCGCTGCTGGATCGCGCCGGTGAAAGCGCCTTTTACGTGTCCGAACAACTCTGCTTCGAGAAGCGTTTCCGGAAGCGCGTTGCAGTTGACCGTGACCATCGGCAAATGCGCGCGTGGGCTGGCCAGGTGAATCGCCCGCGCGACCATTTCTTTTCCCGTCCCGGTTTCGCCGGTGATCAGAACCGTGGACCGGCGTCCGCCCACCAACCGAATCACCTCCACGGTTCGCAGCATCGCCGCGCTCGACCCCACCAGCAGCTTCCGCCACCGCTCGATGCCGGCCTCGGCTTCGCGCTGGCCGCGACGCAGCTCTATAACCGCCTCGACCATCGCGATCAACCCGGACTCTTCTTTCACCACATCGTGCGCGCCGAGCCGCACATAGCGAATCGCGTCGGCTACAGTTGCGGTAGGATCGTAAACCAGAACCGGTGCGTTCGCGCGTCCTCGCGACAGATCTTCTACCAGTTCTTCTACTGTTCGGTTCAACACCGGTGCCGAGATGACCGCCGCGTCGAACGCATCGAGAGACGATCCGACTGTCCAGCAAGCAGGCAGATTGCCAGCCTCGGGTCCGATCCAAAGGATGTTAGGAGAATCGTGCGCCAAAATTTTGTCTCCGACCGTTGATCGGCAAAGTTCCCGCGGTCAAACATCCCGGATATTCCGTAGGCCGATGAATCGCCGAGTGATAGCTACCGCGCTCCCCGATACTGGAACGGCGTGGACCCCACCGCCTTTTTGAACATTGAGATGAACGCGCTGGTGCTGCGGTAGCCGGCTTCGAGCGCGACCGTCGTCACAGCCTCACCTTCGGCCAGCAAACGCAGAGCATGCAGAAGCCGGAGTTGCTGGCGCCATCGTCCGAGGCCCATGCCGGTTTCTGCACGGAATCGCCGTTCCAGCGTACGCTTACTTGCGCCTGAAGCTCTGGCGATCCGGTCGAGAGACCCTGTTTCCCCCGGTTCTCTGCGAAGGATTTCCGCGGCTTTCAATGCTCTTGGATCGCGCGGCATCGTCAAATCGAGCGGCGCTTCCGACCACGTCTTGATCTGATCCAGCATTACGCCGATCAAGCGGGCATGCGCGGCCACGTTACGGTCCAGCGATCCGATTTTGGTCGCGTGCAGAATCAGCTCGCGCATCAATGGCGACACATTCACTACCGAGCACGCCCTTGGCAGCCGTCTCCGTGCGAACGCTGGGGCAAAATACAGAGTGCGGATCGAAACCGCGCCCGACATCTGAATCGAGTGTGTAACGCCGGCGGGAACCCATACGCCTCGTTCCGGCGGCACCACCCACGCGCCGCGCTCAGTGCGTACCGTCATGACTCCGGATGACGCATAGATCAACTGGTTCCAATCGTGATGATGCGGCGGGATCGTGTATCCGCCGGAGTGGCCGAATGCGAATGTACGCACGACGATTCTTGGAACTTGGCGCATTATAGGTATTTATTGTCATAGTATCGTAAGTTCGCCAATGATAGACAGCGTATTCTGAACATCATGCCAAACAACGTTGGACGTTTCGCCATCCACGCAGACGACGTGTCCCGCGCACGCCGCTTCTATGAAAATGTTTTCGGTTGGAAATTCGAGGCCTGGGGACCTCCGGATTTTTATCTGGTTACTACCGGCACGCCGCAGAACCCGGGCGTCGGAGGTTTGCTTCAGAAGCGCCATGAGCCGCTTACCGGAACCGGTCTCCGTGCATTCGAGTGCACGATTACCGTGGACGATGTGAACGCCATCGCGAAAGCGGTGGAGCAAAATGGAGGTCGAGTAACCATGCCGAAGGCGGTGATCCCGACCGTCGGTTGGATCATCCGGTTCTTCGATACCGAAGGCAACGTGGTCTGCGCCGGTCAATACGACGCGAACGCCAAGTAAGCCCGTTTAAGCCTTATACATGTACTTGATGTTGGATTTGAACACCAGCAGGTTCGGCTCGCCGTCGCGATTCACTTTCAGGCAGGTCTTGTCGTACCACTCGATGACGCCCTTCAAAGTCTCGCCGTCTTTCAGCACGATGGTCATTGGCGTCTTCGACTGCATTTGCTTCAAATAATAGAAGTTCTCGGCATTGGTCTGATCTGGGGGAGCGGACTTCTTCTGACCGTCCTTGCGGATTCGATTGTCTTTGATCTCGTTAAGAGAGGGGCGGATCAACTTGCGATTTGCGGGCTCCACTGCTTCGCTCCTTCGCGAATGATGAAAGATGGATGGAACTACCTATCTGGTTCTTTGATAACACAGCGGTCGCGAGAGTGCAATTCACGTTAGCGTGAACGGAGCTCGATTACCAACGCATCCAGCGCAATCGACTTTTGGATATTGCGCCGCACCAGATCCATCAATTCGTCCACCTTCTGGACCGCGGAGCGCAGCCAGTCGAAAGAAACTCGACGGGCCAGCGCTGCCAGCTCGCCGCGAATGTCGTCATTCCGGATCGTCGGCACTCCATTCGCGAGCCGAACCACATCTGCAAGCAATACATACAGCACTTCGAGGTACGAATCGAGCTTTTCCGTCCGTCGCGCGGCGATCGAATCCGAGTGCTTCAACCATGCTCCAAAGGGTTGCGTCCCGCTGGCGACACTCAACAGGGCGAGCATCGCCGTGCGCCGCCGGTCGTAAGCTTCAAGGTCGATCGAAACCGCCAGCCCAGGAGAACCCTCAGCCAAAGTTCGTCTTCTTTCCGGATCGTTCAAGCCTCGAAAGCCAATAAATTCACGCATTTCGGCGTCGGACAGAGGCGAAAGCCGGAACGGAATCGCGCGCGAGCGGATGGTCGGCAGAAGATCGAACGGATTGCGCGCCGTCATGATCAAGACCAGGTGCGACGGGGGCTCCTCTAGCGTCTTGAGCAGCGAATTCGCGGCTTGCTCATTGGCGCGATCGATTTGATCGATCAAGAAAACTCGCCAATTACCTTTCGACGGTTTCAGCGGAGCCCGATCCCGCAGCAGGCGCATCTGTGGAATCGTGATCTGGCGCAACGGGCCATCCGGCGCGAAAGTCACGAAATCGGGGTGGGACCCGAATAGAAGTGGATCTTCGTTGCGCTTTTCGGCAGTCCATTTTTCACGATCTGTTATCAGCGCAGCGTTCGATTCCAGGCTCAAGTCGTCCTGTTCGATTTTCTGCGCATCCCCTAACAAAAGAGCCGCGAACCGCCTGGCGAGCGTCGCCTTTCCGACGCCTTCCGGACCTGAAAACAACAGGGTCTGGGCGACTCTGCGCCGGGAAATCATGTCCTCCAGCGCAGATGCCGCTTCGCGATTACCGAAAAAGTTCTCCAACCCTCAAGCTATCATGCCGGATAAGCGAATAGAATAGTGAAAGAGGGTCATCCATGTTTCGAATCCTCGTGACAATTTTGGCATTTGGGATCACCGGCGTTGCGCAAACGCGAACGCCCGTAGTGGTCGAGCTATTCACCTCAGAGGGCTGCTCGAGCTGTCCCCCGGCTGACAATCTCTTAAGTCGCCTGGTGCGGTATTTTCCGGATATCGATGTGATTGCGCTGAGTGAACACGTCGATTACTGGAATCATCTCGGCTGGAAGGACCGTTTTTCGTCCTCTCTGTACACGGCTCGGCAACAGGATTACGGACGCATGTTCCGCCTGGAGAGCGTCTACACGCCGGAAATGGTCGTAAACGGGCAAGCTGAATTTAATGGATCGGATGAGATCCGCGCGCGCGATGAAATTCGCAAGGCCGCCCAGGGAGCCAGGGCCGCCGTGGACCTCTCGATGCTCAACGGCGTGGCGCATCTCAAGATCGAAAAACTCCCCGAGGGGACACGCAACGCCGATATGTTCCTGGCCGTCACGGAGACGAACCTTGAAACTACGCCCGTCGCTGGTGAAAATGGAGGCCGCAGATTGCGCCACACAGGAGTCGTGCGAAGCCTGACCGGAATCGGTCACCTGGACACCAGGAAAGCCGCGAGTTATAGCGCCGATGCGCGAGTCAATCTGAATCCCGAATGGAATCCCCAGAATTTGAAGCTGGTGCTGTTCGTCCAGGACCGGTCCACGCGAAAGATCATCGGCGCGGCCACCGCGCATCCCTAAGTAACCGGCGGTCTTCGCCGATGCCAGTCGGTCTGGCTTTGAAACGCGTGCCCCATGGCGATCAACTGGTTTTCATACCACGGCCGCCCGACCAATGAGATCGCAATCGGCATCTGATCCGCAAACCCGCACGGCAGCGAAATTGCGGGCAGTCCGCACAAATTCCCGGCGGGAATCAGCCCACTCAATCCGCGCAATTTCGGCCGCGGACCCTCCGGGGTCCGGTCGAGCGGCTCGGTAATCTTCGACGCCGGCGCCAGGCGAGTCGGCGTCAGCAGCAGGTCCACGTCAATGAACAGGTCCCGAAAAGCTTCCTGAACGATGGTGCGGATGCGCATCGCTCTCAGATACTCGATGGCCGGCAATTCCAGCGACGCTTTCATCCCCGCGATCTGCCGTTTGTCGGCGAGCTGATCCACCTTGCCGCTGCGAACCAGATCTTCGAAGACCGATGCAGCCTCGCCGTTGCCGATCGTGTTCGTCAGAGCGCCATACGGGAAGTCCGGAATCTCCACTTCCTTCATCTGCACGCCCATCGCCTTCACCACTCCCAGGGCGTTCTGAAGATCGGGCCGCGCGGATGCGTCGGCCCACTCCGCGAAGTCCACAGGTGCGTAGCCGACCGTGATCTCCTGGGGCTTGCGCGCGAACTGGGGCGCATAGTAGAAACCTTTTCCGGCCGACCCCGGGTCCTGGCTGTCCGCTCCCGCGATCGCTTGCAGCACCAGCGCGCAATCTTCCGCCGACCGGCACAACGGCCCGATTTTATCGAGCGTCCAAGATAACGCCATCGCCCCGCGACGGCTGACTAAACCGTAGGTGGGACGCAATCCGGTGACTCCGCAGAACGCACTCGGGGTCAGGATCGATCCCGACGTTTCCGATCCGAGCGCGAAGGTAACTAAGCCGGCTGCCGTCGCGATTCCCGATCCGCTTGACGATCCACCGCTCCATCGCGTGCGATCCCACGGATTCAAGCCCGGTCCGGTCAGCGACGCCGAGGGAAAACGGTAGCCGCCTGCGCCAGCCAACTCCACCATCGCAAGCTTCCCGATGAGGATCGCGCCCGCCTTGTCGAGTTTCGACACCACTTGCGCATCTTCGTCAAACACCTGGCCGGCATAGGGCCTGGCGCCCCACGTGGTCGGCTGGCCATGCACGGCGATAAGGTCCTTAACGCCGTAGGGGATCCCCTGCATTGCGCGATACCGCCCGCGCTTCAGTTCCGCGTCGACGTCCTTCGCCTTGCGTATCGCTTGCTCTTTCAGCGACAGCGCGAGCGCGTTGTAGCGCGGACCAACCCGTTCCAGGCGATCGCAAAACGCACGCGTCAACTCGACGGCTGAAAATTCCTTTGCCCGCAGTCTGGTGGTGAGCTCGCTGATGCTCGCAAAGAAAACATCATCAGGAGGGGTCGCCATCTTTTTACGCTTTGAAGTGGAATGCCGGCTCGGTTGCCATCGGCAATTTGACCTTTGCGAGCTGTTGCGCGCTATTCGCCATCTGCTCATGCACGGTCTTCGAGTCGTCGTCCGAAGTCTCTTGAGGAGCGGCGGCAGCGGCTACGGCGGTTCCGGCGAGCATTCGGGCAAGCGTTCGACGCGTCACATCCATGTGCACATTATAGGTGGAAGCGACCGGTGAAAAGACGGGGCTACGCGACCATCGCGGCATGTCCGGACGCCAGCGCTTCGATCGCGGCCTTCTCCATCACCCCCCGCGGAGCCGTTTCGCCCGTCCAGATTTCGAATTGCCGAGCGGACTGCTCCAGAAACATCTCCAGCCCCGGAATCACGGTAGCTCCCTGATTCTTTGCCTTGCGCATCAACAGCGTTTCGAGTGGATTGTAGACCATATCGAAAACCAGCTTGGCGGGAATACGGTCGGTGAAAAAGCACTGGTCGACTTTCGGAAACATCCCCAGTGGCGTCGCGTGAATCAGGACATCGAACATGCGCGCCTCGGCCTGCTCCCGCGAAAGGGGCTCCGCATCGCAGGCTTTGGCGAGCGCGCGCACGCGGTCCAGGTTGCGACCGGCAATCGCGAGTTTGGCGCCGGCTTCAGCCAGTGCGTAGGCGGCTCCGCGGGCCGCGCCGCCGTTGCCTACTACCAGCACCGACGCTTTCGCGATTCGTGTGTGGCGCGCCAAGGGCACCGTAACGCCATAGACATCCGTGTTGGTGCCGCGCCATTTCCCGGCCTTGCGCCAAACCGTGTTCACGGCCCCGATGCGCCGCGCCAACGGATCGATCAGATCCAGATAACGAAGAATCTTCTGCTTGTGCGGAATCGTGACGGCGAATCCGGCCAGCGGCAGCTTATCGGCGAGCAGCAAAAAATCCTTGAGCTGAATTGCCTTCACCAGAAACGGCAGAAACACCGAGTCGGCGCGGCGGGCTTGAAACGCGCGATTATGCACGGCAGGCGAAATCGAATGACGCACCGGATCCGCCACGACTCCGTAAACTTTCGCGTCGCGCGTGAATTTTTCCACGCGATACAGGTGACGAAGCTGCCGCGCGCTCACTTGTCCCGCCGCGGTTCCTTCAGCGGCGTTTGGTGTGGCGTATGTGTATAGTCCCCCTACTGCGGTGGAAAGCACGCGCGTGGGGAAACCCGCTTCGCCCATCGCCAGCAGGACCATTGGTGTTTTCGACGTCCGCGCCAGCGCCAGCACGCGATAATTGTCCGAAGGCTTGCGCGCGGTAGTGACCACTTTATATCCGTCGGACGGAATGCGCGCCATCCGACGCAGCACGCCGTCGAGCGGGGGCGTCCCGCCATAGTTGTGATACGAGATCAAGAGATAGGCCTGGGAGCGAACCGATTGCAGTCGCTCCACGCAGTTTTCCGCGCTTTCGATTTCGATATCGACGGCCTGCGCGCCGGCTGCGATCGCGGCCTCCAGAATTCGCACCTGCTGCTCCACGCTGCCGTTATAGCGGCCATGATTCTGATGGCGGCGGCAAGTCGCCAGGATCGTGCAATCGGAGTGCCTCGCTAGAAATTTACGAATTGCGGCGATGCCTTGCTCCGGCGAAGGCAGATAGTCGATACGAAACTCTAAGAAGCGTTCGCCTGCATCGTATTCCTTTCGCGCGTGGGCGAGCAGAGTTTCAGCGTCGGGCAATCCGAGTGCGATGCAGATGCGAGGCAGTGAGATCCGCTGGGGCATTCAGCGTGCAGAACAGCATACCACACGCGCTTTCTTTACAATCTGGCCTTCGGTTTGGTTAGAATTCTTTCGGAAGCTAGTCTTGGCCGGTGCTGGGCCTGGTCTTCAAAACCAGCGTGGGGTACTTTGTGCCGCAGGTGGGTTCGACTCCCACTAGCTTCCGCCAGAATTCAGGCAGCCGGGCAGGTTCAGGTTTCTCACTGCCGTGCCACTGCCTCGGGGCTACGCTTATGATTGAGGCGTCGTGCCTGTTTCCGATCCAAACCAGCCCGGCGTCCTTCGGGTCTTCACCTCCCGCCGGGAAACGCGCGCCTTCTACGATAAAATCGCCGATGTCTATGACTTTCTTTCAGAGCGAGCCGAAGGTCCGGTTCGCGCCGCGGGAGTCGAGCTTCTCTCCGCCTCGCCTGACGAACGCGTCCTCGAGATTGGTTGCGGCACGGGTCACAGCGTGGCGGATCTCGCCAGCGTGGCTCGTCAAGTCCTGGCGATCGATCTGTCGGAAAAGATGTTACAACGATCCAAGGCCAGTCTGATGCAGCGCGGCGTCGCCGACCGGGCGCGTCTGATCTGTGCCGATGCGGCTCATTTGCCATTGCGTCCGGCGGCGGTCGACGCCGTGTTCATGAGCTTCACGTTGGAGTTGTTCGACACGGCTGAAATTCCGGTAGTGCTGGCCGAATGTAAACAGGTCATCAAACCGAACGGCCGTATCGTCGTGGTGGGAATGTCCAAGAAAGGACCCGGCGGACTCCTGGAAGAAGCCTATGAATGGTCGCATCGACACTTCCCGAATTACATCGACTGCCGGCCGATTTTCGTGGCCCGAGCTCTTGAAGCCGCGGGGTTTCGAGTGATCCAAAAAACGATGAAACAGATATGGCTGCCGGTAGAAATAGTGATGGCCAGGCGTGAACCCTAGCGCCTCCACACCGCAATGTGCACACCCGCCGGCGCTGTGACGTGCGCCATGTCGAGGTCGTCCTTCACGATCGGAACCGTAATCGCATATTCGACCGGAGCCGACGGATAATTCGGCGTGATCGAGATCCTGATGCTATTGCTGGACTGCGCGGCGGGTAAACGATGCTCTGCCACCGTTACTTTGCGCGTCGCATCCGCGAAAGATCGAAGCAAAGTTGCCAAATCGGTTTTGTCGCACGTAATCAGCGCTTCCCGAGTCACCCGGTCCCCCGATGCGTACGTCAGCACCGCGACTACATTCGGCGCCCGAAGCCTTGAGTCTTTCACATCGTCGTCCGGCACCTCCAATCCCACATAGCGCAATTCCTGAGTCTCCACGCCGATCGACAGCGAAGCCAACGGCGTGTACGTATCGAACAAATGCGCGGCATTACCCAGCTTGTAAACCGACCACCACTCCACTTCTTCGAGCCCTCGCGACAGCACCAGAAGCTGGTTGTTGACGGTTCTCGGGTCGACTCCCGACGCGGTCAACGCGTAGACCGGTTTCTGTTTCAGATCGACGCCCAGCGGCCACGCCTGAATTGTAGTGGACGCTTCCATTCCAATCTCATCCACCACTTCTTTGGTATGGGACATCTTGCGCAGGATCAACCGCTGGTCTTGAGGCAGACCGGGGATTGCGTTGCCAGTAAGCTCGTAGGCGACGTTGGTGATCTCAATCGCCTGCTCGCCGTCTTTGACGCTATATGCCATGGTGGATGCGGACTGCGCCTGAACCGGATTCTTCTCGCCCCTGCGCGGCGGTTGCGCCGATAGCATCGCTGCCAGCCCGATCGTCAGCATGGCCTGTTTCATGTTCCCCGTCCTCCCGATTATTTCCAGGCGCCAAGCAGCCGTCGCACCAGCACCAGCTGTCCCAGATGATACGCATTATGGTCGGCCACCAGCAACGCTTCACGCAGAAGAGTTTGACCTTCGCCATGCGGGATGCGCGCAAATAAATCCGTGGACGGATCCGCTACCAGCGCGCACATCGCCTCCAAATCCTGTTGAAATGCCTTCACGCTCTTGGTCCACGCGGCTGCGCTCGGCGGGGCGGGAGTTTTTGGCCAATATCCCTCCGGCCACTTGGGTGATTCATGCTTTGGATTGCGGCTAAATTCCAGAATGTCCCGCTGCGCCAGGCGCAAGTGTTCCAGCAGTTCCCATGGCGAATGCGGCGAGCCCCTGGGCCGTTTGCCGCGAAGCGCCACCGGCAAACCCTTGACCGCCGCATCGAACCCAAGATGCGCTCCGCCGTCCTTCAGAAGATAGAGCACATGATCGCGAAGTGATTTGTCATCCATCCCTTCATTCTTGCACCGCGGCTGTCAGAATGATCTTCGAAACACTTCGAGATAGTAACGGGACTGAGGATGATAAGATTCGGCCGCCTCATCCCACCGATATTCCGTGTGATCGTTGGTCAGGCTATCGGCCACGCCGACGCGCCGGTAATGGCGCGGTCCATACTGCGACCACCAATCGAAGATGCGTGTTGGGGAATGCGCATCTTGCAACCACGACTCATATGCCACGACCCGCACGACGTACTGGGGCGCCGCCGCTTCCACCTCGCGGATCATCTCGTTTTGCATCGTCAGCGCATAAGGCTGATCCTCCATCATTCCGTAGGTGTAGATATACGTGGTCGCGGAATGACGGTCTGCGTAGAAATAGATTTCGGGCTCGGACCCGAGCACGGCGATGCGAGCATCCTTTGTCGAATGCGCGCGAATGTAGGCGGCCACCGGAATCGCTTCAGGAAACAGATTGCGATCGTAAAGCTCGCGGCAGGCTTGAAGCGGAGTCATGCGGAACAAAAAGTCGCGCTGCACGGCGACCGACCAGACTAGCGCGGCGCCAAACAGCCAATACGGCCACCGGCTGTGAAAAGCCGTGTTCGCCACGGTTACCGCCGCTCCCGCCAGCAGCGCAAGCGCCGGTATCATCAGGACATAATAGTGCTCCCGAAAGTACAACCCCGGACACACCGCCAGGATCGAGAAGACCAAAAACACGCTCACGAACGTCGCGGTACTCTTGTTCCACTTCCACCAGACCAGTATCAAGCCGGCCATCGCCGCGATCCAGATGCCGATGTTGTCTTCAAAGAAAGCCGGGAATGTACCTCCCAATATTTCCCATCCCATGCTGAGTGAGTTTTCGGCGGCATAAATTCGCGCGTAGGTGAAGGTTTCAAACCAGAATCGCGAGAACACGCCGGCTCGCCACAGGATCAGGCACGTCAGGGCGAATGGAGTCGCAGCCGCCGCCGAAAACAACGCCACCTTCTTAATCAGCGCGAGCCACTCGCCCCGTTGATGGCTCCATTGGAGACCAGCCAGATAGACGATGCCGAAGATCGTGAACAAGCCGCCAGCCTGCTTCATCACGAACGCCACTCCGAGCAGCAACCCGGCGCCACATAGAGTGGATAATCGCCCCGAATCGACGAAGCGCAGCAGCAGGAGAATTCCCGCCAGCGCCGGAAGCATCACGAAGTGTGTGGCGTGGGCCTGCGTGCCCATCACGCTGGCGCCCAGGGACATCAGCGCGTAGGATGCACACGCGACCAAGCCGCCGGCCACCGAAAACAGCCGCTTTGCCAGCAGAAAAACCAGCACGATGGTGACGGCATTCACCAGCAGAAGTCCCGTGCGAATCGCACCGGTAGTTTGTCCAAACGCTACCAGGATCACGGCATAGGCTGCATACGTTCCCGGAAGCTTCATGTTGGCTGCCAACAAATACGGAGGAATGCCCTGGAGCATCAATTGCCCTGCGTAGGCGTACTCGCCTTCATCGCGCTCCAGCGGAATTTGGAGAAGGCGAACGCGGATGCTGGCCACGGCCACGATCACCAGCAAGACTGCGACCCACGGAGCCCACTTCATTTATATGTATGAGCCTACAACAGGTGTATTATGTCCATCATGTCCCGGCGCTTGTTCTTCGCCTGCATCCTTGCGATGGCCGCGAACGCCGCCGATCCCGATGCTGAACGCAACGCCCGCAAGGCGATGGGCCAATTCATGACCGCGTTCAACTCGCGCGACGTGCAGGCCTGGGCTGCGACTCTTAATTATCCTCACGTCCGCTTCGCCAGCAACCAGGTCCGCATCTACAATACTCTCGAAGATTTCGTCCGTGACAACGCCAATTATCCTCAGCGGCTGGCGCCTTGGCACCACAGCCGATGGGAATCCATGAACGTGATTCAAAGCGGGCCCGATAAAGTCCACTTCGCCGTCGAATTCGTCCGTTACGACGCTTCCGGCAAAGAAATCGGCCGTTTTCCGTCTCTCTACGTTGTTACGTTGAAGAACGGGCACTGGGGAATCCAGGGCCGCTCGAGCTTCGCGCCTTAAAGAAACTCCGACGGCAGAAAGAAGATCGATCTTCCGCATTGAAAACACGGCACTTCGGTTATTGATGATTTCTTGAGAACTCGAAGCGCCGAGCATGCATCTCATCCAATGTGGGATCTTCCGACATCCTCCGTGCCTGGTACAAGATCTTGAAGGGAGAGCGGCCCTCCCTCTCGATCGAAATCACGACGAAATGCCCCCTTCGCTGTCCCGGCTGCTATGCATACGACGAGTCGCACCTGGGCGACGGACTCACCTTGCGCAGCCTTGCTGACCGCCAGGGCGATGAACTAATACGCGGCGTACTTGAGGTAGTCGATCGTCTTCGCCCGCTGCATCTTTCGATTGTCGGCGGCGATCCTCTTGTCCGCTATCGCGAGCTGGAACTGCTGATGCCGCAGTTGCTGGATCGCGGAATTCATGTGCAAGTGGTTACCAGCGCCTTCCGCCGGCTGCCTTCGACGTGGAAGAATTTTTCCCGGCTGACCGTTGCGGTCTCGATCGATGGGCTGCAAGCCGAACATGACATTCGACGCGCGCCCGCCACCTACGACCGGATTTTGAAGAACATCGCCGGCCAGCGCGTCACGGTCCATTGCACCATCACGCGGCCGATGATGGAGCGTCCCGGCTATCTGCGCGAATTCCTGGAGTTCTGGACCCCGCGCACGGAGATTCAGCGCGTTTGGTTCAGTCTGTTCACACCCCAGATCGGCGCGCAGTTGCCTGAAATCCTGGACCCTGCCGCTCGTCAGCGGGCCGTCCGCGAGATGCTCGCCCTGCGCCAGGAATTTCCGAAGCTCGATATGGCCGAAGCCCTGATCCGCCAATTCGCCTCGCCTCCCAAGAGTCCGCGCGACTGCGTGTTCGCCCAGACCACGGAGACGATCTCCGCGGACCTGAAAAGCAAGATTGTCCCGTGCCAGTTCGGAGGCAATCCCGACTGTTCGTCGTGCGGATGCATGGCGTCCATGGGGTTGGCCGCAGTCGCCGATCATCGATTGGGTGGCGTAATCCCTGTCGGCTCCATCTTCCGCGCCTCGCTCGCAATTGGCAAGATGTTTGCGGATCCGGTGGTCCCGCCTCCCGCTGAACTACGCGTATTGCAATAACGCACTGAAGACATCTGCAAAAATGGAAAGGTTCGATGTTTTACCTTTTCCATCTTTTCCGCTCCTTCCTGCCCCTACACAATCCCATCGGCTTTGGAGCCTCCGATTTCATCGAGCTGGCTATCGCGATCGCGTTGGTTTCGCTTGCGCTCACCTGGCGATCCTGGATCGGCTTCGCATCCGCGCTCGCATCAAGAACCGCGCTCTGCATGCTGATCCTGGCGGCTCTGCCCGTCGTTCTCCGTTTGATGCTTTTACCCGTCCATCCCATCCCGACGCCGATGGTCACCGACGAGATGAGCTATGTTCTTCTCGGCGACACGCTCTCGCATTTCCGGCTCACTAACCCGCCGCACCCGCTTCACCAGTTTTTCGAAACCTATTTTGTCCTGCACCAGCCGACTTACAGTTCCATTTATCCGCTCGGTCAAGGGATCGCTCTCGCTATCGGCAAAGTCATTTTTCACAATCTCTGGGCCGGCGTAGCGCTTCAGATCGCCGCTTTTTGCGCCCTTTGCTACTGGATGCTGCGCGGCTGGACCACGCCCGGCTGGGCGCTGGTCGGCGGCCTTCTCGCCGTAATGGAGTTTGGCCCTCTGAATCAATGGATGAATACCTTCTGGGGCGGCGGTGTATCGGCAGTCGCCGGCGCTCTCACGTTTGGCGCCCTTCCCCGTCTCCGCGAATCCGGCCGGATGCGTGACGCCGTGATTCTGGGCGCTGGCCTAGGACTGCAACTGCTGGCGAGGCCCTTTGAGTCGATCTTTCTGTTGATGAGTGTTTTGCTGTATTTTCTGCCCGCGCCCCGCAGCCTGTTGAAATTCGCGCCAGCCGCGATCCTCACTGTGCTTCCCGCCATTGGCCTCACCTTGCTTCAGAACTACCGGGTAACAGGAAGCCCAACCACGCTCCCTTATATGCAGAGCCGTTATCAATACGGCATCCCAACGACGTTCGTCTTTCAAGCCGAGCCAATGGCACATTTAAAGCTGACGCGTGAACAACAGCTTGATTACGACCTTCAATCCTATGCGCACCAATCCAACCCGCCCGGTATCCGGGCCTATTTCGCCCGTCTCGCGAATCGAGCGCGTTTCTACCGCTTCTTCTTTCTCGCTCCGCTATATTTAGTGCTCCCTGCAGTACTATTCACCTTGCGCGATTTCAGGTATTTATGGGTCGTGTTGACGCTATGCCTCTTCTCCGCGGGAACCAACCTTTATCCGTTTTTTTTCACTCATTACATCGCTGCCGAGGCCTGCCTCTTCGTGCTCCTAAGCGTCGTCGGGCTCCAACAGTTAAGCGTTTTAACCATCCGGGGACAAAATACCGGCGCGGATGCTGCAAGAGTCATACTCTTTCTCTGCGTCGCGCACTTTGTCTTCTGGTACGGCCTCCACTTATCCGGCAATCAGGACTTCGCCGAATATATGTGGCGATACGAAACTTGGGACGTAGTGAATCATGGAAATCCCGACAACTATCTATCTATTCACAATCGTCTCAACGAAGCACCCGGCCGCCAGTTGGTCTTTGTCCGCTACGGACCCTCGCATACCATTCGAGAATGGGTATTTAACGACGCCGATATCGATAGGGCGAAGGTTGTATGGGCCCGCGATCTCGGCGAGCCCGAAAATGACAAGCTTCGCCGCTATTATCCCGATCGCACCGCATGGCTTCTGGAACCGGATGCTAACCCGGTAGCCCTGGTTCTTTATCAGGCTCTTCCTGACCAAATCACGCAACAAGAACCTGAAAAACCCTCAAAGCCGAGTGAGAAGAAGGCCCATCAGCCTTTGAAATTCGAGGAAGTGAAATAGCCGATGCCATTTCAACCTCTTCAAAATCCCATCGGCTTCGGAGCCAGCGACTTCATCGAGCTGTTCTTAGCTTCGACGCTGGTGCTGCTGGTGCTTCTCTGGCGCCCGTATATTCGTCCTTTTTGTCTGAACTTGTCCACTCGAACAGCCGTGTCAATGCTAGTGCTGGCGATACTTCCGGTTGGACTTCGCTTGCTTCTCTTAACTCACCATCCCGTCCCTACACCGGACATTTATGATGAGTTCAGCCATCTTTTAGTGGCCGATACACTCCGGCATTTCCGCTTCGCAAATCCGACTCACCCGCTCCACCAGTTCTTCGAGACTTTCTTCGTCCTTCAGCAACCGACCTACAGTTCCATTTACCCGATCGGACAAGGGATCGCGCTGGCAATCGGCCACGCCTTATTCCGTAATCCATGGGCCGGCGTTCTTCTCTCTACTGCTGCCTTCTGCTCACTGTGTTATTGGATGCTAATAGGTTGGACGACGCCACTATGGGCGCTTGCGGGTGGATTTCTCGCGGTGATCGAGTTCGGTCCGCTCAATCCGTGGATGAACAGCTATTGGGGTGGCGCGTTCGCCGCCGCGGCGGGATGTCTGGTATTTGGTTCCATGCCCAGGCTAAAGGACACTGGCCGTTTGAACTACGCAGTCTTGTTAGGCCTCGGGCTCGGTCTTAGCCTGCTTACCCGGCCGTACGAATCGATATTCCTGACGCTAAGCTTAATTCTGTTTTTCTTGTCGGTGTGGCGTCAGCTCACTTTGCGCGCGGCGGCTGCGGTGATCGTCGCAACTCTGCCAGCCGTCGGCGTCATGTTACTCCAGGATAAGCAGGTCACCGGCAACTGGCTGACGCTTCCTTATGTGCTCAGTCAGTATCAGTATGGCGTTCCAGCATCCCTTACTTTTCAGCCAAACCCAGTTCCTCACCGCGAGTTGACTCCGCAGCAGGAAATGGAGTATAAATCGCAACTGGCTTTCCGCGATGGCGACAAAGGGACTTTCAAGGCCTATCTTCTTCGTCTGGAATATCGCGTCCGCTTTTATCGCTTTTTCAGTCTGCCATCCCTCTTCGTCGCCTTACCGTTCTTCTTATTAGGCTTCCGTAAGTATCGATTTACCTGGCTGCTCCTGACGATTGTATGCTTCGCGCTAGGTATCAACTTCTTTCCAGCGTTTCAGCTTCACTATCTCTCCCCCCTCACCTGTATCTTTCTGCTCGTCAGCATTCTGAGCCTGGAGCGATTGAGCAGCTTTGGCCGAGGTGGCGCTGAAGCCACTCAATTCGTCGTATTCTTATGCCTAATCCATTTTGCATTGTGGTATTCACTTCACCTGTTAGACAATCGCGGATTTTCTCAAGAAGTGCGCCAGTACGAAACCTGGGACGGCTTGAATCACCAGAACCCGCAACGCCGAATCGTCGTGAAAGAACAGCTCGCGAGTCTTCCTGGAAAGCTGCTTGTTTTCGTACGATATTCGCAACGTCACATCTTTCAGGATGAATGGGTTTATAACGAAGCCGAGATTGATCGCGCAAGAATCGTGTGGGCGAGGGACCTGGGTCCGCAAGAAAACGACAAGCTCCGCACCCATTACCGGGATCGGACGCCATTACTGTTGGAACCCGATGTCAGTCCACCGGAACTGACTCCCTACGAGCCTTAACGTTTATGCACTAAGACCTTGGCTCCGGAAAGAGGATCGGCGTAAATCCGTTCGAAATCCGTAAGCGCTGCCTCGTCGGTGTACATGTCGATCACTACATAATCGCCGGACGTGTCCAGCGGGGCGAAGCGTCCCTCAACGGGCTTCCAAGCTGTGATCGAGTACATCTTGCGATAGAAATTCAAGCTGGAAACCAGCGCCCAAGATGCCGTAATCTTTAGGTCGCGATTCGCCAACGGCCGGTTATGGATGAAATTGGCGATCCGCTTTGATCCCGAATCGTACAGCCAGCCGCCATAGTATTCGGTCGTCAAGTGCAGAGCGAACTGTGCGATCAGCGCAAGAAAAAAGGCCAGATAGACCACCGAGACCACACGCCAAGATTCTTTAATCAACAGGCATCCGGAAAATATCAACAGCGGCCAAAAGTAAATCGCAGTTCTCGCCACCGGGTACGGCATCCGCAGGACGCGATGCAGCGCTATCAGAATCGCAATGCTTACTAACGTAGCAGCGCCGAACAGAAACATTTCTTGCGAAAGTCTCCGTCGAGCGAGCATAACCACGATCAAACCAATTAGGCCGAATATCGCGAAGCGAAAAACCGGGTAGAGCCATCCGAAAAAGTTGACTCCGGTCCGCCACACGTTGTGTCCCGGCGCGAACTCCCAAAGCGAGCTGACGGCAAAGTTCTTTAAGCTTTCGAAAATAGAACCGTAGCCGAGATAAAACTCCTGCCCGGCGGCGTGAGCCAGCGGCCCGCCGTTGATCGCGGCTGCAATCACGACCTCCGGCACAAGAGCCATCAGTGCCCGCTTGCCCGCCAGGATGTTTAATGCAAGTACCGGCACCACGAACGCAAGGTTCGCGCCCAGACACAACCCAAGCAGCGCCCCTGACGCAAGCGGCGAACGCGATACAAGGTACCATGCCCCCAGATACAGTCCTAAAGCCAAGCTGTATCCGCGCGCCATGGAACACAAGTCCAGCACGAACGGATTCAGCGCGAGCAGGCTCACCGCCAGCAACATCAGCCATCCCGGACCGAAAAGCTGCCGGCTGATTACGAAGATCATCGCGAAGTACAAGAACCCGCCCAGCAAGCCGGGAATCCGCAGCGTCAATTCGGACAACCCAAACGCCCCGACGCTCGCCTTGCACATCAGACTGTTCAGCACATGATGATTAGCTTCATAGGTTGAAAGAACTTGACGAAGCGGCGGCTGCACAAAAGCGAGATAAGTTCGCGCCTCGTCGATGGTGATTGCGGAAGAGCACGCCCGGTACACGTTCACCATCGACAACAAAATAAGCAGGCCGAGCGCAGCGCCCTCCGGGATCTTGATTCGCAGTGCCGGCCGCATCTTGCAGTTCCGCTCCGATCTGTTTACCCTAACAGGAAATGACGCGACTAACTTTAGTGATCTTGCTCTCCTCCGCCTGTGTCTTCGCGCAGCAAAAGGCCTCTGCCGAAAAGGAAGCCGCTATGAAGGCCGACATGGCCGGCCAGATTGACGGCATGAAGAAGCAGGCGCAGGTCATGGTCGACAGCGTTTTCAGCTTCGGCGAGCTGGGCTTCCAGGAATTCGAGACGTCAAAGTACCTCAGCGCCATCCTCGAAAAAGAAGGATTCAAAGTCGAGCGCGGCGTCGCCGGAATTCCCACCGCCTTCGTGGCCACCTGGGGAGAAGGCAAACCGGTGATCGCGCTCGGTTCCGACATCGACGACATTCCACAAGCATCGCAGAAGCCTGGGGTCGCCTATCACGATCCCTTGATTGAAGGCGCGCCCGGTCACGGCGAAGGACACAACTCCGGGATGCCGTTGCAAATCCTCGCGGCGCTCGCGGCGAAGCGTGTCATGGAACGCGAACACTTGAAAGGCACCCTCAAGATTTGGCCCGGAGTCGCCGAGGAGCTGGTTGGCGCCAAAGCCTATTTCGTTCGCGCCGGGATCTTCAAAGATGTCGACGTGTGTCTGTTCGCGCACGTCGCCAACGATCTGAACGTCTCTTATGGACCCACCAACGGCAGCGGCCTGGTTTCGGTCGAATATATGTTTAAAGGCGAAAGCGCGCACGCTGCCGGTGCTCCGTGGCGGGGCCGCAGCGCACTTGATGCGGTCGAGCTCATGAGCGTCGGCTACGAATTTCGCCGCGAGCATCTGCGCCTGGCCACTCGCGTTCACTATGTGATCACCAACGGTGGAGATCAGCCGAACGTCGTGCCGCCCAACGCGTCCATCTGGTTTTATTTTCGCGAAGCGGATTATGACCACATCATGAACCTGTGGCGCATCGCCGACAACATGGCGCAGGGCGCCGCGCTTATGACCGATACCACTTACACCTCGCGCCTCCTCGGCACGGCTTGGCCTGGATATTTCAACCAGCCGATCGCCGAAGATATGTTCGCGAATATCAAGAAGGTCGGCCTGCCGCAGTGGTCCGAACAGGATCAGGCGCTCGCCAAGGCGTTTCAAGCCGAAATGAAAGTTCCTGTTCGTGGACTGGCCACGCGAATTGGCGAGCTGCGTCCGCCGCGCCCGCAAGCCAATGCGAATGGAGAAGAAGGTGGTGTTGGACCCACGGGAGGTCCTTCCGACGACATCGGCGACATTTCGTGGAACGTGCCAACGGTTACTCTGCGCTACCCGTCGAACATTCCCGGCGGTCCCGGCCATAACTGGGCCAACGCAATTTCGATGGCGACGCCGATCGCGCATAAAGGCGTCGTCGCCGGCGCGAAGGTGCAAGCCATGACCATCCTCGACATCCTTCTGCATCCCGAGTTAGTCCAGCGCGCGTGGGATTACTTCAACAATGTTCAGACCAAAGACGTGAAGTACAAAAGCTTCCTGCGACCCTCCGATCAGCCGGCCCTATTCCTGAATCAGAAAATCATGGAGCAGTATCGCGAGCGCATGAAGGCCTTCTACTACAACCCAGCAAAGTACGACACGTATCTGGAACAGCTTGGCATCCAGTATCCGACCGTTCGCCACGTTCAGTGACGCACGGCCCACTCATATTGCGCCAACGCTTGATCGATCAGGTCCGGCAGGTCCGCTGGTAATAAAAATCGTTCTGCGATCAACTGCCGCGCCGCAACAGCCGTCATCCCCAAGAATTGTTCGCGGCCGGTATACCGCTCTTCCATCGACAATCTCGAATCACCCTTCCCACGCTCAGCGCGCGTCGCCGCAAATGGAAAGATCGATCCCGCTTCGCCATTCAACTGATCCGCCGACCCCAAATTCGCCGCGCGATAATTCCAGCCCGAATACGTCGCCACCGGAACTTCAACGGCCGGCATGCGTATCCCCGCGCGAGCATTTCCATCCTTGTCGACTGCCGGAATTAACCCGACAAAGCGCTTCCCAATGTGCGGCGGCTCAAACCCGACAATCCCCCGCGAAAAATCCGGCCCGAAGTCGAGCCGATACGTAATCAGCATCGGCGGCGGCAAACGGACACCCGGAATCGTGGGCCATCCCGCAGCTTCAGGCGCCGTCAGAGTGCCGTCGGAAATTTTCGGATACCGGCTCGGCGGCGGTGGGGTTCCTTCCACCGCCCACGCATCCATCGCGTGCAGCAAAGCACGCAAAATCGGGCTCCGATCCAGCGGGTTCAGCGGAGCCGCCGTGCCATTCACCCGCTCCGGTGGCCATGGCCCGATAAAATGCGGCCCCGACGCGATCACATAAATCCGCGAGTCCGCCGGAGGCTCGATATCGCGCTGCCCCGCCGGGTCGGTATGAATCAGCGACCCCGCGCGATTGAAATATTCCGAGTTGCTGAGCACGTGAAACATCTTAGGCCGCACATGCCGCGCTTCAGCCCGCGCCAACAACGCATCTGTTTGACCCGTCTCCGGATCCGTCTCCGCACCGTCGGTGAACGGAAACATATCCACTGGATAAAAAATGTTGAAAAACTGTTCCGCATCACGCGAGGCCTGCGCGAAACGATGGTTGAACGACCCCCGGCCGGCTCCGCCCACCTCGTCGATCACGCCGTCGAACACCTGCCGCCCGCTTTCGTCTTCGTTGAAGCCTTCGTACAGGAAGTGCCGCAGAAATCGACCGCTCTGCGAGATTCCCCATCCATAGGCGACCCGCACACCGCGCAGCGGATTCGCCTCGCTCTTGTCGTTTTTCAGAAAACTGATCAGATCTCGCGTGCCGGCCAGCCCGCATCCCACCACTCTCGGCTCCCGCGCGCGATAAATCACGTCGTAAATGCGACCCAGCTCGAAACCACCGTCCAACGCGACGCTTCCATCGCCGACGAATCGCCACTTCTCGCGCGCAATTCTTCGCGGCGAATCCGTCGGCCGGTCCCGCACTGTCATCACGTGCTCCGCGCTCTCCGGATTTTCCACCGGATACGCCCGATGCCCGCGATCCGCGAGCGGCTGCGTCGGCGAGTTCGTGTTCGGTATGAAATTTCCCCGGACCAGCCCCGTGATCGGCTTCCCATGATCTGTCGCGATTGGCATGTCCATACGCATCATGCCTTCGGGAACGTCCCACTGCCAGCCCATCCACAGCAGCGCATATCCCTCATTCATCAGCAGGCCGTCGCCAAACTCTGCCGCAGTCTTGGGGTCCTGGCTCGCATGTGCTTTCTGAAAGACTCGCAAAGTCGCTTTCCCGCCGCGATTCCCGACCTCGTACAGCACCCGGCCATTCCCTCGTGAAGCGTCCACGGGCTTCAGCAGATAAAAGTCCGCCGTGAATTCCACTTCACCGCGCGAATTCGTCGGCGCCAGACGCAGATCGACGATCCCGGAATTCATCGCCGCCGCCGGATCCAGCGCAAATTCCACTTTGCCCACCAGCTTCTCGTATGGACCTGCCAGCCCCGAACGCTTTCCCGTTCAAGACGACTTCCCGCCGCTCCATTCGCAGTTTCACCACCCGTGCCTCCGCGACACCCGTCAGAAACGTCAAAAGACCCACGCCGGCAACAAATTCCCGAATCATGCGCTGAGCGCTTTCGCGATAAACGGCCAGCCGCGGACCCCGTGAAATTCGTGGCCGCCAGGAAAACTTTCCTGCTGAGCCGCGTCCGAAGCGCCGAACATCTCATAAACTTTCTTCACCCGCGCGAAGCTCTCCCGAGTCGCCGGCGGAGGGAAAATCGGATCGTGGTCGCCGCCTTCCGAAAACAGCGGTCGCGGCGCGATCAATCCCGCAACATCGTACATTTCCGCCCAATTCAGAATCCCCGGAACGTAATTGTCCATGCAGTGCGACATGCTCATGATGCTGGCCCGAAACGTGTTCAGATATCCGCTCACCAGCGCGGCCCGAATGCGCGGCTCCAGCGCCGCCGAGAACAGCGCGCACGTCCCGCCACCCGAAATCCCCACGCAGCCTACGCGTTTCGCGTCCAGGTCGCCCCGCGATTCGATCCAGTCGATGATCCGCATCACGTCGTACACTCGCCACCCGATCATGGTTTCGCCCAACAGCAAAGCCGACCCCGCAACCGGCTGGCATGCATATGCCGCCGGTCCTTTCACTTTCGTCAGCGCATCCCGCCGGCAGCCGAACGCCATCGGCTCAATCGCGACCGCCGCCAATCCATGATCGATTGCCTGAAGCGCAAAATCGTATTCGTACCCGTACCTGTGCTCGCGATCCTGCCCGTGTTCGTCGATCCCGACGATATCGTCCACACCGCGCCCGTGGCCTGGAATACACACCACCGTCGCCATCGGCCGCTTTGCGTTCGCCGGAACAATCAGATAGCCAAGCACTCCCACGCCCGGCCGGCTCTCGAACACAAATTTCTCGCGCTTGTAGGTCGCAAATTCCCTGACGTCAAGCGTCTGCGCCTTCAACGGACCACCGGTCGCCGGCAACCCGCCGATCAGCTCGACAACTTTCGCGCGCAACTGTTTCTGCCAAGCTTCGGTTTGTTTTCGTGAGGTCGCCTTAAATGTCAATTTCAGCGGAGCCGAATCATGCCGCTGCATGGTCCAAGCGACGGGATCGAACGTCTTCGCGTCGACATTGGCTCCTTCAAGAGCACCACCGTAAGTCTTCTCCGCCTCCTGCGCCGATGCCGAACCCATCCCCGCAGCGGCAGCCAGCGCCAGCTCCCGACGCGTCATTCGAATGCTCATGCCAGTTCTCTCCAAGCGATCCTACGCGCTTAACTTACCAGAAAACCGTCGGCCGCACGCGCTACGGTTGGCCGATGGTCGTACGCGTTAAAGGCTCGGATCCCCCGTCGACAGAAGGCCCGTGAGCCTTCGTTTCATGAAGCGTCTTTCCGGCTCGGAACAGGAGCAATGCAGTGCCGCGCGAAAACACGCTGCCGCTTCCTCCACCCGCCCTAGCTCGACCAGAAGATGCCCGCGTACGGCTAACCGCAAGAAATAGTCACTTAACTTGGGATTCGAATTCAGGGACTCGATCGCGGCTAGCGCTTCCGCTGCGCCCCGCACCTTCTCAATCGCCACCGCGCGATTCAGCATCACCACCGGCGACGGGTTGATCGCCAGAAGCTGATCGTACAAGCCAAGAATCATCGGCCAGTTGATCGATTGCGCATCCGCCGCGCGCGCGTGCGTCGCCGCAATCGCTGCCTGCACGTGATACTCGGAAACCTCCTCGCCAGCGATCGACCGGCTGAAGTGATGAAATCCCAACGCGATTAGGGGTTGATCCCACCGGCTGCGGTCCTGCGATTCGAGCAACACCAAGTCTCCGGCCTCATCTACCCGGGCCCTCCAACGCGCCGCTTGAAACGCCATCAGGGCCACCAACGCGTGAACTTTCGGAACCGCGATCGACGACGATGCCACCAGGCGCGCAAGGCGCAGCGCTTCCAGGCACAAATCCTGGCGAATCAGATCCTCGCCTTGATGGGCCGCGTAGCCTTCGTTGAACATGAAGTACAGAACATCCAGCACGCTCTCCAGCCGGTCCTTCAACTCCGCCGCCGGCGGCATTTCAAGGGTCAGCGAACCACCGCGGATCTGGCGCTTGGCGCGCACCAGCCGTTGCGCGACCGCCGTTTCGTCCGCCAGGAACGCGCGCGCGATCTCCCGGATACTGAATCCACTCACCGTCTTCAGCGCCAGCGCGACGCTTGAATCGCGCGACAGCTCCGGGTGGCAGCACATGAAAATCATCCGCAGTTCGTCGTCGCCCAGCTGCTCTTCGACGTCCGGATCGCCCGGGGTAGCCGCGGCCGAGCGATACAGTGCCGCCACCATGTCGTCCGTCTTTTCGCCCAAGAGTTTTTTATGCCGAACCGTGTCGATCGCGAAGTTGTGTGCGACCCGGTAAAGCCACGCGGCGGCATTTTCCGGTGGACCCTGATACGGCCAGGTTTGCAGCGCCCGCACCATGGCTTCCTGCACGGCGTCTTCGGCAAATTCAAGATGCGCGGGGCCGAACAGGCGCGTGAAATGCGCCACCATGCGCCCGGATTGGCGCCGGAACAGGTGCTCCAACAGTTCGCTCGGCATCGCTACTCAAGAGAGTAACGAACCGCGAATCCTGAGATCGACAATCTGTTTGAAAATTCAGTGCCTCCAGGGTCTGGGGCAGCCTAAGGCTGCCCGAGATCCCGATGCGGCAGCCCGCATACGTCCCGCTTCCACCAGGATCGTATCACCGGGAGAGATGATATTCACCACGTGCTGCAACGCAAACAGCGAGTAGTACTACGGCCCGCTGGATCATGGTACGTCTTCTTCGAGAGTACTCTAAGGTCGAGCCCGAACTTCAAGTGGAGAATCCACCTATCCCCAAATGTCGCCGACCGTAAATCCCTCGGGAAACGGATCCTCTGGATCCACAACGTATTGCGCGAACCCCGTGATCCATGCCGCTCCTGAAAGCGTCGGGATCACCGCCGCGTAAGACCCGACGCGAGTCTCCTCAACGAGTCGCCCTGTGAACGTAGTCCCCAAAATCCCTTCATGAACAAAATCCCGGTTAAGTCCCAATTTGCCTTTTGCATACAGCGTCGCCATCTTCGCGCATGTCCCCGTCCCGCAGGGCGACCGGTCAAGTGCCCCGGTCCACGATGCAGGCCGCGACCAATCCAGTTCTCCGGTTGAAACCACCACCGTATTCCGCCGATGCGCGCCAGCGCCGAAAGCCGGTCCCGAAAGCTGCGCGATGGTCACTCCAGCGATTCCCGGATTCTCTGGATGCACCACCGAAAGTTGCTCGCGCGTCGCGGCCTTGATCATTTCGGCCACGCGAACAATATCGCGAGCTTCATCCGGAGCCAGCCGGAATCCCAGCGGCTCCGCGTCGGCGATGACGTAAAACATTCCACCGTACGCGACATCTACGGTCACCGTGCCCAGCTCCTTCACTTCTACCTTGGCATCCAGATGAGTCGCGAAGGCCGGCACATTGCGAAACGCCACCTGCTTCACTTTGCCGTCGCGCACTTCCGCCTCGACGCCGATCAACCCCGCTGGAGTCTCCAGCTTCAACCTTGTGACCGGCTCTGTCGCCTTCACCATCCCCGTCTCGATTAGCACGGTTACCACGCAGATCGTGTTGGTGCCCGACATCGGTGGATATTCCACCTGCTCCATGATCACGAACCCGGCATCGGCCTCCGGATGCGTTGGCGGAAGAATCAGGTTGCAATTCGCCGCCGGGTATCCACGCGGCTCCCGCAGCATACGCTTGCGGATATGGTCCGCGTGAGTTTCGAGATAGACTTTCTTCTCGAACATGGTCCTGCCCGGGACGTCGAGGACCCCGCCGGTGATCACGCGCCCCGGCTCCCCGCAAGCATGCGCGTCCACAGCCGTAATCATGCTGGAGAATCTCATCTGTGTGAATTCTGAGTGTATCTGTGGCCTAAACGACCCCGCGAATCATCCCGCCATCCACCTGCAACGTCGCGCCCGTGATGTACGAAGCCGCGTCCGACAGCAGAAAGACCGCCGCATTGGCGAACTCCGCCGGATCCCCATAGCGTCCCATCGGAATGGTTCCCTCCATGCGCTTCTGCTGCTCCTCAATCGGGATACCCAACCGCTTGCTATTCGCCTCGTCCAGTTCGCGCAGCCGATCCGTGCTGATCCGCCCTGGAATCAATTGATTCACCCGAATCTTCTTCGACGCCAACTCGATTGCCAGCGTCTTGGCGAGCGACGAAACCGCGCCCCGCAGAATATTCGAGAGCGCCAGATTCGCGATCGGCTCCTTGATCGACGAGGATGTCGGAAGCAAGATCGCGCCGCCGCCGCGCATCGCCATCGACGGAACGGCAAGCCGGATCATGCGAACTGCGCTCATCAGCAGCAGTTCAAACGCTCGCTGCCACGCCGCGTCGTCGAAAGAAAGCGTCGACCCCGGCGGCGGGCCGCCCGAATTGGTGAATAGCAGATCGATCCCTTCGAACCGGTCAAGAGTCGCCTGATGCCAATGCGCGATGTCCTTCACCGACTGCACGTCCGCCGCCACCGCCAGCACGGTTCCGCCCGTTTCCTTCTGAATCTTCTGCGCCGCGGCTGAGATTGCCTCCGCATCGCGCGACGACATCGATACCATCGCCCCTTCCTCAGCCAGCGCGTGCGCCACGGCGTATCCCAAGCCGCGGCTCGCGCCCGCGACCATCGCGATTTTGCCCGTCAAGCCGAGATGCATTCCACGCTCCGATTCTGTTCGATCCACGCCAGCACCCGATCGAGCGCCGCCAGCGTCGGCGCATCGAGCTTCGCACCCGGAGGCCGAATCGCCGCGCTCTTCAGCGCGCCACGCCGCTTCAGCACTTCTTTGCGAATCGCCATCCCTATGCCTTCCTGAAACTCGAAGCGCATGAGCGGCACGTTTTTGTAAAACATGTCCGCCGCCCGCTTCAAGTCACCCGATCGGAACGCGCTGACAACTTCGACCAGAATTTCGGGATAGGCAAAACCTGTCATCGCCCCGGTCGCACCGGCCATCAGCTCTTCCAGAAGAAAAACGCCGCCCAGCCCGCCGAAAATCTTCACGGGAATCTCCTTCACCGCTTCGAGAATCCGCGACGTCTTGAACGGCGTCGGCGGATCTTCGAGCTTAATGGTACGCGCCCGCGGAACCTCCCGCGCGATTCGCGCCAGCAGCGCCGGTTCCATCGTGAATCCGGAGATCGGTGGAAAGTCCTGCACGACAATCTCGATGTCGACGGCATCCGCGACCGCCGCGAAATGCCGTACCACCGCGTCCGAATTCAATTTCGCCATCCGCGCCGGACTGATCATCACGGCGGCCGCACCGGCCTTCTTCGCGTTGCGAGTGTATTCAATACCAGTGTGCAGCCCTTCCGCGGTAGTCCCCGCGACGATCGCAACCCGCCCAGCCGCGTGTTCGATCACCGTTTCCAGCACCGTTTGCCGCTCCGATTCGGTCAGCTTGGCGACTTCCCCAGTCACCCCCAGTGCCGTCAATCCATTCACGCCGCAGCGGATGAACAAATCCACCACCCGCCGCATACTTTCGAGGTCCAGCGATCCGTCGTCAAAAAATGGCGTCGGCAATACCGAATAAACGCCTTCCACCTATTCGCTCCTTAATTCCGTTGCCAGCCGCGGATAAACGCGGATGCACGCAGATCAAAAAAGTGCCTTTATCCGCGTTCACCTGCGTCCATCCGCGGCCCAACCTATAAAACGGCCGTTTCCTCAATCAACCGGCCCTCCGCGAACCGGTTGTAATCCAGCAGCTTTGCGTCGATCAAATCCGTGGTTCCGGTCAAAATTAGATCCGCCAGAATCTTGCCCGTGGCCGGAGAATGCATCACTCCGTGACCGCTAAACCCGTTGGCGAGATAAAACCCGGCGATCCCAGGCGCTGCTCCTAACACCGGGTGATGGTCTGGCGTCATCTCATACAATCCCGCCCACGCGCGCGACGGATTCACTTCCGCTTCCTCCAGCACCGGAAAGCGGTGCACGCCGCGCGTCAGAATTTTTTCCACGAACGCGCGATCGAAATTCGTATTGAAGCTGGTGGTTTCGTCGGGATCGTTCCATGCCATCAATAATCCCAGGCCTTCCGGCCGGAAATGAAATCCCGTGGTCATGTCGATGGTCATGGGAGCTGCATGGGAAATCTTGTCGAACGGTTCGGTCGGGACCAGCATGCGCCGCAGCGGTTCCACCGGGAGATCCAGTCCCGCCATTTTCGCGACTCGCGCCGACCACGCCCCCGCCGCGTTCACCACCGTTCGCGTCGATACCGTGCCCTGCTCGGTCTGCACTCCCGTCACGCCCTGGGCATCTCTCACGATTCCCGTTACCGCGGCCTCTCGGATCACCTGCGCACCCTGATCCTCGGCGCGCAGCGTGAATCCGGTCATGACGCTGTAAGGATCCACAAATCCATCGGTAGAACAGAAACTTCCGCCTATAATATCGTCGGCGCGGACCTGCGGCACCATACGGACAATATCATCGGTCGACACTAATTGAACCGTTTTCAGCCCCGCTGCCACCTGTAATTCGTAATTCGCCCGCAAATATTTCATGTGGCGCGGCTCGTTGGCCATAAACAGGTATCCCTGGGATCGGTATCCCGATGGATACCCCATCACCTGCTCGAAATCGTGAAAAAACGGGATCGAGAACAGCGACATCTGGATGCTCGCAATGGTTGAAAACTGGGCCCGCACGCCGCCCATGCTTTTCCCGGTCGACCCTTTGCCCTGATGGCTTTCCCGCTCCAGCACGACGACATTGCGGCAGCCGGCTTTGGTCAACTGATACGCGATGCTCGATCCGACAATGCCGCCTCCGATAATCACAACATCTGCCGATGAGACCACTTCGACAGTTTACCCTTTCGGACCTTACTCAGGTATACGCTCGATAGGCAAGGGGTCATACAGGCATTAAACTGAGTGAGGTTTGCCGACGTGACGGCTGATTTTGGAGAGTGACACAGCATGGAAAGATGCCTGGATTGCAATTCGACGCTGAAAAAAGGTGAAACCGAATGCTGGGCGTGCGGCCACATTGTGGCTGGCAGCCAGCCGTCCTCCAAAGCCAGCGGTCACTTTTCTAAGGTGATTAATTTTTTCCTGTATCTCTCCGGAGCATTCACCATCGCGTCTTTGTTTTTCGATGCGACGCCGCCGTTTTCGCGATGCCTGACCGCAACCGTAGTTCTGTTCCTGGTCAAGAGCTCGATGGGCCAGATGCTTCAGAAAGACGACAAGGAATAACCCGTCCCTCGCCCGAGTAAACGTTAAACCGTCCTTCTCTGACAAAACCCGCCAACGTCATCCCGTAGCGCAGTGCGACTTCTACCGCCAAGCTCGAAGGCGCACCCACGGCCGCCATCACCGCGATCCCAGCCATCAGCGCCTTTTGCACGAGCTCGAAACTCGCGCGCCCGCTAACCAGCAGAATGTGTCGACCCAGCGGAGTTTTTCCGTCCAAGAATGCCGCGCCGATCAGCTTGTCGAGAGCATTGTGCCGGCCGACATCTTCGCGAACGTCCAACAGTTCGCCGCGCACATCGAACAATGCCGCGGCATGCAATCCGCCGGTTCGATCGAACACGGCCTGTCTGGCTCGCAGCGTATCCGGCAAACGGTGAATCACGGCGGAATCAACGTGTGGCTGGCTGCGGTCGAGCATGGGACATTCGGCTGCTTCCAGCGCCTGAATCGATGCCTTTCCGCACACCCCGCAGCTCGAACTCATGTAAAAATGGCGTTCTAGGCGCTCGAAGTCGATCCCCGTTTCATCCACCAGTGAAACCGCAGCCACGTTCCGATCTGTCACGGAAACGGAAGAAATCTGCCCCCGATCCTTTACGATTCCTTCGGTAAATAGAAAGCCCGCCGCCAATTCCCGGTCGTTTCCCGGAGTCCGCATGGTGATCGCGACATTCTTCCCATTGAGGCGGATTTCGAGCGGCTCCTCGACGGCGAGAAGATCCTGCTCCATCGTCGACCCGGCGCCCTCCACCTTTCGGATCGGCACCGTAATGATATTCCGCTTCATAGCTCTGGACTAAAGTATAATGTGGGTGACTGAAAGAGGGACCAAATGGAAGGCTTGTTCCAACCGATGCATTTGCTGATCATCCTGGTGGTGGGTGTTCTGCTATTCGGACCGAAGAAAATTCCCGAGCTCGGAAAAGGTCTCGGCGAAGGGATCCGCGGCTTCAAAGACGCCATAAAACAGGCCACGGAAGACATCAACAAGCCCGACCAGAAGTAATCTCAAACCAGGAACGGATTCCGTTCTTTTTCCCGACCAATGGTTGTATTAGGCCCATGTCCTGGAACTACCACCGCATCTTCAGGCAGAGTAAGCAGCTTGGTATGAATCGATCGTAGAATCTGCCGGCCGTCCCCACCCGGTAAGTCTGTTCGCCCAATCGAATCCCGAAACAGAGTATCTCCAGCGATCAGCTTGTTCTCCCCTGGGATCCAGACTGAAATACTTCCCTGCGTATGCCCCGGAGTCTCCAGAACGTGAAAAGACGTATCCCCCAGCACAATCGAGTCCCCTTCCCGAGCCTCTTTATCGATCTGCGTGTGCTCCGGCGTTTTCATTCCCAACCATCCGGCCTGCACGTCCAGATGATCGTATAACTCCTGATCGTTTTGATTCATATACACCGGAGCGCCGGTAATCGCTTTCAGCTTTGCCGCGCCGCCAATGTGATCGATATGCGCGTGCGTGATCACGATCGCCTTCACCTTCAGCCGGTGGCGCGTCAGGATTTCCAGGATCTGGTCAATATTGTCGCCGGGATCGATGACGATCGCTTCCCGCGTCTGTTCGTCCCCGAAAATCGAGCAGTTGCATTGCAACATTCCCACCGGCAGAATCTCGTGGATCATCTCCTCGATTGTATACTCGGGGTATGGATGCAGCCCTTCCGCTCGCGATGCGTTGGCTGCACATCGCCTCCGTAATCGTACTGCTGGGAGGGGTTTTTTATGCCCGCGTCGCCGCCGGAGAGATGACGCCTGCCTTTCGACCGATGGCATATGCCGCCATAGGTGGAATCCTTGTCTCGGGATTGTACAATTTTTTGAGCAAACCCGCCTATCCTCCGCACTATCACATGTGGATTGGCATCAAGGTACTTCTTGCGCTGCACGTGTTCGCGGCGGTCATTCTATATCGGAAAGGAAAAGAACGGGCGTTGACCGGTGTCGTTATTTCCGGCGCCGCCATCGTCGCCATTTCGGCTTATCTCAGGTGGCTGTCTCTCAACTTCAAATAACGCCCGGGTATCAGGCTTTGCGCGAACACGCAGCCTGGCTCGATCTGTCCGCACGGGGCAAAATCCGCGCAACCGGCGAGGATCGCGCGCGCCTGCTTCACGCCATGACCACCAATGACGTGGAGCATCTGAAACCCGGCGAAGGCTGCTACGCGTTTTTCCTCAACGCGCAAGGGCGCATTTTAGGCGACGTCAACATTCTCTGTTTCGACGACCATCTTTTGCTCGACACAGAGCCCGAAACTCGCCAGAAACTGTTCGAGCATCTGGACCGCTACATCATTGCCGACGACGTAACCATTGAAGACGTAACCGGCTCGATCGCGACCATCGCTGTCGAAGGCCCAACCGCGGCTTCCGTGCTTCAAAACGCCGGCGCGCCCATCCCCGATCTTCAAAATTCCTGGGTGAGATGGGACGCCCGTACCGTCGCTCGCATCAACTCGACCGGATCGGAAGGCTTTTTCATTTTCGGACCCGCGGCCGAAAAACAGGTGTTGATTAATGCTTTAGCGATTCCCGCGGCGACGGCAGAGGAAGCTCGCATCGTCCGCATCGAACACGGCCGGCCGCGCTATGGAGAGGAAATCACGGAACGCAATCTGGTTCAAGAGACCGGCCAGTTACACGCCGTCCATTTCAATAAAGGCTGTTATCTCGGCCAGGAAATTGTCGAGCGGGTCCGCAGCATCGCCAAAATCCATCGCGAACTGCGGCGGGTTGAGCTTGATACCCCGGAACCCGGCCAAATGGAAATCATGAGTTCCGCCGTTTCCCCCGCGACGGGCAAAACCGTGGCGCTCGCCTACGTAAAGATCGAGAGATCCAAGTCTTAAGTCAGAAACGACTTGCCGCAGCTGCAGTGCCGCTTGGCGTTGGGGTTGACGAACACAAACGCGTTTTCCATCAGCGATTCGGTATAGTCGAGGGTCAGCCCTTCCAGATATTTGTAGCTCTTGGGGTCGACGAACACCTTTACACCGTTGTATTCAAAGACGTTATCGGTCGGCTTCGGCTGCGCTTCGAGCTTGAATTTATAGCTCAAACCCGAGCATCCCCCTCCAACGACGCCCAACCGCATCCCGCCTTCGCACTGATTCTTATCCATCAGCACTCGAATCCGATTTGCCGCCTGTGGAGTCACTTCAATCATCTTGATTCCCCATTATCGCCGATGGCGTAAACCGGGCAACCGGCCATTGCTTCCTGGCACTGCAATTCCTCTTCCGGGGTCGCTGGCTGCCTGAAAACATAGGCATGTCCGCTGTCATCCACCCGAAAGTTCGCTGGCGCCACAGCCACGCAAAACTGTGACAGAATGCAGGTCTGGTCGACGTAGTATTTCCCTGGAGCATTGTCAGGCCACTTCTGTTGTTGGTCCGCCATCGACTCTATCTTATCGCAATCTTGACTGATTAGTACAGTTTCGCTAGAGTGGAATTGAAAGACCTTCATGAGCACGCAAATCGACACGATCGAATCCCTCGCAGAACGCGAGTACAAATGGGGTTTCGTCACCGACATCGGGGCCGACACGGTCCCGCCCGGCCTGAACGAAGACGTCATTCGTGTGATCTCGGCCAAAAAACAGGAACCGCCGTTTATGTTGGAATGGCGGCTGCGCGCCTTCCGCCACTGGCAGACCATGACCGAGCCGACCTGGCAAAACGTCCACTACCCTCCCATCGATTATCAAAGTATCGTTTACTATTCCGCGCCCAAGTCGAAGAAAGACGGCCCCAAGAGCCTCGATGAGGTCGATCCGGAGTTGCTCAAAACCTACGACAAGTTAGGGATCCCGCTTCGCGAGCGCGAGATGCTGGCGGGAGTCGCGGTGGATGCCGTTTTTGACAGCGTTTCCGTCGCCACCACCTTCAAAGGAAAGCTGGCCGACATGGGCATCATCTTCTGCTCCTTTTCCGAAGCGGTCCGCGAGCATCCGGATCTGGTCAAGAAGTATCTGGGCTCGGTGGTGCCGTTTTCCGATAATTTCTTCGCGGCCCTGAATGCCGCAGTCTTTAGCGACGGATCTTTCTGCTACGTCCCCAAAGGCGTCCGCTGCCCGATGGAGCTGTCGACGTACTTCCGCATCAACGCCGCCAATACTGGACAATTCGAGCGCACGCTGATCATCGCCGACGAAGGCGCTTATGTCAGCTATCTCGAAGGCTGCACCGCGCCTATGCGCGATACCAATCAACTCCACGCCGCGGTGGTCGAACTGGTGGCTCATGACAACGCGCAGATCAAATATTCGACGGTCCAGAACTGGTATCCCGGCGATAAAGAAGGCAAGGGCGGTATCTACAACTTCGTCACCAAGCGCGGCAAATGCGCGGGCGTCAATTCGAAGATTTCCTGGACGCAGGTGGAAACCGGCTCGGCGATCACCTGGAAATATCCGAGCTGCCTGTTGCTCGGCGACAATTCGGTGGGCGAGTTCTATTCAGTCGCGTTGACCAACAATTACCAGCAAGCCGATACCGGGACCAAGATGATCCACATCGGCAAGAACACGCGCAGCACCATCGTTTCGAAAGGCATCTCCGCGGGCCATGGACAGAACACGTATCGCGGAGCCGTCAAGATTCTTAAGAGCGCCACCAACGCACGCAACTATTCGCAGTGCGATTCGCTGCTGCTCGGCGACAAGTGCGGCGCGCATACGTTTCCATACCTCGAAGTGAAGAACACCTCCGCCACGGTGGAGCATGAAGCGTCCACTTCGAAAATCGGTGAAGATCAGATCTTCTATTGCCGCCAGCGCGGGATCTCGACCGAGGACGCGGTCTCGATGATCGTCCACGGTTTCTGCAAAGAAGTGTTTCGCGAGCTTCCCATGGAATTCGCCGTCGAAGCACAAAAATTACTGGGCGTAAGCCTCGAAGGGAGTGTCGGTTAGTGCTCGAGATTCGTAATCTTCACGCGCGCGTCGGCCAGAAAGAGATCCTCAAAGGAATTGATTTGACCGTGAAGGCCGGAGAAGTCCACGCCATCATGGGTCCCAACGGCTCCGGCAAGAGTACGCTCGCGCAAGTGCTGGCCGGCCGCGATCTGTACGTCGTCACCGAAGGTCAAGTGCTCTACAACGGAAAAGACCTGCTGGAAATGTCGCCCGAAGATCGCGCTCGCGAAGGCGTTTTCATGGCGTTTCAATATCCCGTGGAAATCCCCGGCGTCAGCAATCTCTATTTCCTGAAAGCGGCGCTCAATACGATTCGCAAGAATCGCGGCCTGCCCGATCTTGACGCCATGGATTTTCTGGCGCTGGTAAAAGAGCGCATGAAGATCATGGAAATGGATCAGAGCCTGCTGAATCGTCCTGTCAACGCTGGATTTTCCGGCGGCGAGAAGAAGCGCAACGAAATTTTCCAGATGGCCGTGCTGGAACCCAAGCTCGCGATCCTGGATGAAACCGACTCAGGACTGGATATCGACGCCCTGAAAACCGTGGCCGCGGGCGTGAACGCGCTGCGTTCGCCGGAGCGATCCATGATCCTGGTGACGCACTATCAGCGTTTGCTCGACTACATCACCCCCGATTTCGTTCACGTGCTTTCGGACGGCCGTATCGTCAAATCCGGCGGCAAAGAACTGGCGCTGGAGCTCGAAGCGTCCGGATACGCTGGCCTCGAATGGGAGACTGCCGATGCCCGTTGAGCAGGCAACTCTGGACGTATCGTCATATTTGACGAGCTTCGAACGTGCGGCGAAGCTGCGTCCCAGCGGCCCGCTATGGCTGCATGAGCTACGCGATACGGCCATGGAATGCTTTACCGAGCTGGGCTTTCCCAGCACGCGCGAAGAAGACTGGAAGTTCACTAATCTCAATGCGCTGATGCGAACCTCGTTCGAGCTCGCGCAGCCTTGCGAAACGCGGCTGGCTGAGGATCTTCCCTGCGATGGTCCCTGTCTTGTGTTCGTGAATGGCTGTTACGTGCCTACGCTGTCCGGACAGGATGCGGCTGCGGGCAATTTGCGTGACGCGCCGCCTGCATTTCTCGAACGCCACCTGGCTCGCTATGCGGATTTTCGGAAGCATCCCTTTGTCGCTCTAAACACGGCATTTCTTGGCGAGGGAGCTTTCGTCCACATCCCGGCCCGAGTCATCGCCGAACGCCCCATTCACATCGTTCACATCTCTACGAGAAGCCGGCCGGCTCAGGTTTCGCATCCGCGCAGCCTGATCGTGGTCGAGGCCGGCGCGCACGCTTCGGTAACGGAAACTTACGTCGGCGCAGATGAATATTTCACCAACGCGGTCA
>Ga0209517_10001095_pt1 | contig 42678 bp, 39 predicted proteins | sample PeaSoiMetSII2010_FD_187695 | JGI IMG/M metagenome (GOLD analysis project Ga0209517, IMG submission 187695) | Peat soil microbial communities from Weissenstadt, Germany - SII-2010 (SPAdes) (version 2) | ecosystem: Environmental > Terrestrial > Soil > Wetlands > Peat | place: Germany...
GCCCATACCAATCTTGCCGTCGCTTATTCCAAACAGGGCAAAAAGGACGACGCCATCTCCGAGTACAAGGTTCTGCTTAAGATGAATCCGGATGATCCCGAGGGCTACTACGGACTTGGAACAGTATATCTGGCTTCGGGCGAATTCAATAGTGCAGCCAAAAATTTTCAAAAAGCCGAGCAACTCTACCTTAAGCTCAATTCCCCGTTGGTCACAGACGCGCATTACGCGCTTGGCATGACCTACTACAACATGAAAGATTACGGGAAATCCATCGAATATCTCGGTAAAAGTCTTCCCATGAAACAAAATGATCCGAGAGCGAATTACGTTCTTGGGCTCTCTTATCTTGAGCAGGGAAAAGACCTCGATAATGCCCGGAAGTACTTGAAAAGAGCACAGGAACTCGGCGCCAAAATTCCGCCGGAAGTGTCACGGAAGGCTGGATTATAGACGAAGGGCGGAGCTGGGAGGGGTCTACCTCAATGCTTTGGACTTTGGCCCAATTATTCTCACGGGATCGACAACTCGCGCAATCCGGCGATTCATTCGAGTGGCCATGGTTGATGTTGAGACGCGAAGACGCGAAGAAAAGAAAGAATGGGGGATTGAGGGATTGATTCAGGTCATACGTGCCATCGCAGGTTCTGTTGGATACCTGTCATGGGCTAACAGCATTTCTCGCTCAAGAATGCGGTCGCTGGTATTGAATCTCAGGATAGAGGCCGTTACGGTTCCAATGTCGGTAATGGGCTTTATTAGAGGACCCTCCAGCCGGAAATGGCCGGACCATTTGTCTTGTCGTGGATTGAAGAACCTGATGAATTCACCCGTATCAGCAAGGACAGAGCCTATATCCGCGCCCTTGCGACGGTTGCAGAAAACGCAGGCATATGCCAGGTTGCCCTCATGAGTCGTACCTCCATGTTTCAGGCTAATGATATGATCGACCTGGCAACCGAAGAAGGTGTCATCTTCATGGATTAGACAATACTTGCAAAGTCGGTCGGCGCGAGCAGAGACCAACCGGCGGAGGGATTCATTGATGATGTTACTCATTGCCGAGATAGCGGTAAGCACGTGCCTTGGCGAGTCTCATCAGGTGTTCCAATTGCATATAGTGGTCTAGTTCCAATTTCTCATCCGGAGAAAGGTCAGAGGCCTTTTCTCTTTGGACCAGATCCGCAACGCGCCTCCTTGCCGCCTCAGAAGGGCGGAAGGCAATAACGCCACCGGGGCTTGTGCCGGCAGCAATGAATTCGATTACTTCTTCATATGCCTTTACCGTATTCATCATACACCCTCTGGCAGGTTCATTTGGAACTTACAGACCCTTCCTGACAACACGTCATAGCGAACCTGCAATAACAATTCAATTATAAGCCGTTGTTGCGCCCTTTGCAAACGCAATACTACAGGAGAAGGAGGATCCCTCCGTCTTCCGTTTGTCCCCATCATGCACTCTTGACAAACTGGAACGCCGACGCAGAATATGATCTGTAAAAGAGGCGTGACGGGAATTACGAATTGAATCAAAACAAAGCATTCCCCCATTCGTAATTCCTGATTCGTAATTCCTAATTAAAGAGTGGGGGTGTATGAACGTCTATGCAGGCACCAGCGGCTATGCTTACAAAGAGTGGAAAGGCACGTTCTATCCCGGGGACATGTCCGGAAAACTGATGCTCCATTATTATGGGGAGAGGTTCCGGGCGGTCGAGATCAACAACACTTTCTACCGCATGCCAAAGGCGTCCGTGCTGGAAGCATGGGCCGGCGAAGTTCCCGCCGATTTCAAGTTCGCGCTCAAAGCTCCCCGGCTGATCACGCACATTCGGCGGCTCAAGGACACGGGCGATTCAGTGTCTTATCTGCTCGAAGTGGCGGGGACGCTGAAGAAGCGGTTAGGACCGTTGCTGTTTCAGTTGCCGCCGAACTTGAAGAAGGATTTGCCCCGGCTGCGCGGGTTTCTCGCTCTATTGCCGCTGCAGTGTCGCGTTGCGTTTGAATTCCGCCATCAATCATGGTTCGACGAAGAGGTTTTCGGACTGCTGAGAGATCATCAGGCGGTGATGTGTATCGCCGAAGCGGAAGGTGATTTCGAGGTCCCTTTTGTGGCGACCGGGGACTGGGGCTACCTGCGTTTGCGGCGGACCGATTATGGCGACGCGGAGCTTGGGAACTGGGCGAACCTGGTGCGGGCACAAAACTGGCGGGATGTCTACGTGTTCTTCAAACACGAGGAAGAAGGCAAAGCCCCGCAAATGGCGAATAGATTTGTAGAATTGCTTCTTCATGTTGATATTCCAGCACAGAGTGCTTAGGGCAATGGAGGGACTATGTCGAAAAGATGAGCCTAAGAAAGGGACTGAGTGCAATGAGGCAAGACCATGAGTGAGTTTCGTACCGAGACGGATAGCCTGGGGGAGGTGCAGGTGCCGGCCGGCAAGTTGTGGGGTGCGCAGACACAGCGCTCGCTCCAGCATTTCAGCATCGGTGATGACTTGATGCCGCGCGAACTGGTGGACGCGTATGCTATCTTGAAGAAAGCTGCGGCATTCGCCAATCAGGGCAGCGGCCGGCTTACAGGGCAACAAAGGGATTTGATTGCCCGGGTTTGCGACGAAATCCTCGCCGGAAAGCATCGAGATCAGTTCCCACTTCACGTCTGGATGACAGGCAGCGGCACCCAGTTCAATATGAATGTCAACGAAGTGATCTCCAACCGATGCTGCCAGATTGCCGGTACGCCTTTAGGCAGCAAATCTCCAATCCATCCGAACGATCACGTGAACATGTCGCAGTCTTCCAACGACACATTTCCCTCGGCTATGTACGTCGCAGCGGGTATTGGAACCAGGCAAAGGCTGGTGCCTTCGGTGAAGGCGTTGCGCGATTCCATTGCGGTCAAGGCAGAGTTGTGGAAAGATATCGTGAAGATAGGCCGCACCCATATGCAGGATGCGACGCCGCTGACCCTCGGCCAGGAGTGGTCAGGTTATGCCTGCATGCTCGACGAGGGACTTCGGTATATCGAGCACAGCCTTACAGGCGTCTGGAGTCTCGCCCTTGGCGGCACGGCAGTGGGAACCGGGCTCAATGCCGCGCCCGGATTTGCCGAAGATGCCGTTGCCGATATCGCATGCCAGACAGGGCTTCCATTCGTAAGCGCCGCCAACAAATTTGCCGTACAGGGTGCACACGATGCTCTCGTAATGCTCTCGGGCGGGTTGCGCAGCCTGGCCGTTTCCCTTTACAAAATTGCAAACGACATCCGCCTGTTGAGCTGCGGGCCACGGTGCGGTTTTCACGAACTGAAAATTCCGGCGAACGAACCGGGCTCTTCGATCATGCCCGGCAAGGCGAATCCGACGCAATGCGAGGCGCTGACCATGATCGCGGTGCAGGTCATGTCTAATGACGTCGCCGTGGGCTTCGGCGGGGCTTCGGGCTACCTGGAGATGAACGTCTACAAGCCCCTGATGATAGCCAACGTCATGCAGTCGGTCCGCATTCTCACAGACGGCTGCCGCAACTTCCGGACATTTCTGGTTGAAGGAACGGAACCCGACCTGAAGCAGATCGATCTCTTTGTTCAGCGGTCGCTGATGCTGGTCACGGCCCTGTCTCCGGAGATCGGCTACGATAAAGCCTCAGAAATTGTGCATTACGCAAACGACCATGATCTGACGCTAAAAGAGGCGGCGCTGGAACTCGGCTACGTCAGCGAGGCGGACTACGACAGGATCGTCGATCCCAAAAAGATGGTCCATCCGTATATGGCCGGCCAATGAATAATTAAGAATCCATCTTCGCTCTTGTCAGCCTGCAATCCCGGCCGGAGGGCTCGCATACTCCGGGCCGGTCGTTATGAAAGACCTTGCGGAGTTGGTCCGAAACGCCCTTCATAGAAAGGGATAAAACTCGGACAGCCTCCCCTGGAAGCGGAAGGAGAGAATGGAAAACGAACATAGCCAACGAATTCTGGTCGTTGATGATGAGAAACAGATGTGTTTAATGCTGCTGAAATTTCTTCAGCATGAAGGATACAAGTGCCAGAGCACCACAGAGCCGGCCGAAGCATTTGCAATCCTGGAACAAAATGATTTCGACCTGGTGATTTCAGACATAAGGATGCATGGAATGAGCGGTCTGGAGCTTCTCCGCGAATTGCGCCTGAAGCATCCCAGGGTCGATGCCATCATTATGACAGGATTTACGAGTGAGCACACCTACAGCGACATCATCGAAGCCGGTGCAGCCGATTTTATCGGAAAACCGTTCAGGTTGCCGGAATTGAAGGCTAAGATAGAAAGAGTCAACCGGGAACGAAAAATGCTGAGGGAGCTTCAAGAAACAAATACTGCCCTTGGAGTAGTCCTTAAGCGGATTGAGGGAGACAAAGAGAAGCTCAACGCCGATATTTTGTCCAATCTGCAGCAACTGATTTTCCCGTATTTAGACAAATTAAAGGGTACCCGTCTGGATGAAAAGCAGAAGGCGTACGTAAATATTCTGGACTTGAATCTTTCGAAGATAACCTCGCCGTTCATGAGGGGCCTTTCTCAAATGCGTGCAAATCTCAGCCATATGGAAATCCAAATTGCAAACCTCATCAAGGCTGGAAAGGATACCAAAGAAATAGCCGATATACTTGGAGTTTCGGTAAACACCGTCACAACCCACCGGTATCATCTGCGCACGAAACTCGGATTGAAAAGAGAGAAGGTCACTCTAAAATCACACCTCAAATCCATCGATTTTTTGGTGATGTAACATCACCAATTAGACACCTTTTTTTCAGCGTTACGCCCCTTTCAAAAAATGACGATTTAAACACAAGCAAGCTTCAAGCAGGCTTTGTATCCAAAAAAAGGCTGGGGAGGCAGCATTGCGGCAAAATGTCGCATCGAAGAAGAATATAAAAGAGTCTTTCTTTAAAACTTGCATGCAGTCTGGAGGGGACATGCCTTACATCGATATCAAAATCGTCTGGAATCGGGGAACAGTTGCGCAAAGGGCGGAACTGATCGAACGAGCTGCTAGAATGGTGGCTGATGTACTGGAAAAGGAACCTATTGTTGAATCGATAACTGTCCAAAAGGGCGGTGGCGATGACCCTGATATGGCCGAGAGCAAGTCATCCGAAGGTCCACCATCTTATGTCAATCCAGCTGATACGAATACCACTGAAGAAGCGATAATTAATAAATAATGAAAGGACTAGTGTCGGTATGCATAGCATTAATAAACTAATGGAGCAAATTGATGAAGCTACAATGAAAATCTTTAGCTTCAATGCTATTGAGCTGGCAAACGAACCACTCACCAATGTTGTTGAAGCGGTTTGGGGTAACCCAACCGACAAAAATCAGCCTACGTCCGCTCAACGGCAAATCGGTCACATCATACGCCCCATGATTCGGAAAATTCAGGATGCTCTTGAAACAGAGGATCTGACCGGAGCTAAGAATTGTGTAATAGATTATCTAATCAAAAGATTGGTAGTTTCGGAAATTGTCTTCATGATCAAGTGTTATGAACTTAATCTGATAACCGGTGCACAATCTAAACCGAATGATACCTATAATTTAGTTGATACTCAAGTAGCTGGACATGCCTGATTTCATTTCGATGAGTTTTTGGTGATGCAGCATCACTAATTATATGATTTTTTTTAAGCTTCATGTCCTCGTCAAAAAATGACGATTTAAATACACACAGGTTAGTATCAAAAATTTATGGAAGCTTGGATTCAGGGGAGGAAGACCATGTCGTTGAGTGAACTGAAATTGAGGACAAAACTTTTGTTGGGTTTCGGATTGATCGTTGTGTTGATGGCCATAGTGACGTTTATTGGCACAAGCCGCATGGGCGTTCTCAATGACAGGATGAACGGGATTGTTGAGGTTAGAATGCCTCAGTTGGTCATGCTTTATGATATTATCAAAGACTATGATGTCGTTGCTCGAGGGGTAAGGAATATTGCTCTCACTACCGATGAGGGTGTCAAACAGAAGCAGAAGGAGAGTTTTGCCGGAGCTAAGACCGATCTGACGAATACCCTTAACAAACTTGAAAAGACATTGCAGACTGACAAAGCCAGGGAATTGTTTGCAGGGGTAAAGGAAAATGTGACCGCAGTTGTGCAAGTGTCGGAAAAAGCCGAAGCCCTGGGCTTGGCGAATAAGAACCAGGAGGCGGCCGATGTTGTTATTCATGAAGTTCTCGCGCCTCAAAGCAAGATGCTGCAACTACTGCAATCTTTCTCGGATTATGAACAGGAACTGGCCCATAAGGAAGGTGAAGCATCCGCACAGGCCGCTTCCGGCGGAAAAACACTGTTGCTCTGCCTTGGGGCCGCAGCATCCGTACTGGGGCTCCTGGTCGCCTTTTTCATCACTCGAAGCGTTACCGGAACGATCGGCCGTGTGGTTGAGGGCTTGACAGAAGGCGCCGACCAGGTGGCTTCGGCTTCTGCCCAGGTTTCCTCCGCCAGCCAGGAACTTGCCGAAGGAGCATCCGAGCAGGCGGCATCTATCGAGGAAACCTCCTCTTCTTTGGAAGAGATGGCTTCCATGACAAAGCAGAACGCCGCAAACGCCAATCAGGCCAATGCTCTGATGAACAAGACCAGGCAGGTTGTCGAGCAAGCCAACGGGTCGATGACGCACCTGATCGCTTCCATGGATGAGATCTCAAAAGCCAGTGAGGCGACCTCAAAGATCATCAGGACCATTGACGAAATCGCCTTTCAAACGAACCTGCTGGCGCTCAATGCAGCGGTTGAAGCCGCCAGGGCCGGTGAAGCCGGAGCGGGATTTGCCGTTGTTGCCGATGAGGTAAGAAATTTGGCGATGAGAGCTGCCGAGGCGGCAAAAAATACTGCCGATCTGATCGAAGGCACAGTCAAAAAAATAAAGGAAGGTTCTGAAGTTGTCCAGAAGACTAACGCCGAATTCTCAGAGGTACAAACCAGCTCCGCCAGGATGGGAGAATTGGTGGGGGAGATCTCGGCGGCATCCGGTGAGCAGGCTCAAGGGATTGAACAAATCAGTAAAGCCGTGAACGAAATGGAGAATGTGATTCAGCGCAATTGCTCGAATGCCGAGGAATCCGCCTCCGCCTCGGAGGAAATGAGCGCTCAGGCAGAGCAAATGAAGCAATTTGTGGCCGAACTGGCAACCCTGGTAGGAGACGCCCATGGACATTCAACCGTCGAAGGCGCTGCGGCATTGCAGAAAGTGGCCGCATCGAAGAAGGCTGCAAAAGGGCCGAAGATGTTTGCAGGACACGAAAATAATGCAAATGGCCATCTCAGGGCGGGCAATGGAAAGGCTTCGGTCACTCTCGGTAAACGCAATTCGGGCCTGGAGCAGGTTATTCCTTTCGATGATGCGGGAGTCTCGGATTTTTGATCTCGGGACCTAAAAACTCCATGACGTCCTGATTGAATCGTTCTGATGCTTCGATAGGGAGCAGGTGCCCGACGTTTGTGTAGGTAAGGAGTTTTGCGCCTCTGATCATAGCGCCAAGATAGAGGCCGTTCCCATACGGGACGAGTGGATCGGCAGCTCCGTGAACAACAAGTGTTGGCAGGGAGATTCCTCGTATGCGGTCGCCTATGCCGGGCCACGTCATTATTGCGCCGAGTTGCCGCTGGTAGGAAGAAAACGACATCGGTTTGGATTTGGAATTCAGCACCACCTTATCGAGGTCTTCGGGGTGGGAATTCATGTAGCCCGGTGCCGCAATGCATGGATAGACACGGCGTAAGTTTGTTTCAAGATCTTCTTTCTCCCGGGGCATGAGCAAGGCGCCCACTTCCGGTGCAGGCGGGATATTTGCCGCCCCGCCGGCCGAGGTAGCGACCAGGATCAATTTGCCGACCAATCCCGGATGCCGCAGGCTTAACTCCAAAGCGATGAAACCACCCATCGACCAGCCCATCACGTGTGTTTGTCCGCACTTGAGATTTCGGATCAGGCCTGCCGCATCATCAGCCATGTCGGCGATGGTGTATGGCCCTGTGCCAGGGGCACTATCGCCCCCGTCGCGATTGTCCATGTTGATCAGGCGATACTTTCGGGAGATCATTTCAATCTGCTTCCACCAGCCAAACCGGGAAGTGCCCAGCCCGGGGATGAGCAGGAGCGGATGACCGTCGCCGAAATCGTCATAGAAAATACTGTGCAATCCAACTTTTTCTATAGGCATATGTTCTCCGTCAATCAGTTTATCACTTTTGTTTTTCTTGCCGCCTTTGCGTGAGAACAGTCTTGTCCTCTATTGAATCTCCAGGGTTACCTCCCTATAGTACCATAAACTCGAACGATTTCATCACGGAGGAGTCCTATGGACATTGGTGTGCCGCGCGAGCGGCGAAGTTACGAGAGCCGTGTCGGGCTGACGCCCGCCGGCGTCGAACTGTTGACGGCAGATGGACACAACTGCTACGTGGAATCGGGTGCGGGTCTGGGTGCCGGTTTTGCCGATCTGGACTACCAAAAGGCCGGTGGGAGCACAGTATATTCCGGTGAGGAAGTGTACGGCCGGGGTGAACTCATGCTCAAGGTCACCAGACCGACCGGGGAAGAGTTCGAGTGGGTCCGGGAAGGTCAGATCCTGATGGGCTTCGCTCACCTGGCAGCCGCCCGGCGCGGCAAAGTGGAACTACTGCTCAAAAGGCGTGTTACCACGATCGCCTACGAAACGGTCGAAAACGATGACGGCAGCTTGCCGATCCTTGCTGCCATGAGCCTGATTGCCGGCCGCATGAGCCCGCACGTAGCTGCTACACTGCTCCAAAATGATCGTGGGGGTAAAGGCGTACTGCTGGGGGGTGTGCCCGGCGTGCCGTCGGCCGAAGTAGTGATTCTGGGCACTGGAACCTTGGGCACTCATGCTGCGCGCGCGTTTCTGGGGGCTGGTGCGCGGGTGGTTGTTCTGGGCCGCGAAATGGCAAGCCTCCAGCGCCTGGACGATATGTTTGCAGGCCGCCTGACAACGATGGTCACCCATGCCTTCAACATCCGGAAAGTAGTCACATTTGCCGATGTGCTGGTGGGTGCGGTCCTTGTGCCTGGTGCGCGTGCGCCGGTCCTGGTCACACGAGAGATGGTCGCTTCGATGAAGCCGCGCTCGCTCATCATGGATCTGTCCATTGACCAGGGAGGCTGTGTGGAAACCTCCCGGCCTACCACGCACGGCTCGCCCACTTATGTGGAGGAAAATGTAATCCACTATTGTGTGCCGAACATGGCGGGCGTCGTGGGCCGCACCGCTACGCATGTGCTGGGTAACGCCACCTGGCCGTTTGTGCAGCAAATCGTACGCAACGGTCTGGATGGCGCACTCGAGGCCAACCCGGCCCTGGCTCGCGGTGTTGCCACATACGGTGGGAACATCGCCAATCAGGCCCTGGCCGAGGCGATGCGAGCGTGGTCCGAGTAACGACTGAAACAGGCTGAAGCATACAATTTTAGATTTTAGATTTTGGATTTTAGATTTTCAAAACTTGCCCCGGTAGAGTCTCTGGGCGAGGGGGGGCGGCAATCTGCAATCAGCAATCTGCAATCTGAAATCAAGGAAACGCTATGAGCGGATGGATGCAAATTTATCAAAACAAGGTCACTACGGCTGAAAAGGCTGTCCGAGCCATCGAGTCCGGGATGCGCCTGTTCCTTACGGGCAATTGCTCCGTGCCGCAGCGAGTGATGAGCGCGTTGGTCGAGTATGCGCCGGCCTTTGAAAAGCCGGTTGAGATAGTCCAGGTGCTCACTATCGGAAGCGCAGACTATGTCGCTCCGGGCATGGAAAAGTATATTCACGTGAACACGACCTTCATCAGCGCCGATGTGCGCCACGCCGTCAACGAAGGCCGGGCGGATTTCACGCCCTGTTTTCTTTCCGAGATCCCGGGACTCTTCCGCAACGGCATTCTGCCCCTGGACGTGGCGCTCATCCATGTGAGCCCGCCGGACGAACACGGATTTTGCAGCTTCGGTGTCGAAGTCGGCGCGACCAAGACGGCCGCCGCGATGGCCGGGATCGTCATTGCCGAAGTCAACGACCGGATGCCGCGCACATTGGGCGATAGTTTTATCCACGTCTCCAAGCTTACTCACATCGTCCCTGTGTCGTACCCGGTGACCGAGCACCGCATGGGCGAAATCACCGAATTGGAAAGAAAGATCGGCGGCTATTGCGCTGCGCTGATCGAAGACGGCTCGACCATGCAAATGGGCATCGGCGGTATCCCGGATGCGGTGCTGACGTTCCTTGAGACCAAGAGGGATCTTGGAATCCATACGGAGCTGTTTTCCGACGGCGTGATCGACCTGGTCGAGCGCGGCATCATCAACGGCGAACGTAAAACGCTGCACCCGGGCAAAATCGTTGCCGGCTTTATGCTCGGCACGCAGCGGTTGTACGATTTCGTCGACGACAATCCCATAATAGAGCTTCACCCGACCGAGTACGTCAACGACCCATTCCTGATCGCGCAAAATGACCGCATGGTCGCTATCAACTCGGCCATCGAAATAGACCTCACCGGCCAGGTTTGTGCGGACTCGATTGGTCCCAGGTTGTATAGCGGCGTTGGTGGACAGGTGGACTTTATCTATGGCGCAAGCCGCTCTAAAGGCGGTAAACCGATAATAGGCATGCCCAGCACGGCCGAGATCAAAGGCCAACCTGCGAGCAAGATCGTACCGATGCTCAAGCAGGGCGCGGGCGTGGTGACCACGCGCAACCACGTCAGATATGTAGTCACCGAATACGGCATCGCCGACCTATACGGCAAGACGATCCGCCAGCGGGCACGAGCCCTGATCGATGTGGCCCACCCCCGGTTCCGCGAAGAGCTGGAAAAAGCGGCCCACGAACTGAAGTATTTGTAATGACAAGTGAAGGGGCTTGATAAACGGATCAGGGCCTCAGGTTCCCACTTTTGCCTTGTAGGCGCTGAAGACCGCTGCTCCGGAGGCATAAAAGGCGTCCTTGCCGACCAGACCGGTTATCCCCGATCGTTCCAGTTGGGCGTAAACCTCATCGGAGACCTCGAAAAATATCAGCCTTACGCCCTGTTCCCTGAGGAGAGCGTAGAGGGAGCGCAAAGTTTCGGCCGCTGTGTAGTCGATGTCATCGACGGCGCCGGCGCCGATACAGAACCAGAGCAGGGGCGGTTCCGCCTCTTTGGCCAGCCTGCTGACCTCCTCGAACATCTGTTCGGCATTGGCATAATACATGCTGTGATTGAACCGGTAAGCCAGCAGCCCCGGGAGCAATTGGCCCCGGGTTGTCACCGGCGCGGTCTTCCAGCCTTCAGGTTGGGCCTCTACGATCAACGCGTTTTTCGGCCGGTAGCCGTGCCGGGTGTGACTCACCAGTGACAGGAACATAGCCAGCAGGATACCCTGTTCCACCCCCACGAGGACTACGGTGGCAGCCGTTATGAGGGCCACCCCGAACTCTGCCGGCCGCTCGCGAAATATCTGCCGCATCCCCGCTGCGTCAACCAAATCCAGGCCGATCAGGAAAACGATGGTGGAAAGCACCGCGTCGGGCATGAACTCCAATGGCCTGGTCAGGAACAGGAGCACCAGGAGGACAATAACGCTGGTAGTGATTTGCGCCAACTGGCTGTGGCCCCCTGCACCGGCCACCATCTCAGTCTTGGTGGGGCTGCCGTTGACCACAAATGTACCGGTTAGCCCTGCGCCCACGTTGGCAAGGCTGAGCCCCACCAGGTCAACGTTCTCGCTAAAGCGTTCGTTGTAACGGGCGGCATAGGCTCTCGACGTAGCGGCGCTCTGGGCCAGGATTACCACGAATATGGAGAAGGCTGTCGGCAGGAGCTTCATGATGAGGCTGACGCTGAGGTCCGCGTGAGGCAAGCTCACCGTCGGAATGCCGCCGGGAACCGGGCCGAGGATGGTGATTCCGTAGGCTTTCAGGTTGATCGCCCAACTCACGGTGATGGCGCCGATGACCGCGATGAGAGGGCCGGGGAGTTTCCCGGATACTTTGCGGGAGCCGAGAATGATGATGAGAACGGCCACGGTCATCATCAGGGTGGACAAGTTCGACTCTTCGAGATGCCGAACATCGTAGATCAATCCAGCAAGGGCGCCGTGCCCGCCCCTGGGCAATCCCAGCATGCCACCCATTTCACCGCAGGCGACCTGGACGCCCACGCCCGTCAGAAAGCCGATGAGAACGGTGCGGGACAGGAAATTCGCCAGGAACCCCAGGCGAATCAGGCGGGCGATGATAAGCATCACCGCGGCAATGCAAGCCAACAAGCCGCACAGGGCTACGTATTCGGCCGAGCCCGAGGCGGCCAGGCCGGCAAGACCACCGGCCAGAATGGCCGCTGTGGCTGAGTCGGCTCCCACCACCAGGCGCCGGGACGAACCGAAGATTGCAAACAGGACCATGGGGATGAGCATGGTGTAGAGGCCGGTGATCACCGGGGTTCCGGCGATCCTGGTGTAGCCCATGACCTCGGGGATGGCCAGGGCAGCCAGGGTCAAGCCCGCCAGGATGTCGGCGGGAATCATGGACCGATCGACGGGCAGGATTCCCTGGAACATTGCAAACCGCAGGCCTTGGGCCTCGATCCGGGACGTGCCTGTCTTTGTCATCGTCTCGGCTCCTCTCCCGTCTATTCTCGCTCTTTAGGTAAAAACCTGTGTGGAGGTGGTCAATAGCGTAAAAATCTTAGGCAAATTCACTTGAATATACGCCGGGAGAGGGGAGCATGCAAGAAATGGCCATTCTTTGCCCAATGGCTTACCGGCGCATGGAAATCTCTTGCCTGTTGAATACTGTATACAGTATACTTTTTTCGGTTCCGCTCGTTGTGTCTGACATGCGGCTGGAGCTTGACTTTAGCGAAGAAGCGAAACAACGAAAAAGCGAAACAGAAGGGAATAAATGGAGCACTTCAAAGAGCTCGTCGTGTTATCCCTCGAACAGGCGACAGTCCTGCCCTATCTCACCTTCCGCCTGGCCCAGGACGGCATGCAGGTGATTCGCCTGGAACACCCGCTCTTTGGTGATCCGAACCGTCTCGTTGGCGCCAACGTGCTTGGCGAGGAGCGAATGAACGCCTATTTTCTGTGCATCAATGCCGGCAAAAAGGCGCTCACCCTGAACCTTGCGCTGCCCGAAGGGCAGAAGATGCTGCACGCGCTCCTTCGTGATCTCAAGGTGGATATTTTTGCCACCAACCAATTGCCTAAAAACTACAAAAAGCTGGGCATCGATTATGCTTCTTTGAAAGGCGTTAAGCCGGACATAATCTGGCTCGGGGTGACAGGCTTCGAGCCGGAGAGCAACGAGGCCGCATATGACCCGATCCTGCAGGCCCGGTCGGGGCTGATGGCCCTCACCGGTGAGGCGCAGGGAGCCCCCCAGGTGCTGGGCATTCCGCTTCCGGATATGGGAGCCGGCGAACATGCCTACGGACTCCTGATGAAGGCGCTCTACCGGCGGGAACGAACGGGAGAAGGCGACTGTATCCAACTTTCCATGTTCGAGTCGTGCGTATCCTGGCTTACGGTGCCTATTACGCTTTTCACCAGTTTCGGCCAGGAAATGACCCGCCGCGGCAATACCCATGAATTCTTCTGTCCCGTCTCGGTCTACGAAACACTCGACGGCTATGTCTACCTGGCCGTGGGAAACGATCGGCAATGGAAATCGATAGTCGCCCTGGAGCCATTCAGCTTTCTGGATAAAGAGGAATACGAAAAGAATGCAGGACGCATTCGCGACGTGCAGAACCTGAATAACGCCATCAATGCGATAACTCGGCAGTTCACCTCAAAACTACTCCTCGAAATCTTCCGCTCCATCTCAGTTCCTATCAGCGAAATCAAGACCATACCCGAAGTGGTTGCCGACCCGAGAGTAGAACGGAAACTCCTTTTCGCTCGCGATCCCCGCACCGGAACCACCATCACCCTTGCACCGCCGCCTTTCATGACCCCGTTTCTGGAAAAGAGCAATCGTGAACTCTCCTTTCCGCCCCGATTCGAAGAACACAACAATGAGATCTACGGAAAGGTGCTGGGGTATTCCGGGGATTACCTCAAACAGCTCAAGGAAACCAACGTGATTTGAGGGTGCAGATCGAACCGGTTCGAGATGCGTTTTACCCGCTTTTAAAATAGGTCCAAAAGGTCAAAACATGAGAGCAGTGCCCATGGACATCATTGTTCTGGTAAAGCAAGTCCCCGATACCACTGAGGTCAAACTGGACGCCAAAACCGGCAGCATGTTGCGGGAAGGGGTCAACAGTGTGATGAATCCGGATGACCGCCATGCACTGGAGGCGGCTATCCATCTCAAAGAGTCCCTGGGAGGGAAGGTAATCGCCCTGTCCATGGGGCCGGTTCAAGCCATCGACGTCATTTCGGAGGCGATCGGCATGGGCGCCGACGAAGGGATTCTGGTCAGCGACCGGGCGTTTGCCGGCGCCGACAGCTTTGCCACATCTGCGACCCTGGGGAAAGCAATTGCCAAAATTGGCAAATACGATCTCATCATCTGCGGACGGCAGGCCATAGACGGGGATACCGCCCAGATCGGCCCACAGGTGGCTGAGTATCTCAAATTGCCCCAGGTCACTTATGTCTTTGACATCGAAGCCATCGAGGCCGGCGCCGTGTTGGTAAAAAGACGCCTGGAGAATGGCTACGAAAGGGTGGAGTCCACCCTGCCGGCAGTACTGACGGTGATCGGGGAGATGAATCGGCCGCGTTATCCGATGGTGGGCAGATTGATCGATGCCTGCAGAAAACATGCCCGAATCCAGGTCTGGAATGCAGCGGACATTGGGGTTCAGACCCGCGACGTGGGGTTGGCGGGATCTCTTACCCAAGTCATCAAAACCTTCGCCCCCAAGGGCAAGCGGCAGGCAGAGATGCTGGAAGGCGACACCAGAACGGTGGTGCGGACACTTCTGGACAGGATGAGGGAAAACCGGCTGATCTCGCCCGGGGAGGTAACCCATGACTGTCTGGGTTGAAGCGGATCTTTGCAACGGATGTAAACGCTGTCTCAAGGCATGTCCTTACGGGGCGCTGGAGTTCGGGCAGCAGGGGGTAGGAGTGCAGGAGCGCTGCACTTCCTGCGGCGCCTGCCTGGAGGTGTGTCCGCAAGGCGCCCTGCAATCGGACGTGCGGCCGCGGACCGCACCTGATTTTAGCGACAGAAAAGGCATCTGGATCTTTGCCGAACAGCGGGAGGGCAAACTGGCCCCGGTGGCGCTGGAACTGCTCGGCAAGGCGCATCAATTGGCGAGCGGGCTGAACCAGGAGGTCTGCGCCCTGGTCCTGGGCGACAGGGTGTCCCACCTCACCGAGACCCTCATCCGGCATGGAGCGGAAACGGTTTACGTGGCCGAACACGAAGCCCTGAAGGACTACCGGACTCAAGTCTACGCCGATATCCTTGAGGGTTTGATGAACCAATATCGTCCCAATATTCTGCTCATGGGCGCCACCCACATCGGCCGTGACCTGGCGCCTCGAGTCTCCCGCCGCATCGGGGCGGGCCTCACGGCGGACTGCACTGAGCTGAGCATCGACCCTGATGAGGGAATCCTGCTGCAAACCAGGCCTGCTTTCGGCGGAAACATAATGGCGACCATTGCCAGCCGTTACTCCCGCCCCCAGATGGCTACGGTGCGGCCGGGGGTCATGGAAGCCATCGAACGGCCAGGCAACAGGGGCCGCGAGATTACAGTGGCTGTTTCGGTCCAGGAGCAGCAAATAGGCACAAGGGTCCTGGAGATCGTGCGGGAAAAAAAAGAGGTGATAAGGCTTTGCGAGGCGAAGGTGATCGTGGCCGGCGGCAGGGGTGTGGGTGATGCCGGGGGGTTCAAGGTGCTCGAAGAACTGGCGGAAACCGTCAACGGGACGGTGGCCGGGACCCGGGTAGCGGTCGAGGAAGGCTGGATTCCGGTTGACCGTCAGGTGGGCCAGACGGGGCAGTCGGTGCGCCCCGAACTCTACATTGCCTGCGGTATTTCGGGAGCGATTCAGCACCGGGCGGGGATGTTGAATTCCCGCTATGTGATCGCAATCAACAAGGACCCGCGTGCTCCCATCTTTCAGGTTTGCGACTGGGGCATTCTGGGGGACCTTCACGACGTGGTTCCGGAACTCGTGAGGCAGCTCAAGAAAGGAATTGAGACACAGATGGACACAGATGAACACAGATAAAGAAAGTCATTCTGCAAGGAACGTGGCACGGACCTCTATAAATTCGCCCTCTTCTATCCGTGTCCATCTGTGTCCATCCGTGTCTAAGAGGTTTTGGCTGTTGCGGAGGAAGTTATGATCAGGTCAAGCGCCGAACACTTAATCAGGGACTGCACGGCCAGATTCGTGGACAACGAACTGATCCCGCGGGCGCAGGAGATCGACGAGAAGGGCGAGTTCCCGAGGGACCTGTTCGAGCAGCTGGGCCGCATGGGAGTGTTCGAGGTCCGGTATCCGAAAGAAAAGGGCGGAGCAGGCGGCAACTCGACCCTGTTCTGCATTATCTGTGAAGAACTGGCGCGCGGTTTGATGAGCATGGCGGCTATCTCGGCCATGCAATCGCTCATGGGAACGAATTTTTTGTTTCATTACGGTACTGACGAGCTGAGAGAGAAGTATTTCTATCCGGCAATGAGAGGTGAAAAAGTTGCCTGTTTCTGCCTCACCGAACCCGAGGCGGGATCGGATCTCGGCAATGTAACCACCTCGGCGGCTCGAACCGCGGACGGCTATGTTATCAACGGGATGAAGACCTGGGTCACCAGCGGACCGGTTGCCGATTTCTACACGGTCCTGTGCCAGACCGATCCTGAGAAGAAATTCAAGGGGCTCAATTTTTTCTTTGTCCCTAGAGATACGCCGGGTCTGTCATGCGGCAAACCTTTCGATCTGCTGGGAACCAGGAGCACGAAAATTTGCGAGGTTGCCTTCAGGGACTGCTTCATCCCGCCGGATCACCTGCTCGGCCAGGAAGGCAACGGGATGAATAACCTGCTCTCGATTCTGGCGGAGATTCGAACCATGACCGCTTCCCTGGCGATCGGACTGCAACGGGCGGCGCTGCACGACTGCATCCGTTATGCTCACGAGCGTGCCCAGTTCGGCAGAACAATCAGTAACTACCAACTGATTCAGGAAAAAATAGCCAACATGGCCACCGATCTGGAAGCTTCCCGCCTGTTGACCTACAAGGCTGCCCGCATGATAGACGACAATCTTCCGTGTCTTACGGAGTCTTCCATGGCCAAGTATTTTTCCACGGAAGCGGCTTGCCGGGCGGCCGACCATGCGACCCGCATCTTCGGGGCCTACGGCTATTCTATGGAATATTCCCCGCAAAGATATTATCGGGACAACCGATTTTTGCTCTACGGCGGTGGAACGCACGAAATTCTTCAGACCAATATTGCGAAATGGGTGGGACTTTAAGCAATGAGCCGGCAATCCACAACTAAAGTTGGCGATCTCAAAGGGTTTACATCAGTGCCTCGTAGGAAGTCTCTGGGCCAAATCGCCTATGAGAAGCTAAAACAGGCCGTCATGAAGGGTGATTTCCCTCCGGCCAGCCACGTGGTGGAGAACCGGGTCGCGGACGCCCTCGGCATCAGTCGTACACCTGTGCGGGAAGCCATTCACAAATTAGAACGAGAGGGTTTGCTCAAGAGCTTTCCCGGAGGCGGCTATTTCGTCGTCGGACTGACCCGCCAGGACATCGAGGAGACCTTCGGCATTCGCAGCGTTCTGGAGAGCTACGCCGCGCGGCTGGGCACTGTGCAACATAAGGGAGAGGACCTCCATCCGTTGGAAGAGAAGATCCGGGAATACCAGAAATGCCTCGACGAGGGCCTATTGGAGGAATTGACGCGAATCAATACGGAGTTTCACGATCTCCTCTATGCTTTGAGTCGAAGTCCGAAGCTGATCAAAATGATCAACGATCTGCGAGACCCGGTATACCGCTTTCGCAAGATCCTCCTGAGAGTGGAGGAGATGGCCAGGCGCAGCAATGAAGATCACGTTTTGATGATGGCCTATATTCGAAAACGGGATACCGAGGGGGTCGAAAAGCTGGTTCGCGAACACATCCTGAGAGGGCGGGAGGTTGTTTTTCGCCACTTCGATCTCCAGCAGGAAGAGACACTGTAAGTTGCTTGGAAGCAATAAGAGGAGGCAATCGCCATGGCGGAGAGGAAAATACGTGTTCTTTTGGCCAAACCTGGTCTGGACGGCCATGACCGAGGGGCCAAGGTTGTGGCGCATGCCTTGAGAGACGCGGGTATGGAGGTGATCTATACCGGTTTGCATCAAACGATACAGAGCATCGTCAACCAGGCGATTCAGGAAGATGTGGACGTGATAGGTCTTTCGATCATGTCCGGCGCCCATATCCCCATCAGCCGAAAACTGATGCAACTGGTCAAAGCGGAAGGCCTCGACGATAAGCTGGTGGTGGTTGGGGGCGTGGTGCCTAGCCAGGACGTTGCGGCTATGAAAGAACTGGGTGTAGGAGGGATCTTCCCGGGGGGAAGCACGTTCGATGAGATCACGGAGTTCATCAAGAGATCAGTTGAAGAGAAGAGGTCATCATGGGAGTAGCTACCTATATAAAGACCGAAAAGGATGCCATCACGAAAGTCGTGCTCCAATCCGGCATTGAAATCAAGCCTGTTTACACACCGGCAGATCTTGAGCAGACGGGCTTTTCTTACGAACAGGATCTGGGTGATCCTGGAGAATTTCCGTTCACCCGCAGCATACACCCACTGGGATACCGCAGCCGCAACTGGACAACCCGCCAGTACACCGGGTTCGGCACCCCCGAGCAGACCAATGAACGATTCAAACTCATGATATCCCATGGTCAAACCGGGTTAAACGTCGCCTTCGATCTGCCGACGCAGATGGGATACGACTCCGATGACCCCATGGCCGAAGGAGAAGTGGGTCGGGTGGGAATGGCTGTGGACTCTTTGCAGGATTTTGAGATCGCCTTCAAGGACATTCCATTGGACCGGATCGGCACCGGCCTGACCATCAATGCCGTGGCCTGCGTTATGCTCGCCATGTATCAGGCGGTGGCGGAAAAATTCGGCTTCCGGAAGACGGAAATATCGGCCACCCCCCAAAACGATATCCTCAAAGAGATGGTGGGCAGGGGGGCCTGGATCTATCCGGTGGAACCCGCTGTCCGCCTGATCGGGGATACGATTGAATACGCCATGAAAGAATTGCCCCGCTGCAATCCGGTTTCGGTGTGCGGGTACCATATCAGGGAATCGGGCTGTACGCCGGCGCAGGAGATATCCTACGCCTTCGAGATCGCCTTCGCATATATCGAAAACGTGGTGGCCCGCGGCTACAGGGCAGAGGAATTCGTCGGCGGGTTTTCCTTCAATCTGAATGTCTACGGCAACCTTTGGGAAACTGTGGCAAAGTTTCGTGCCGCCCGCAAATTGTGGGCAAAGCTCTTAAGGGAGCGCTACGATGTTAAGGACAAAAAGGCTCTGTTTCTGAGGGGCATTTTTGGCGGCGGCGGTTCCGGCCTGACAAAGCAGCAGCCGGAAAACAATATCATGCGCGGGGCTTATTACGCTTTGGCGGCCGCTCTGTCAGGGGCACAGACCACAGCCCTCTGTTCTATGGACGAGGCCTACACCATTCCCACCGAGAGGGCGGCACTGCTGTCTTTGCGGACCTTCCAAATTTTGATGGACGAAATCGGCCTGCGGGATACAGTCGATCCGCTGGCGGGTTCATACTTCATTGAAACCCTCACAAAACAGATGGAAGAAAAAATTCTGGAAGAGATGGACAAGGTGGAAAAAATGGGAGGCATGGTTAAGGCGGTCTCCTCGGGTTCAGTCCAGGCAGAGGTGGCCAGGCAGGCCTATGAATGGGAAAAGAAACTGCAGCAAGGTGTCGTGACCAAGGTCGGGGTAAACAAATATACCGAGGGGGTGGATATGGAAGTGGAACTCCACCGGCACAATGAAGAATGGGCCCAACGTCAGATAGAACGGCTGCACGAGTTGCGCAAAAACAGAGATGCCAAAGCCGTCAAAGAGGCTCTCAGGGCAGTGGAGAAAGCGACCAGGGAAAAGACCAACGTGATGCCCCCTTTGGTTGAAGCTTGCAAGAGTTACGCGACCATAGGCGAGATGGCCAATGTTTTCCGTGAGGTTTTCGGGGAGTACGTAGAGCCGGGCTTATTTTAGGACTGAGGACTGAGGACTGAGTAAAACGGGACTGGGTAAGCACGTAGAGACAGCATCGGTTATTACACAAGTAAGGGTGCGATAAATTATGACACGTCGTTTCATGCCGAAGTGCAAAACGGTCGAGGAATTGCGGGATCTGCAATTGAAAGGTCTGCAGTGGACGGTGAACCATGCCTACCAGGGGTCGGCCTTTTATCGAAAGAAATTGGCAGACGCCGGCTTCAAGCCGGCGGACATTCAGTCGCTGGAGGACCTGCAGCATCTGCCCTTTACCACAGCCGAGGATATGCAGGGAGGTTATCCCTTTCCCCTTGTCAGCGTGCCCCTCGATAAGATCGTGCGGATACATGCTTCCTCCGGAACAACCGGTAAGAGAAAGGTCCTCTGCTATACCCGGAAGGATATCGATGACTGGTCGCACTTTTTCGCCCGCTGTTACGAGATGGCTCAGCTCACGGCGGAAGATCGGGTCCAGATTGCGGTGGGCTATGGGGTGTGGACCGCCGGCATCAGCTTTCAAATGGGCTGTGAAAAGTACGGCGCCATGGCCATCCCTGCCGGACCCGGCAACATCGATATGCAATGCCAGTTTTTGGTGGATTTTCAGAGCACGGTAGTGTGTTGCACCGCTTCAATGGGTCTGGTTCTGGCCGAAGAGGTCAACCGGCGTGGTCTCAGAGAGCGGATCAATGTGAAGAAGATGATCTTTGGCTCCGAACGGTCCAGTGAAGCCATGCGGGCCCGCATGCAGGAACTGCTCGGCCTCGAGCACATGTTCGACATACCAGGCATGACGGAGCTCTACGGTCCGGGGACAGGTCTGGATTGTATTTATCACACAGGGATCCATTACTGGGCGGACTATTACATCCTCGAGACGATTGATCCCGAGACGCTGCAGCCGGTACCTGAGGGAGAAATCGGCGAGATGGTGGTGACCACTTTAAAGAAAGAGGGCGTTCCATTGATCCGCTACAGGACCCGCGATCTAACGCGGTTGCTTTCCGGAGACTGCCCCTGTGGGTCCATCTTGCCCAGACATGACCGTCTGCTGGGACGATCGGATGACATGATCGTCTTTCGCGGCGTCAATATCTACCCGCGCCAGATCGACCACGTCCTTTGCGGCTCGGAAGGGATCAGTTGTGAATATCAGATTGTTTTGGAGAGAAGAAGCGACGGGCGGGAATACATGATTCTCAAGGTTGAAAGGGACCAGATGGTGGATGCCAGCCGAAACGAGGCCTTGAGCCAAAGAATTGCCCGCGAGATCAAGACGCAGATCCTGGTGAGCGCGGATGTGCAAATCCTGGATTATGGCTCTTTGCCGCGCTCGGAGCGTAAGACTGAACGCGTCATCGATAAGAGGAATTGAGCCGCTCACGCTTAACTGCATAAGGGTCTTTTCAGGAGCCCCTATGAAAAAATTCGATTATTATAAGCCCCAAACCAGCGGCGAGGCCTTCAAGCTTATGGAAAAGCATAAAGGTTGCGCCAGGTATATTGCGGGGGGTACCGATATCCTCGTGCGCATCAAACATGGGGTGATGCGGCCCGATGCCCTGGTATCCCTGACGGGGATCGGAGAACTGAGAGGCATACAGCACAATAAAGGGGTGACCCTTGGCAGTATGACCCTCATTCGGGAACTGGAAAGGGACCCTGTTCTTGCCAGGGAGTATCCGGTTCTGGCTCAGGCTGCCGGTGTCCTGGCAAGTCCTCAAATCCGCAACGTCGCCACCTTGGGGGGCAACCTCGGCAATGCCGCGCCTTCCGCCGACTGCGCGCCGCCGCTGATGGTGCTCGATGCCCTGTTGACCATAGAAGGACCCGGCTCGAAAAGAGAGGTCCCGATTGACGGTTTTTTTCTGGGCCCCGGCCGGACTTGTTGCGATTCCCTGGAAATCCTCACCCGGATCAGTATTCCTCCTCCGGCGGACAAGACCGGCATGGCCTTTCTCAAGGTGGGACGCGTCAGCCAGGATATTGCGGTCATAAACGCTGCGGCGCTGCTGGTTATGGAAAAGGGCGTGTGCCGAAAATGCCGTCTTGCAGTGGGCGCGGTAGCCCCGGTTCCACTTCGGCTGAAGGGAATTGAAACGGTGATCGAGGGCCAGGAAATCTGTGACGAACTTTTGGACCGGGTGGGCAAAATGGTTGAGCAGGAAGTAAGTCCCATCACCGACATAAGGTCGACGGAAGAGTACCGCCGGGTGGTCACAGGGGTGATGGTCAGGCGCGCCATTCGGCAGGCTTTGCAAAATGTTTGTTGAAAGAGTCCAGTGGAGGATGCCGGGAGAGACCAGGGATCTGGGTGGGTGGGGTCAGGTCCTGCGGTAGAGGGAGAATTTTTGATGAAGAAGACGGTTTATTTTACTTTGAACGGCCATGCTGTTGCGGTGGAAGTGCACTCTCACCAGATGCTGCTCCGGGTCCTGCGGGATACTCTACGCCTGACAGGCACCAAGTACGGTTGCGAGGAGGGGGAATGCGGCGCTTGTACGGTACTGGTCGATGGGGCCAGCGTCGATTCCTGCCTGTATCCCGCTTTCGAAGTCGAAGGTAAAAAGGTGATCACCATCGAAGGACTGTTGGGCGAAGGCAACCAATTCCATCCTCTACAGAAGTCTTTTGTGGAAAACGGAGGGATTCAATGCGGGTTTTGCACGCCGGGAATGATTCTCTCAGCTAAAGCGCTGCTGGACGAAAACCCGCATCCGAGCCGGGAGGAGATCCAGCAGGGGATATCCGGCAATTTGTGTCGCTGCACCGGCTACGTCCAGATTGTTGAGAGTATCAAGAAGGCGATTGAACGAGAGTAGACGGGAAACCTGTTGAGTTCAAGGAGGTCTTATGGAGCAAACAGTGGTTGACCCAACATTGTCATGGATTGTCTGGGGGCTTGTGATGGCCGGCACCTTTGTCATGACTTTGGTCGGAACGTGGCTGATCGCCAGGAGGTGGGAAAAATGAATGGAACCTTCATGACCATTCCCGAACCGTCTACCGGCATGATGGTGGGATCCGTAATCGGGGCCGCCTGTCTTTTGCTTCTTGCAGTCACTCTGGGAGTTTTCGCCAAGAAAAGATGGAAATCCTTCGATGAATACCTCGTGGGCAAAAGGGACATGGGCCCCGTGGTTACGGGGCTTGCTCTTGCCGGCTCCTTTATTTCCGGCTGGGCCTTCTGCGGAAGCGTGGCGGTCGTCTATAAGGTCGGTTTTGCAGGTATGTGGTTTGCCGGCATATGGTGCCTGGTCGGCATTATTCCCGCGATCTGGCTGGCTGCGACCAAGACAAGGGAGTTTTCGTCAAAACTGGGAGCAACCACTATCACCGAAACTATCGGACGCCGGTTTGAATCAAAAGTGCTCCAGACCGTCATTGCCCTTAGTATGCTCTTTTTCCTGTTCATCTATTCCGTAGGTCAGTTGAAGGCGGCAGGAACAGTCTGGTATGCGGTGACAGGGCTTCCTCCTTTCTGGTGTCTGCTCATCTCTGTAGTGATCGCCTGGCTCTTCCTGGCCTTGGGAGGCTATACCGGCACCCAGTGGTTCATCGCGGTAAAGGGTGCTTTCCTGGGATTCGTGGGCCTTATGATCGGCATATGGGCGCTTGTATACGCCGGTGGGTTCGGCGCGATTTCCAAAAGCCTCATGGCTCAGAATCCCAACTACATGGCCCTTATCAATCGCAGTCTGCCGCCGACCGGCGTAACAGAGCTTTTCTCCACCTGGGTGGGCGTGCTTGCAACACCGGTCATCTTCTTTACCATGGCTGTCGGATTTCCTCATAATGTCAGCCGTTTTCTTGGCATGAAAAAATTGTCGAAAAAAGAGTTTATCGTACTCTGTTTTACGGTCTGGCTGGTGGTAGGGCCTCCTTTGATGCTCGACTGTTCGAGCAACGGCCTTGTGGCCCGGTTGATCTTCGGCAACAATCTGCTCGCAAACAAGCAATGGGGGGCCGATCTGGCAGCGCCTATGCTAGCCTGGGCATTAGGCGGGGCGGGATTGATATCCCTGTATGTAACCGGTGTGGTCGGGGCCGCTCTGGGCACGCTCTCGGCCATGGTCTTCATCATGAGCGCCAATGTGACAAGAGATACCATAAAGCTGTGGCGCCCACAGACATCTGACCGGACCTTGATCTCACTCGGCTACTTTCTGATCGCCCTGTTCCTGTTCCTGCCCTTCTACTGGACTCTCGAAAATCCGCCTGCACTACTCGCGGTCTTCATGGGTTTTGCCGCAATGGGGCTTGGGGCCATCTTTTTCTTCGTGACAGTGATTTCCTATTACTGGAGAGGCGCCACGAAGTTGGGGGCCATGCTCACGGTAATTTTCGGCACGGGAGCGACGCTGTGGGGCGGATGGGCGGTGCTTGCCAGAAAGCCGGCCCTGCTAGGAATGGGCACGATGGAATGGATCCTCGTTGCCGGTTGCGCAGTCGCCTACTTTGGCGGCAGCCTCCTGTCAAAAGCGCCCTCGGAGGAATTGCTCAACAAGCTCTTCCCTGAAAAAAAGGCAGCGGCCGAACAATATCAGTCATCGCTTGAAACCTGAGAATCGCCTGGTGACCAAGCAGATGGGGAACCCAATGCCCGAATTTCGATTCATCGGCAGTGCACATGCCAGGCCTGACGCCCCAGATAAGGCGGCAGGCAAAGCTGTCTATATTCATGACCTGGTAAGGCCCGGCATGTTGTATGGCAAAATTAAATTCAGCGAGCACGCCCACGCCAGGATCAAACACATCGACACCTCCCGGGCAGAGGGGTTGCCCGGCGTCCGCGCGGTCATTACGGCGTACAATACGCCGGAAATCCGAATCGGATTTATCAAAGACAATTTCGTGCTGAAGAAAGACAAGGTGCGCCAGTTCCGCGACGAAGTGGCCGCTGTGGCCGCTATCGATCCGGACATTGCACAAGAGGCTGTCGATCTCATTCGGGTCGAGTACGAAGAATTGCCCTGTGTCTTCACTCCTGACGAGGCGATGCGCAGGGACGCACCACTGGTCCATGAGCTGGATCCACGGGGAAAACCGAAACAGGATAACCTCGTCCCGGTACCCTGGAAGTTCACTGCGGGCGACGTGGAGAAGGCCAAGCAGGAGGCTGCCTTTCTGGTCGAAGACCATTTCGGTACGCCGCTCGTTCAGCAGTCCTGCTTGGGGACCGCAGGGTGCATAGCCGAGTTCGACCTGCACAACAATCTCATAATCCACACGAAGACTCAGATCCCCTTCCTGGCACAAAACGAATTCAAGACGGCCATTGCGGCCCTGGGGATCAAGGGCACCAACGTCAGGGTGATCGTTCCGACTCTCGGCGGTTCTTTCGGCAGTGGCCTCGATACCCATGCCTACGAGTACATTGCCATCTTACTGGCCTACAAGACGTGCACGCCGGTCAAAATCGTCTATACCCGTGGTGAGGAATTCACCGCTCTGTCACCGCGACAGTCTTCCAAGATTCATATTATGCAAGGCTGCGATCGGGACGGCAGGCTCACATTCAGGGATGTGCGAATGGTCCTGGACAACGGCGCCTACACCTCCTGGGGCGCGACGACGCCCAGCGTCATGATGCTTCCCATCTCCTCTCTCTACCGGGTCCCCAACGTCTTTTACGAAACCCGCATCGTCTATACAAACAACACCTATTGTCAGGCCATGCGCGGCTACGGCAACCCTCAAGCCTCCTGGGCGATCGAGAGCAATCTCGATCAGCTTGCCGAAAAGGCAGGGATCGACCCTTACGAGTTCCGCATGCTCAATGCCAACCTCCCCAACGAAGTAACCCCCATGGGACTGAATATTAAAAGCTGCGGCTTTAAGGAGTGCCTGCAGTCGGTGGCTAAAAAACTGGACTGGGCCGAAAAGAGGGGGAAGGGCTACAGCCGTGCCCGGGGAGTCGGGATGGCCTCTTTGTTCCATGTAGGCGGTTCGGCGCGCGTATACCAGTCCGACGGCACGGGCGTGATAATGAAGCTGGACGATTTCGGCAACGTCTCGGTCGCCTCAGGCGGTATCGAAATGGGGCAGGGCTTTACCTCCGCCCTTGCTCTTGCCACCGCCGAGGCCCTGGGGGTTTCCCCGGATAAGGTGACCGTGATTTCCGGGGACACGGCGACTTGTCCCTGGGATGTGGGCACCCATGCCAGCCGTGGGGTCTTCACCTCCTGCAATGCCACGATTCTGGCCGCCGGCAAAGCGAGGCAGAAAATTTTCGAGCTGGCCTCCGGGCATTTCATGCCAAGGGTATTGGCCAACCTGAAGAAGCGGAAGAAAAAGGACCCCGATTTTTCAATCCCCGATCTCGATTATACCGGCAAGCTGAACCCTGCCGGCTTCGACCTCAAGCACAACGTGGTCTTCCTCAAAGAACAGCCTGACAATCCGCTGCTCAGGGTTAAGCTTGACGAGCTCCTCAGGGATGCGCACTACAAGGAGCAGGGCGCCACAATCATCACTGAGGCCTTTTTTGATCCCTGCCATGAAATGTTCGATACAAAGACCTGCCGGGGCAACATTTCCGCCGCATATGTTTTCGGGGTCCAGGGGGTCGAAGTGGAAGTGGACAAAGAGACGGGAAGGGTCAAGATCGTGCAGTTTGCGGCAGCCCACGACGTGGGGAGAGTGATCAATCCGCAGACCCTCAAGGGGCAGATATACGGCGCCATCATTCAGGGGCTCGGTTATGCCCTGTGCGAAGAATACAAGACCGAACAGGGGAGAAATCTCAACCCTAACTTTCTGGATTATAAGATTTTATCTGCGCCTGATGTGAATTTTCCTATCCACGTGGAGTTTATCGAAACCAACGACAAGGAGGGGCCCTTTGGGGCCAAAGGCGTTGGGGAACCGGGGTTGGTGCCCACCGCTCCAGCCATTGCCAATGCTATCTACGATGCTGTGGGCGTCAGGATTAAAACATTGCCCATAACCCCGGAGAAGCTGCTGGCTGCCCTGCGGGAAAAACAGGAAATGTGCTGAAGGGCGCCGGAAAGCGAATGGTTCCGCCCCCCAGGCTTCAGCTTCCGTTCAGCTTCGACGTCGATTCCACAATGATCGATCTCTGGAGAAACTTGCATGTCTGATAAGTGTTATCGCCTGGGTTGCGACATTGGGGGCACATTCACCGACTTTGTACTCATCAATGACCAAACCGGTGAAATTCACATCAATAAATGCCTGACGACACCGGGTGACCCCTCCGATGCCGTGGAGCAGGGTATCCGGGAATTGGCAAAAAAGGTCCCCGGTTACCTGGAAAAACTGGATGAGGTGATCCACGGCACAACCCTGGTTATCAATGCGATCATCGAACGGAAAGGCGCCAGGACGGGCTTGATCACCACGAAGGGTTTTCGGGATGTCCTGGAACTGGGACGAGAGATCCGCTACGCCCCCTATGATATCTTTGCCGAATTTCCCAAGCCCCTGATTCCCCGGAGATTCCGCCTGGAGGTGGAAGAGCGTGTTCGCAGCGACGGGACGGTGCTGATGCCCTTGCGCCCCGAAGAGGCACAAAGGGTAACCAGGGAACAACTGGCGATGGGGGTTGAGTCGATCGCCGTCTGCCTGATCAATTCCTTCGAGAACCCGGTACATGAAAAACTGCTCAAGAAGATCATCGAGGAAGAGGCGCCCGGCCTGCCTGTTTCCATCTCTTATGAGGTTTTGCCTCAGATCCGGGAGTATGAACGGACCAGCACCACAGTCACAAATGCCTACGTGAAGCCCCTGACCGGCAGATATCTTTCCAAACTTGCCAAGCGGCTGGAGTCCATCGGGGTTCGAGCGAAACTCTTCATCATGCTGTCCAGTGGCGGCATCACGTCCGTGGATACGGCGGCGGAGTTCCCGGTGAGGATCATCGAGTCGGGTCCGACCGCAGCGGTTATTTCCGGGCAATACTACGGGAAGTTGTTCAAAATCCAGGAGATGTTCTGCTTCGACATGGGCGGAACTACCGCCAAGTCCTGCCTTATTCAAGGTGGGGCCGCCAGTGTGGTTCCCACCTTTGAAGTGGGCCGGGTGCAGAGGTTCATGAAGGGGAGCGGGCTGGCGATCCAGGTGCCGGTGGTCGATTTGATGGAGATCGGCGCAGGAGGAGGCAGCATTGCCAAAGTGAGCAAAATGGGCACCTTGCAGGTAGGGCCCGAAAGCTCGGGCGCCGATCCCGGACCGATCTGCTACGGCAGGGGCGGGACGGCCCCGGCGGTCACGGATGCCGATCTCCTGTTGGGCTACCTCGATGAGAACTATTTTCTCGGTGGGGAGATGAAGCTGGACAAGGAGAGTGCCAGGCGCGGAATTCAGCAACAGATAGCCGAACCTTTAGGTATCTCCTTCATCCAGGCTGTGTGGGGTATCCACGACCTGATCAACGAGACCATGGCCTCCGCAGCAAAGACCCATATTGCGGAAAAAGGGGGAAACCCCAGGGTGGTCAACGTAATTGCCTTCGGCGGGGCAGGTCCGGTCCATGCTTGCGGACTGGCCAAAAAGCTGGGGGCGCCCCGATTGATTGTCCCGCCCAATGCCGGGGTCGGTTCGGCCCTTGGATTTTTCACTGCGCCCAGAGCGTTCGACCTGGTGCGCAGCCATAAGGTCGGCCTCATCGAAGCGGACTTTGCGGAGATCGAAAGGGTCTTTCTGGAAATGGAAGCCGATGGGGCGCGAACGGTTCAAAAAATGGGCTCAGCCGACGCTATCCGGTTCGAAAGGTCGGTGGACATGCGGTTTGTGGGGCAGGGGTCGGAAACCAATGTGGTGCTCCAGGAAGTGGATATGACCGTGGTCAAACGGGAAGAGCTCCGGAGGCGGTTCGACGAGACCTACGCCAGGCTTTACGGCAGGACTTATGCCGACAGCCCGGTGGAATTCATCAATTTCAAAGTGAGAGCGAGCCTGCCTGAGCGGCTGCTGAGTTTTCCCAAGCTGGAGCGGCGGGCGATGTCCATATCCGACGCGGTAAAAGGGCAAAGGCTGGCATACTCGGGGTTGACGAAGGATTTTATTCCTCACATCGTCTACGACCGCTACAAGCTGTTCGAAGGGGCGAAGTTCAAGGGTCCGGCGATCATCGAGGAGCGGGAATCCACCGTGATCGCAAGCGAGGATGCCGCCGTTTCCGTCGATGGATTCGGCTTTCTGTGGATCGATATGCTCCATAGCCACTGAGGAGGAAAATATGGGCGGCGCCTTCGACCCTGTAACCCTGGAAATACTATGGAGAAGGCTGATCTCCATCGTCGACGAGGCGGACAGCACTGTCGCGCGGACGGCTTTTTCCAGCCTGCTAAGAGATGCCCACGATTACACCTGCATGTTTACCGACCGGGTTGGCAGAGAACTGGCTCAGGGCTCTTTTGCCACCCCCGGACAGTCAGGGGCGATGGCCCTGGGGATCAAAAGATTGGTGTCCAAACTGCCGGCGGACAGCTACCGGCCCGGCGACGTCTTCATCACCAACGATCCCTGGGCGCTGGCCGGACATCTCAACGATGTCTGCGTGATGAGTCCCATCTTCTACCAGGGCCGGCTGAGCGCCTTCACTGCCTGCGTTTTTCACCATTCGGACATCGGCGGGCGGGTCTCCTCGGATAACCATGACGTTTTCGAAGACGGCCTCTTCATTCCCTTCGTCAAGCTCTACGAGGCGGGAGTGCTCAATGAACCCTTGCTGGAGATGATTCGCTGGAATGTTCGAACCCCCGATGAAGTGATCGGTGACATCCGCTCCCAGATAGCCGCCAACCATGTTTGTGCGGAAAATATCTGCCGGCTGCTCGAAGAAAGCAACCTGGACGGATTGGACGAGTTGGCCGATGAGATCATCAGCCGCACCGAACTGAGCATGCGCAAGGCCATCGCCAGGGTCCCGGACGGCCTCTACAAGGCAGAGGGCATTGTGGAGCAGATGGAAGGCAAGGAGGATGTGGTCATCAAGGTGGCGGTGCAGGTACAGGGGGACTGCATCGCGGTCGACCTTGACGGATCTTCGCCCCAGGTGGATTGGGGAGGAAACGTCGCATATAATTTTACGTATGCCTACGTCTTTATGGCGATGAAAAGCATGTTCGACCCGGATATCCCCAATAACGACGGCTGCGCATTACCGATTACACTGACAGCGCCCGAAGGGAGTGTGGTCAACTGCCGGTTTCCCGCTGCTGTGGCAGCACGCATGCAAATCGGCCACTTTATCACGGAAATCATCTATCGCGCCCTGGCTGAAGTCCTGCCCAACCGGGTCCTTGCCGGCAGCGGAGGCACGCCGGCGACGATGAATGTCTTCTACGGAAAACGCAACGACGGCCGCCAATGGCACTCGGTCATCATAAGGGGCGGCGGGATGGGGGCCAGTGCCTCGGGTGACGGGAATCACGTGTACATATTTCCGGCCAATGGGGCGAATACCCCGGTGGAAATCTTCGAGAGCGATACCCCCCTTATTGTGGAAAAACGTGAGCTTCACATCGATTCCGGCGGGCCGGGGAGGCTTAAAGGAGGGCTGGGCCGGCAGGTTGTCTTCAAAGTCCCGGATGATGCCTCTGCCCCTCTCCCGCCAGTGAACCTCGGCATCCAGGCAGGAAGGTACCGCTATCCGCCGGAGGGGCTCTTCGGCGGCATGGCGGGTTCCAGGGCAACATTCCTGGTCAACGGCAAACCGGGTAATCCGTACGGGCTGACTCGCCTGCTGCCGGGCGATGTGGTGACCATGGATGCGGCAGGCGGCGGGGGGTATGGCAACCCCCTGGAGCGCGAAATCGAGTTGGTGGCAAATGATGTGCTCGACGGGTATGTGAGCCTGGAGAGCGCAAGAGAAACTTACGGGGTGATCATTAACCCGGAAACGATGGAACTCGACCGGGAGGCGACCCTCGCTTGCCGCGAAGCCCGTTTTAACGCAATCTGACGTCAAAGGAAAAGAACGATGAAGGTCAACAAAGTCGACCATATCTGCATAGCAGTAAAGGACCTGGATGAGGCGATGAAGACATGGGAGCCGATCATGGGGAAATCGAAACCGGACGATTCCTACATCGATGAGCCTGAAAAAATCCGTGTCGCCAGGTATTGGGTGGGTGAAGTAGGCTTTGAACTCATGGAATCGACAACTCCCGATGGCCCGGTCGCAAAGTGGATAGAAAAACACGGCGAAGGAGTGATGATCGTCAGCTTAAACGTGGACAAGACCAGGGAAGCCATAAAGGAGCTCGAGTCGAAAAATTACCCGTTCATCCCTACTCCGGATGGAGATAAGGCCAGACCTTTCAGGGACTGTGAATTTGCCTTCATCCATCCAAGGAAGGTGAATAACGTGCTCCTTGAACTAATCGATTACAAATGGGACGAGTTGAACAAAACTACGGAAAATGGAAAAGGATAACAGCATGCAACAGGAGAAGAATCTATACCGCACTTCCTTCAATCCCTTACTCATTCAAACCGGCCGCCCTCTTCCCACGACAGTGGCCGTCATTGGGGCCGGAACCATCGGACCCGATATCGGATACTATTTGAAGACCGCTCTGCCCAACGTCAGGCTTTATGTGGTGGACGTCATCGAAGATGCGCTCAGGAAGGCCGAAAAAAGGCTTGCGGATTACGTTAAAAAAGCTGTTGAAAAGAAGAAGTTAAAGCCGGAAAAGGCTGAGGCGATCCTGCGCAACATCGTCTATACCACCGACTACGAACAACTGGCCGACTGTGAACTGATCATAGAAGCCGCCACGGAAAGGCTCGATCTGAAACGGAAGATATTTGAGCGGCTGGAAGCAATAGTCGGCCCGGAGACGATCCTCACCTCGAATACCAGTTCCATTCCCGCCGCCAGAATCTTTTCCGGTATGGTTCACCCCGAAAGAGCCACCGTCACCCATTTCTTTGCACCCGCCTGGCAGAGCCTGCCTGTAGAGGTGGTTGCCTGGGAAGGTGTCGGCCGGGACAGCCTGGATTATCTCTTCTGGTTTTTTGCTCAAACCGGGAAGGCGCCCATCATCACCGATGACGCCATCTGTTTTATGTTCGATCGCGTTTTCGACAACTTGTGCAACGAGGCCGCTTTTCTGCTCGACCGGGCCACCGCCGGTCAGATCGACAAGGTGGCGGAAGAATTCGTATTCGCGGGTCCGTTCTTCGTATTGAACATGGCCAACGGCAATCCCATCATCATTGAGACCAATACATTGCAGGCGGAGGAAGGGGCCCATTACCGGCCCGCTCCCATTCTGGCTTCGGTGGATCGCTGGCATACCCATCGGCCCGGCAGTCCCGTGGCCGTGCCGGAGGAGATCAAAGAGACGATCCGCGACAGGCTGCTGGGAATTGTGTTCTCCCAGTGCTTCGATGTGGTGGACAGGGGAATCGGAACCCGGGAAGACCTCAACTTCGGCTGCCAGATCGCCCTGGGCTTTCGAACAGGACCGTTCGATCTGATGCGTCAACTGGGCGAGGCGGAAGTTATGCGCATCATGGACCGATTTGAAAAAGATCGGCCCGGCTTTCCGAAGCCTAAGAACAGCTATTCCTTTTACCAGGATTTCAAGCGCCACATTTTGGTGGATGAGATGAACGGGGTGAAGATCATAACCCTGCGCAGGCCACAAGCGATGAATGCTTTGAGCGATGAAGTCAATAACGAGATTTTATCGGTTTTCAAGGAAAATGCGGATAACCCCGCCGTCAAGGGCTTTGTCATCACCGGATATGGAACCAGGGCCTTCTCGGCCGGGGCCGACATCGGCAAATTCCCCACTATGCTGGGGGACGCGGCGGCGGCCGTGCAATATGCAAAGGACTGCTCGCAGGTGCAAATTTTCATGGACCGGATGGAAAAACCGGTGGTGGCCGCCGTCAACGGTCTGGCTCTGGGCGGCGGTCTGGAGGTGGCTATAAGATGCCATGACATTGTCGCCACGTCCAACTCGACTTTTCAATTCCCGGAAATAACCCTTGGGATCTTGCCGGGGATCGGTGGATGCGTAGTTCCTTATCGGAAATGGCCAAAAGGTGCTGAATTGTTTCATGAAATGATCTGTCTGGGCAGGCCGCTTTCAGCCCGGCAGGCGCTGGAGGCCGGCATGATTGTCAAAATCTCGCAGGACTACCCGGCGCTGATCCGCGACGCGGTGGACCAGGTCTTGCGCATGCAGGACAAGATAAAACGAATTCCTGAAGGAAAAGCCGATATTCCCGATGTGAAACTTCCGGGCAACCCGATGGCGGGGGATCTCCCTTTGAGCAAAGAGGCGGTAGCCCTCACAGCCAGGACCATACGGGCCGCAGCCGATGCCGAAAGCCTCTCCGCCGCCCTTGAAGCCGGCTATCGGGGATTCGGCGAAATCGCCTGCACCGAAGCAGCCAGGGAGGGGATTTCCGCCTTTCTTGCCAAAAGAAGGCCGGAGTATAAAAAATAATACGGAATCAGGCCCAGCGGAATGCATTGATCTGCATAAATCCTATACGATCCTATGGAGATAAAACAAAATGACTCAACATCAGTTTCCGCATGTATTCAGTGAAGCCAGGGTCGGTAAGTTCAAATTGCACAACCGGATAAAATATGCCGCCTGCTGTGTGAGCAATTTCAACACTCGGGAGGGATTCGTAAGCGACAGGGAGTTCGCGCGCGATCAGGTGATCGCCTCCACCGAGGCGGCAATGATGACCAATCAGGGCGCCTATCCGGATGCAAAGGGAGAAGGTAAGGCCTACCACCGGCAGTTGGCGATGTATGACGATCGATTCATTCCCGGCCTGAAGCGCATTGCTGATCTTTTTCATCAAAATGATGCTGTGGCCATACAGCAGGTCCTCCACGGAGGCCGTTATGGCGGCATCGACCTGGGCTACTGCCTGCAGCCTTCCGATACTCCGCAAACTCTGCGCCACTTCCGCCCGCCTCGGGAGATGACCAAAGAAGATATCCAAAAGGCCATAGAAGACCACGCGGCCGCCGCTCAGAGGTGTATTCAGGCCGGCTACGACGGGGTGGAGGTCACCAGCTTCATGGGCTACCTGATGAGCACGTTCCTTTCGCCCTTCACCAACAGGCGCAATGATGAGTACGGCGGCACCGTGGAGAAGCGGGCCCGCTTCATGGTGGAAATCGTCCAGGCATTGCGAAAAGCGGTGGGGCCGGAGAAACTGGTCATCATCCGCCTCAACGGTACGGAGCTCATGAGCGAGTTCGGAGGCAACAGTGAGGAGTCCTGCCTGGAGATCATGCGTATTGCAGCGGATACCGGCGTTGATATGATCAGCATGGTGATTGGCTGGCACGAGTCGCGCCAGGGCGCCCTGGGCCGTGATGTGGGCCGCACCCGCTGGCTGTACCTGGCCGAGAAGGCCAAGAAAGTTATTGGAGATGTTCCTTTGGCCTTCGGCCCTCGCCTGGCCGATCCCTGGGAGGCGGAGAAGGCCCTGGCCTCCGGAGTGTTCGATGTATGGGAGATTTGCCGCCCCTTCCTCACCGATCCGGAACTTGCCCATAAGCTCAAACGGAATCAGCCCGAGCGCATTAAGCCCTGCGTGGGATGCATGCTGTGCCTGGCCAAGATGTTCGCCAATCAGCCTTACATCTGCGCCATCAACCCCCGGCTGGGGCACGAGATTGAGCCCGGGTTTTCTATAACCCCGGCCGTAGTTAAGAAAAAGGTTATGGTAATCGGCGGTGGACCCGGCGGTTTAGAGGCGGCCATAACCGCCGCGGCGCGGGGGCACCAGGTCACCCTCTTCGAGGCCGGTCCCGAGCTGGGCGGGGCACTCATTGCGTCCTCCCGCGATGTAGCCGGCGGGGAGGTGCTCTTGGAGCTCCGGGACTATTACCGTCTCAAGTTAAAGGACCTGAAAGTGGAGGTGCGCCTGAACACACCGGTGGACCTCAAGGTCACATCTCAGTTCCTGCCCGATGTGGTGGTGGTGGCTACCGGCGCCCGGGCGGAAACGCCAAAGGTGCCGGGAGCGGCGGAGGCCGGCTTGCTTATGGCCGAACCTATGCTCAACAAAGAGGAGTACAGCCAGGTGGGTGAGCGGGTAGTGATTCTTGGCGGAGGCAAAGTCGGCCTCACCTTGGCGGAAATCCTGGCCAAGGCCGGTAAACGACCGGTCATCGTAGAGCAGGAGCGGCGCGTGGACCACGACGTCTCCCCCACCTTCAAATGGCGTCATAACGCCCTGGTCAAGGAATTGGACATCAAGGTCTACACCCAGGCCGAAATCCTCTCGCTGGCCAGGGACAAGGTGACCCTGAAAGACAAGGATGGTCAGCAGGTCAGCTTACCGGCAGATACCATAGTGGTGGCCGGGCCTCGCAAACCGGTACAAAATCTGGTGCATGAACTGGAGTATTTGTGCGATGAGCTCTACGTGGTAGGAGACGCCATGATTCCTCGCAGCCTCTACAACGCTGTCCATGAAGGCTATAAGGTGGGAGTGCGAATTTAATATATTACAGTGAGGGGAAAGGTATGGAAGGTTTCGTTCCCTGGCCCGAGGAATTTGCGCGTCGCTACCGCCGGGAGGGCTACTGGCTGGATAAGACCATAAGCGAAGTCATGGATGAGTGCTTTGAACGCTTCGCGTCCCACCCGCTGCTGATCTCGGCGCAAAGTGGCCGGATCTATACCTATCAGGAATTCGGGCACCTGGTCACCCGGTTGGCTCTGCACTTAAAAGCGTTGGGGCTCGGGCTCCATGATCGGGTGATTCTGCAAATCAACAACCAACCGGAGGTGCTCCTGACCTGCCTGGCAATCCTCAAGGCCGGAGGTATCCCCATCATGGCTCTGCCCCCCCATCAGGAGGCCGAGATCGGCAGCTTTGCAAAGCTTGCCGGGGCCAGGGGGCTGGCCATATCGGCGGCATTCCGCAAAACGGATAAGCAGCAGATGGCTGAAAACCTTATGCGGGAGACCCCGTCGCTGGATATGGTCCTGGTAACAGGCGGCGAACCCCGGCAGGGTTTTCATTCACTGGACGGGCTGCTGGCCGACCCTATTGAGGAAAGGACTGATGCATGGGCATTGCCCCGGCCGGATCCGGACTCACCTGCGGTGCTCCAGTTGTCAGGCGGGACCACGGGCATCCCGAAGCTCATACCCAGGACGCACAACGATTACGTTTACAACTTCCAGTGCAACGCCGAAGTCAATGGCCTCAACCAACGTACCGTCCTGCTGCTGGCAATTCCCCAGCAGCATAACTTCGCCCTCGCCTGTCCCGGATTCATGGGGCTGGCCTCGCGCGGTGGTTGCGAGGTTCTCAGCGACGCTCCATCACCACAATCAGCTATGGAAATGATCCAAAAACATCGGGTCACACACTGGATCGCCGTGCCGGCTATGATCATCGGGGTGCTCAACCACCCCGACCGCAGCCGCTACGACCTCCGGTCCCTGGAGATGATCCTGACCGGCGGCGCAAAGCTCAACTCCGAAGTGGCCTATCGCATCCGGCCGGAACTGGACTGTGACGTCCTTCAGGTCCTGGGTATGGCCGAGGGGCCCCTGTTCTGGACACGCCGGGACGATCCCGATGAGGTGCGTCTCGCCACCCAGGGCCGTCCGCAATCCCCGGCCGATGAATTCAAAATAGTTGATCCGGCAACCGAACAGGAAGTGATGCCCGGGGAGATGGGCGAACTTTGGTGCCGGGGTCCCCATACCATACGAGGCTATTACCGCGCCCCCGATCACAACGCCAAAGCCTTCTCCAGGGACGGCTTCTACAAGTCCGGCGATTTGGTGAGACTCCATCCCAGCGGCAATGTCGTTGTGGAGGGCAGGCTGAAGGACTGCATCAATCGCGGTGGGGAGAAGATCAGCGCCGAAGAGATAGAAAATCATATCATGGCCATTCCACAAGTAGACATCTGCGCTTGCGTGGCTATGCCGGACCCGGTGTTGGGGGAGCGTATGTGCGCCTTCGTTGTGCTCAAGCCCGGCAAAGAGCTGACCTTGGCCGAATTGAACCGCTTTTTGCTCGAAGAGCGCCGCATTGCCAAGTTCAAGCTGCCAGAGCGTCTGGAACTGCTTGACTCCATGCCGCTGACTAATGTGGGAAAATTGAGCAAAGTGGCGCTAAGGGCTGTGATCGCGGAGAAGCTGAAGCTGGAAGAAAGGTAAATAGTGAAGTTGCAAAACGAAGATGTAGTACTGGCCCAGACCTCGGTAGATGGAATTAAAGTGCAATTGGTTGAGCACAAGGAGCATGGCTGCTTTTTGCGCTGGCTCGGCCCCGGGGACGCTGTTATAAGTCAAAGCCCGCCTCTTTGCTCCGACAATGCAAGCCTGGTTGAAGCCCGCGAACTCTTTCCGGAGCTTCTGCCATGGGCAGGAATGGCGGTGGACGGCAATCTGTGAAGGGTGAAGAGTGAAAAAATCGCCCTTCACTCTTCATTTGAACGTAGAGGGAGGTTCATGGCGTATTGGGGCAGCACTAAATAGCACGAAGACAAGCCACTGCCTGGGATGGCTGCATAGAACCCTGCATTCGAGTGTGGGGTTGGCTAAGTAGTTGAAATCCTTAATATGGCCTATGCGTTTCTGTGAGCCTTTACAGGGCTGAATAAGCCCCTTCCAACCCTTTCCCCATCCGAACAACCACTGCGAATAAGCGAAAACCCGAGAGAATCGGTTTTCGCTTGTGTCAAATGGGTTGATACAGTCCCCCCGCCCTTCAAAATGAGATCGAATATAAAAAGGGTTTTCACGTCCATCCCCTCACGTTCACTTGGAACTACCAACCAAAATCTGCCACCTCTCAGCCACTTACTGCGCCCAATCCCTATCTAAACATGGCTTATCGGGATAGCCTTTGCCGTCATGAACAAGCCATTTGGCGACTTTTTATACCAGAGCATTATCCCGGCTCACTTAAATTCTCCTGTCATCTCAATTGACTTTCAGGCTAAGTCGGAACATACTAGCCACAAGAACAGTGATATTCGCTTTCAACCTGATGTGGAAAAAGATGAGAATACTCAAAATTGGCACTATCTTCGTTGTGCTCATAATTTTGGCTATGTTCTGTGGCTCTCCATTTGTCAGAGCTGAAGAAAGTTTTGAAATTTCCACTTTAAGGAGTCATGCGGAGCAAGGAGATACTGAAGCGCAGTTTCTATTAGGACTCGCGTATGCCATCGGCGAAAAATTACCTCAGGATAACAGGCAGGCTATTGTCTGGTTCGAGAAGGCGGCAGAACATGGGCTCGCTAAGGCACAGTATCAATTAGGTGCCGCGTATTACTTAGGCAACAAAGGAGTACCCCAAGATTACAAACAGGCTATTCTCTGGTTCCAAAAGGCAGCGGTGCAGGATGAAACCGAGGCGCAGTTTCAGCTGGGGAGAATGTATTATCTAGGCGAAGGCGTACCCAAGGATTACAAACAAGCAATTGTTTGGTTTAGAAAAGCAGCAGATCAGGGGGACGCCTCGGCGCAGGGTTCATTAGGGCTCATGTATGATCGAGGCGAAGGCGTGCCTCAGGATTGTAAGCAAGCAATTGTTTGGTTCAGAAAAGCGGCAGATCAGGGGGAGGCTGGCGCACAGTGTAAATTAGGTGACATGTATGCCAGTGGCAAAGGCGTGTCCCAAGATTACAAGCTGGCTGTTCATTGGTACACAAAGGCAGCGGAGCAAGGAATGTCAATGGCACAGCATGATTTAGGTCTCATGTATGCCAGGGGAAGCGGCGTGCCCCAGAGTTACTTCAATGCCTATATCTGGTTTAGCCTTACTGTTGCACAACTTCATGAATCCGACACAGTATATGCTGTTTCTTTAAAAAATAGAGACCATGCAGCCGAATACCTCACCCCAGAGCAACTTGGGAAAGCTCAAAGTCTAGCCGCTGAACTACAGGCTAGAATTGATAGCCAGAAGAAATAAGGTCCTGCTAATAGGACAACGAACTTGCCGAACGGAATCGAAAGGAAGATAGAGCGATGAAGAACGCACGACTGGCGTGGGCTCTAGTTGTCCTGCTGACGGCAATTGTCCTGATCCAGAATAAGACGGCGCTGGAAAGAGCGTTCACGGGGAAGGAGTCTATGAAACAGGCAGGTGAGTACTTCGCTTGGGAGAAAACGGCAGACTCGCGCTACAAACAAGTGAAGAAGAACTATTTCATGGATGAACAGATTTGCAGCAATGTGATTAGGGTCCTCAATGAGATGTCGACCACGCAAGCTCCAAGCAACTGGGTTTTATCACATACAACGAATTCAACGTTCGAGTGCTGGCCGGCATCCGTGAATCCAAGTGACTTTTACGGAAAGTACAGCGGGGACAGCGATCAGCCCAATGGGGCGGCAAACAGACGGAAGTAGGTCATGGAGCAAATATGCTGGGGAAAGCGGATGGGGTCCCTTTGTTCGTAGCGCTGACCTGTGATGATGGGAGGCCCAACCTTGCCGCTCAACCGGACCGCGCAATCTGCGGGGCTGTCATCGGAAGTCGCTGAAGAACAAAGTCTGTGGTGTTTCGGCATGGCCGGTTAGCTCGCCGTTCGGGCCAATGAGCAATCCCGGAAAAGTTCAAACATCTCTCCTCGTTCTTGAAAAATCATATTTATTTGCACATTGTTGAACTGTTCTTCCCATATACAACCCTCCCAGGAAAACGATCACGTATCGCGCGTTCAAATCGCTCAAGCACTGCCGCCACTTCGTATACACACCTCACTGCCCAGTCAGCTCCAGCAGGGGTAAAGATGTGCTCGTTCCACTGTAGCGGGGGGCCATCGGGATATGGAGCTGTATGGTAGGGGCTTCCAATCTTATGTGGCAGATCTCGCAACTTTTTTGCGGGCCAGAGCCCCTCAGTCGGACTGTAAAGGTCCGGCTCATGGTGCAAAAGGTGTTTCCGGACACTAATGAGTTGTTCCAATGATTGAAAGGGCTCAATTCCCCAATCGATGGATTCGTGCGCCAGCGCTGCTATACCCTCAAGGCGTTCACGAGGAGTTACCTTGAGAAGCACAGTAAGGAGTTTGTTTTGGCTTATGGCTTCAATCGAAGAATCGTTCGTTTGTGCCTGAAAGATGGTCTCGTTCAGAACTGCCTCGAATGCAGCGCAAGCCACCGCAATAGCGCTAGTAGCTGCCGCGCGGCACGAACTTGGAACAGCCATGCCCTCATGAAAGCGCCCTTGGCGGATGTAGGATAGTTCGACTAGACGCCAGGCCGATTCCAAAAGGGAGTAAGTAATAGAGCCTACAATAAGACAACTACGATCTGGGGAAAAAAATTTCACCCATGGCTCCGGGGGAGAGTCAGGTATCGGCTCTAATGACAGAGGTGGAAGATGAAAACCTTTAGGCGCATCATGGGTCATATTTTTAGTTCCATATAAGAAATTCTTTAATGGTCCCTTAGCGAAATTAGACCGTACAACAAACTGCGCAGTTTGCAAAGAGTGAATTTAAATGATCGAGGGGAACCCTTCTGGGCTTGGAGTTGAGAAGGTAGAAACCGGAATAAGTGGCTGTCAGGTTTAGACCCCGCAGGCGAGAGAGAATCGGAGCCCCCATGTGCATAGCGCCGAGTAACTTTTTGCTGTCCATCGAAGTTGGATTACCTTCCTCTGAGCAAATAAGCAAAAATCAGTCCTGCACAACAATAGTGAATTCGCTATGACGGTCCAAACCCTCCCGGTCCTAGGGAACTGCCCACTAAAATCTGCCACCGAGAGGGAATTGTCAGGACCCAACCCCAACCAAGACACGGCTTTTCAGAACGTCAGCCACAAAGCCGCATAGGAAGCTTGTCTAAAACTGCCTGCCACTTATGCCAACAGTATCTACCCTCTCCACTCAAAGTCCTACAGGGTTGCTGATTTCACTTGATTTGTTTGGATATCGTCGTAAAATCTGGCGAGATAGGATATTTTACCATGTTTACTTAATTTGCATGGTGCTCTATTAACTGAGAATATGAGAGCGTGTCTACGCTGATAGGAAGGAAAAGAATATGGTGCTTCATCAGTTCACAAAGTACTTATTGTTGACTGTAGCCACATTACTAATACTTATGAATATGTCGTTAGCGTCGGACTCTAAGCCAGAAGACCTCCAAACGTTGAATCGTTTTGCAGTTACAGATAAAGGATATGAAATAGGTGTGTACCAATTTAATGGCAAAATGTGGGATACACTGACCAAATGGCAGAAAGAATTTTTTATCGCAGGGTTACAAGAAGGAGTTGTGGCTTATTATGTAACTTCCGGTGTGGCGATAACGTCGCAACAAAGTGAATATCTTAAATTAAAAGACTCATATTTTGTTAAGGGATTTGGCCCGCCCGAGATTGCTAATATCATTGATGATATCTATAAGGACAAATCCAATATATTGATACCTGTTTCGGAAATACTTAGGGTCAGTGCAAGAAAGGCTGAAGGAGTATCTCGGAATGAAATAGAGGATTTACTTTCGGAATTGCGAAAGAAATTTGCCAACTAGGATTTATTGTAGGAAAGGGCGTAATATGTATAAGCACTTATTATCACTTATGGCTCTTTTTTCCTTATCGCTATTTTCTATTGCGTATGCTGGTCTTAATGATGGCAAAAGTGCTTATGAAAAAGGTGATTACACCACTGCTTACAAAGAGTTCAAGACTTTGGCTGAACAAGGAAATGCTGAGGCACAATATCAACTGGCACAGATGTACCATGATGGTGAAGGCGTGCCGAAGGACTACTTCGAAGCAGCCAAATGGTACCGCCAGGCTGCAGAACAGGGAGACGCCGCCGCACAAGTTGAGTTGGCTGAGCTATACAAAGGTGTCCCAGGCATAATGCAAAACTATGCCGAGGTGGTGAATTGGTATCGCAAAGCTGCGGAACAGGGAGATGCTTACGGACAAATAGGCTTGGGAGCCAGGTATGCCTTTGGCGAAGGCGTGCCGCAAGACTTTGTGCAAGCATATATGTGGTTTAATCTTGCTGCTGCGAAAGGCTCGAAACCAGCTCAAACTCTGAGAGATGAGATGGCCGAGAAAATGACACCACCTCAGATCGCAGAGGCTCAACGCCTTTCCAGGGAGTGGAAACCAAATAGGAAGTAGTATATCAGTGCTTTACCTGCGACGGAGGCGTTTTATGCTGAGAAAATGGCTACTTGTTTCCTTGCTTTTCTGCCTTGTTGTATGTGTGCATGGAACCATTGTCCCCACTGCTTTCGCTGGTCTTGACGACGCTAAAGCAGCTTACAATCGAGGTGATTATACGCATGCTGCTGAAGAGTTTAAGGCTTTGTGGTTTTGATAACCTAAAATTGACCAAAAAAGAGGGGTCCCGATAACCGAAAATTGACCACCCTGAGCAGTTGTCCTCCCGGTAAAGTGGCTCTGGATTTGTGAAGCCAATTACCGTGGAGGAAAAG